>Ga0302186_10003011_pt1 | contig 12608 bp, 17 predicted proteins | sample II_Bog_E1_2_FD_198782 | JGI IMG/M metagenome (GOLD analysis project Ga0302186, IMG submission 198782) | Peat permafrost microbial communities from Stordalen Mire near Abisko, Sweden - II_Bog_E1_1 | ecosystem: Environmental > Terrestrial > Soil > Wetlands > Peat | place: Sweden: Abisko... | reverse complement strand
ATAAAAAGAAATAAATCACAAATAAAAAAGACTGCTCGGGAACCCCATGTCTAAAGTCTATTACTGCCCAGCAAACGTTTGTTATCATCCAAAGCAAAAAACCATATCGGATTTTGTAGATATTAAGAACGACCCCAGTCAAACTTATGAATGTTAAGATCCAAAACATTTTTGATCCCTTAACTGTTATGTGGTTTCAAAGTTACCCTTTTTATACCGCCTAAGTCTGAATAACACAGGGATTCTTTTATCCCATAAAACTCAAGTGATTCTGACATTTCTGACCAACCAGCAGGTGAAACACCATCTAATAAGAATCTCTGAACGTCCATATCTATTCCTTTTAGAATTTCTCTTATATTTTTATATGATCGAGTATGAACACAATTTAAAAACGCATAAAAAGCATCAGAAGGAATAAATATTTGGAAGTCTCGGCTTGTTATATCGCACATTCCCCAATAACGGACATAACCTTCTTTTTCTTCATAGAATTTTTCGAATCGTCCGCGATTTAAAGATCCCTTTTTGTGTATGGTCATTAAATTTGTCATAATCACTCTTTAATTTATCCCCAGCCCAAAGGACCGGCCCTGCCAGCCTACAGCAGGGCCGCTTGTGGGTGCCACTCTGCCCCATACAGAAGTGGCTGAGAGAAGAATTTTGGTAAAAAGCTTGTCATTCATAAGGATCCTTAAAAAATATCGTTAGTTTCTAAACCATATTTATCTACGTAAAAGCAAACATGGAGCACAAAAGTAACCATCAAGAAACTTAATATAGAAATGGAAATTGCGTGAACAATAATTCTTAGGTGATCCCCCTGGACCAATGAAGCAAAAGCCCAATTTAAAATATCCATAGGATTATAAAATCCAAATAATGGACCAGGAGGCAGCTCTAAGTTACAAGCAATGTTTTCTGTGCCGATAAATAAACAAATAAGTAACGAAATAAATACTAAGATAAAAAAATTTGTTTTTCTTAGATCTACAATTTTCTCTTCCTTTTTGCACATCAAATTGCCCCGATCTTTTCTTAACTTAAACAAAGGCCAATGTAATTTACTGTATTAGAAACATAAGACCTCCGGCAGTCCCCATGTGTGTACGTGTGTACCACTCGACTTGCAATATGAGTCTCAATGTATTCATCATTTTCACAACCGCCATTACCTGAGCTATCATACGTTTCATCCGTAGAGCCTGCGACTAGCCATTGGCACTGCGCATCGGTATACCCTGCCGGTAGCGGTATGGTCCCTCCATCCCCAATCGTCCCGGTCACTACATGTAATGGGGGGGCGACTACCCCGCCAGGCGTTCCAATAGTGCTAGTTACTGTAGTGCCAGCCACATGGCTTGATGGTAGATTAGAAGCGATAAGATTCTGTACTCCATCGGCAACATTTGTTGATACAGTAAAAATAAGTGCCGTAGAACTGGTTGTATAGTTTCTATTAAATGGATTTAATGGATTCCAACCGGCAGGGAGATACCCATTGGATTCGAGGTCCCCTGGGGCCGTATTGATCGAACTTGGCCAACTTCCCTTATGCAAGTAATAGCTTTTGGCCGCTAATTCAATGTCTTCAACTTCTAAAGCCGTCTTTGTGCCAGCTTTTACTAAATACGAACGGTATACCGTAGGAACAGCATAAGTTAAAACAACCGTTGCAATAATAACAACAATCGTTAACTCTAAAAGACTAAACGCCTTGTTATTTATTTCTAAAATCTTAGGATTCATAATTAATTCTCAAATCTAATCTTATTAACTCATGCAAACTCCAAGATAGTTAACGGTATTAGAAACATACCCCCTTCGACAATCCCCATGGGTATACGTGGATACTGTGCGAGTTGTTATGTGCGTTTCAATATATTGATCATTCTCACAACCACCATGACCCGAACTGTCATAAGTCTCATCTGTAGAACCAGCAATAAACCATTGGCATTGGGCATCAGTATAACCTGCCGGTAGGGGTATGGTCCCTCCGTCTCCAATTGTTCCAGTTACAACATGCACAGGAGGCGTCACAATTCCCCCAGGGACCCCTATAGTGCTTGATACTGTATTTCCGGAGATATTACTTAGCGGTAATTTTGAAGCAACCATATTCTGTGCACCATTAGGAACATTTGTTGAGATGATAAATAGACTCGACGTAGAGCTTGTCGCATAGTTGTTATTAAATGGGCTTGAAGGACTCCATGTTGAAGGCAGAAACCCATTGGATTCAAGGTCCCCTGGGGCCGTATTGATCGAACTTGGCCAATACCCCTTTTGCAGGTAAAAACTTCTGGCCGCATCTTGGATATTTTGAATCTCCAACGCGGTCTTACCACCGGCTTTTTCTAAATAGGCCATAGTCATTGAGGGGACCGCACAGGTTAATAGAACTGTAATTATAATCATGACGAAAGTCAGTTCTAATAAACTAAAACCTTTGCTCGATTTAGTGTGGGTACTTAATATCATATGTAAGCCTTCCAGTGTATTCATTCGGGACGCTCAAAGTGATGCTTATCTGTTGTCCCCCAGGGACGGAAGTGACATTCAAGAAACTTCCTTCCGTTGGGTCTATTAAGACACCACTAGGGATTGTGGTGGTTACTGTAACCATGTTATTACCGGGAATAAGCTGGTAATTATTACCAAAAGGGTTTGTAGTAACAGCTTGAGGCATATTACTGTTGTTAGGGTTAGCATTATTTGCTAATGCTGATGTTGTCCCTGGCCAAACTAACAGCTGCGGATTCGTGGTATCGTTGGGGTTATTGGACGAATTATAATTGTCTATCGCTGCCTGGGCCAATGAGTTCATTTCACGAACTGTTTTTTGAAATCTTGCCCTATTCACGTAGTTTGTACAATTACCTATAATCGTAGCCAAGATAACCCCAACGATCACCAGAACGACCGTTAATTCTAACAACGTAAACCCCTTTTCTATTGCAAGACGATTGTCCATGTGCTTGTCCCTGCTACATACGCTGGTGCTACAGCAGATATTTTGGTTAATGCCGTTGTTAACTTACCAGCAGGCACGGATGGTACAGCAGTCATTGCAATATCCACCTGCTCAGCGTTGTTGGCATCAACGGCTACAGTATAGTTGCCACCCCATGGATTTGTGGACGTTGCAGTAAACTGCGCTGGTAAGTACGCCGTTGTGGCCCCAGCTGATCCAGCCAACTTGGCAAAAGTAACGCCGGTATAAACACCGCCGTTATCATTGGCCCACTGAACTGCCGCAGTCTGAATAGCCTTAATAGACGCGATTCCGTTGGCAATACGGCTATTGTCGGTTGCTGCTTGTCCCATTGGCACGACAACCAGCAAGATTACACTGATAATCACCAACGCAATTACCATTTCGATAATCGTAAACCCCTTTTTGTTGTTAATCTTTCTTAGTTCTTTCATTTCGCTTCTCTCCTTTTTGTTTGGTTTATTTGAATACCCCTTCGCCCATTTGGCCCATACTTGTATAAATTGGCAAAATAAAGGTACACAAGATCATTAGCAAAAATAAAGCGGCCATTACCAGCAATGTTGGTTCAACCATTGCTATGATCGCTCCAATTGATTCCTTTGTCTTAATGTCATAAAATTTATAAATGCGCTCTAAATATTGGGGTAAATATCCAGTCACTTGCCCCTTACTTAAATTCTGAGAAATGAACGTTGGGAAAAAAGGATCTTGTTTAAAAGCATCTCCCAATGACGATCCTTTAAATATTCTTTCCCTAATTAAAATCAATTTTTCAGTAATATAAGTTTTATTAGCCTGGTGAATATTGGTGATCGTTTGAATAAGATTTACCCCACTTCTTTGGTAAATATATAAATCCAAGAACACCTGAGATAGTTCGATATTTTTAATTAAATTACCTATCAAAGGAAATTTAAACACCGTTTCCATTAATTGTTCCCTATAGTTATCCCAAAGATATTTATAAAGCCAAACTACAGCGGCAATACATAAAAGAACGACCCACCAATATTCTTTTATAAATCCGGAATACCCAATTAAGATTTCTGCGGACAAACTATTCCTGGAATTTGCCGGTAAGCATGATTTCAATAGCGGAACAAGTTTGATTGCAATAAATATTGATAGCCCTGTCAACAAACAGAAAACAATTGAAGGATAAATCATCGATCTGATTATTTTGTTTTTGTTTTCACTCTTTCTGGTATAGAACTCCGCCAAATGATCTAGTAATTCAGGGATATTTCCTGTCTTTTCTGCCGCACTCAGCGACACACAAACTATTTTTGGAAAAATCTTAGTGTTTCCAAATGATTCCTCCAGAGAACGTCCATCATTAACAAAATTACTTATCTTTCTCAAGGCTTCTTTTAAGACAGTATTTGAGGTTTGTTCATTTAAAGTACTAAGAGCTTCATTAACTGACAATCCACATCTTTGCATATCAGCAAATTCTTTAAAAAATACAGCTAAAGCGCTTAAGGACAACGTCCTGTTTTCAAAAATACTTTTTATAAAAGTCACATAATCAGGAGAAACATCAAGGATTTCAACACCATCAGAGATTGCATGATTCTTTACGTCTTCCAAATTGCCTTCCAAAACCAGAGTAATCGATGATCTTTTTGCAGTTAAGGCTTCGATTTTCCAAAACATAGATTTATCCTAAAATTCTTACCGCTTCGTTAATTGAGGTTTCGCCTTTTAATATCAAGGTTTTCATATCGTCGATCATTGTTCGGTAGGTCCCCCTCTTTCTCAAAAGGGCGTATATTTCTCCCAAAGCATTTCTACCAATTAATTCTTTAATCTCCGGATCAATAAGCAAGACTTCAGCAACAACTGTTCTGCCTGAATATCCGGTGTTATTACAAAGGTCGCATCCAATTGCTCTATAAATCTTTTGAAACTCCTCATCTATATATTTAGCCTCATAGGGCTCAAGCGTTCCTTTCGCGCCAGCATAGGAACCTTTACAAAACGGGCATAGCTTTCTGACCAATCTTTGGGCGACAACAGCAACTAGGCAACTCGAAATATTTACAGCGTCTACTCCCAAATCTCTTAGTCTTAAGATTGCCGAAATTGGATCATTCGTGTGTAAGGTTGAAAAAATTTGCAGCCCTGTGTTTGCCGCACGCAAACATTCTTCTGCTGTTTCATGGTCCCGAATCTCTCCAATTAAAAGTACATTGGGATCTTGTCTTAAGAATGCCCTAATAGCCGTGCTAAATGTCAATCCTTGAGCTTGATCAGTTTCAACTTGAGACATTAGCGAATGGGTGATTTCAACGGGGTCTTCGATAGTAAGAATTTTCTTTGAAATTGATTTTATCTGATTCAAAGCCGCAGAAAGGGTTGTTGATTTACCACTTCCGGTTGGTCCGGTTACTAAAATCAAACCGTGAGGAATCACCATAGCCTGGTTAATAAGCTTTCGGTTATGTTCCGAATACCCCAAACTTTCCAGAGGGATAGCCGCGCGGGCTTTATCAAGCAAACGTAAAACAATACTTGGGCCATGGATTGTTGGAATTTGAGAAAATCTAATGTCAACAGATCTAGACATTTCTTTAAATTCATGATCAAATCTGCCGTCCTGTATCCGGTAATCACAAGGATTTCCCTTACATTTTGTTAAAATAATATTAGCCAACTTAGGGATAAATTCCTGCTTAAGACAACTAATTGTCGTCAACATACCGTCAATCCTGAATCGGATATCAGTGGTTCTTCCAGTTGGCTCTATATGAATATCCGTAGAACGTGTGATAATGGCAAGATTAATAATCCCATTAAGCCATGATGCTAAAGAATCGATCCCTTCTGACTTAAAAGACTCAATCTCAGAAAGTAATTTTTTCCTGTTTTGTTCCAAAATTATTAAATCTAATGCATTTCTCACATCGCTTTCTGTGCCGATGTAAAAATTAACCCCATTGTTTCCGAAAGTATTTTTAAGAAAATCCGTAATTTCGACGTTATCTATAAATGAGACTACAAAAGATGGGGTGCCACCATTTTTCAATGGGAATATCTGATGCGTACAAAAATAATCTAATCCGGTCCGTTCAATGGATCCATAGTCAGGGATATAGTCATCATCAAAGAATTTCCACCCAATTTGTTTTGCAAGACAAATAGCTAATTCACGATCATTAATGAAACCTAGACGCTGCAAAATAGAACCCAAACGATCCTTAGGATTCATTTTCTTGTATTCCAGGCAATGATCCAGCTCGACTTGAGAAATAAGATTGTCTCTAATTAGCAATTCGCCAATTTGCGCTAACATCTCTTTTTACTCCGGTTTATAGTCAATGGTTTTAGTTAAATCCTGCGGTGCACTAAAATGTAAAGTTACGCTTGAATCAGAAATTGACACAACCTGAATGTTATCGGTTGGGTTAGATTTTGCTTTAACCTGGTAGTTGGTTCCTGCAATAGAAACAATTGCCTCCTTTTTAACATCATTCCCACCAATATATTCGACCTTGATTTCTGGAAAATTCTTTTGGCTCTCTTCTGTTGGATCCTTAAAGGCCCCCATATTATCGATTTTTAATTTATTAATTTCTGCTAGTGCCTTCTCTTGCTCAAGCTCAAGATTGGTTTGTTCGAGCTTTGTTTTTAAATATTTTGTTTGTTTTTGGGCTTGCCGATCACGATCAAGTTGATCCTGAATCGCCGCATCATCTTCATTTGAGGCGTCCGATATCGAATTTTTGGAAAAATCTTTTTCACTCGACTCCTTCTGAATGGCCGGTTTAACTAAAGTATCTTTGCTTAATAAAACCGGAGACGAGTTTACTGCCTCAGGATTCTCTTGAGAAGTTGAAGCAGTTTTTATAAAAGATTTTCCCACAAGAAGTACAATTACAAAAAGCACCGCCAAGGCGGGTAAAAACAGTTTGTTTTGTGACAACCTTTTAAAGTCCATATATTTCTCCTTTGACGATTAAATTATTACTATCTTTGCTTATTTCAGAGGCTATAAAATCCGTATTTTTTTCCAATAAATGGATATCATCCAATACCGCCCCCATATCTGTTTCTTTTGAAAATTTATTTACCGCGATTTTAATTTTTAAACCCCGCACACCTTTATATTCTGTATCTTCAAATTGTGTTGAAATATCCCCTGCATCTTTGACACCATCAAGCTCAACATCCATATTTGTACCTCCGAACCCTTCTAGCATCCGGACCTGATTCATAAACAAACCATATTCAACGGGCAAAAGTACCCCCTTACGTTTTAATAAAGTCTCTTTATCGCTAATTTTCTGCTTCATATCTTGGTTATTAACCTCAAGTTGTGTGTTTACATCTTTCAAATTGTCTACTTCTGTTTTAGTAGACATTCCAAAGTGCAGGAAAAGTATTGATATAACAAATGAAACAAAAATTATTATTTTATTCATAGAGTTACTCTCAAATTTTTACCTGGCTGGTTGTTAATAAAAATGTCCTTTATATCCGCTTTTTTAAGAATTTCTACCTTAGGGATTGATTCAAATGGGCCACTATTATCAGAAGAAAGCGTTAATTCCAGGCTCCATTTACCGGATTTAATGAACTTAAAAGAAGTAACCTCGTAGCTCGGGGGGATCAAATCAAGAACCTTAAGGTAAGATATCCCGTAATTAAGAGATTTATGCAGCTTTAAATCCTCTCTGTACGTTTGTCTATCTAACAAAGTTAACCTTTTGTCTAACTGCTCATTGGCTTGTTTGTCTATATCACTTTGACTATTAATCATTCCCAGTTCTATTTTGTTAAAAAGAAAATAAAATAGTCCAATCGCCACCACACACAACGAAATGACCATCGTTGATACTTTCTTTTTTAGTTCAACTTCCCTCCGTTTTTTCAAAATTTCTTCCGGTAAAACGTATTTAATCTGATCATCTGCAATTTTTAAACCTTCTATTGCCGGATTCTTTATGTTTAAATACGTGACCGGCAACTTTTCATTATTTTTAGAAAGCTCGGCGGCCAACGACTGACTATTAACTACTATTACAAAATCAGCCCCTTTTTTGCTTAGAAATTCTTCGTTCTTCTTAAAAAAATCAATCTGGGAACGTTTAATTTCAGGAAGTATATCTTCACCATTATTGACGATAACCCTAGTACGACTGAACTTCAAACCATCAAAAACAGTTACTAACCGCTCATCGCCCCAATCATCAACAAACACCACTGTTTTATTGAGATCAACCTTCCTATTAACAAGAATATTTCGTAGTGCTATCCCATAAGGAATACATATTTCAACCTGCTGAGGAGGAATTAAGGAGTAAACCTCTCTAATCTTTTGTTCTTTTATACCCATAACCTGAAAAAGATTATTTTCGACTTTATCAACCTCGATGACATATTTTTCCAGGCCATATAGATCCTTATGCTTACGAACACAAATATTGTCTCTTTTTTCGATCGGAAACTCGATGGCAGAGGCCATTAACAGGTCAACATCAAGAATAGCGACCCGCACAGGGCTTACAAAATCAAAAATATGATCCGGGTTTGTCCCTTTTGTGATTCGTCGAACATTTTCACCATCACTTAGAAAAATATCGCTATTGAATATTAGATAGTTCATATTTTTTACTCATTACCCTTTCCGGCCGGGAATTAATATTATTTAGTGACCACCTCTGCCTTGTCAGCACCATTTGGGTTTTTATCCCTTAAATACACCAATCTTTTATCATCAATTACAAGGTGAAATTTATTCTTAATTGCCCTATCCTCCCATCCCTTTACTGGACATTTAGCAATCCAACCTTCAAGGAAACGTGTGCCTGTTTTGGTGGATATCCTTAATTTAAGTCTGCCGGTTGCGACCCATTGTTTAATCACCACTTCTGGGATCACTTCTTTTTCTTCAGAACCCTCTGGTTTATGCGTATGCATCCATAAAATTTTGTTAAAATTGAGAGCCATCGGATACGTATTCTTAACTTCGTTGTTTTCAAATCCAATTAGCGGGATTTTGTCAAGCCAGCCATCAAGATAGTTCTTCCTTAACTTAGTTGAAAATTTCAAATTAACTGTTCCTATAAACCATGATTTCATAATCCTTTTCCTCCTGAGCATAAAAATTTCAATACATTAAGAACAATATGGATAGGGCAACTCCCTGTGAGTTTCTTCAGCTGGGTTATAGCTCCATTTGGATCCTACGACTTCATCTGCAATGCCCTGCTGGTCAACCGGACCTCCATCAAATGTTCCATTAACCTCACTCGAATAGGCCTGAAACACCGCAGTAAATCCGTTTTCTGTAATTTGAAAGCAACTCTCCATTTTATTTGTCATAACCCAACCCCCTTTCTGATTGAATCAATAAATCTGCTTAATCTAAATTCCTCACCACATTCTTGGGCGTAATGATAATTACAAGTTCAGTCTTTTGGCTTGATTTACCCTTATATTGAAAAGCCCCACCCAAGAACGGGATTTTATCTAAATAAGGAATACCTTGATTTGAAGTGGTTTTCGTTGAGCTGATCAACCCGCCCAAGATCAGAGTCTTCATAGGCTCAACAGAAACATTTGTTGTAATACTTTTAGTTGAAACCTGAGGCTCTTGAATAGTTAAACCATTACCGACCGGTACGTTGGTCATAGAATCTAGCGTATTTACAGCGGCTGAAATATTCAAAACAGTCTTATTTGCTTCGATTTTGGCCTCTAGTCTCATCGTTAAACCATCAGAAACCTGGGATGTCGTAACATTTGATTGAGTAACGTTATTCCCAATCGTTTGACCCGTTCCTGAAATATAAGGAATGCTAGTAACTTCCTGTATTACGCATGGGAACATATTTGAAACCGTAATCGAAGGCCTGCTAACAACATTCACACTGCCCTGTGAATCCAAAGCTTTTAATAACATTGAAACACCATTGCTCGTTGTACCACCCGTTGTCGTTGGGCCGGCTGTCTGCAAACTCAACAACTGCCCACTGGTGAAGCCTTGTGCGGTGAAATTCGTGTTAAGGGATAAATTATTTAAACCCTTGATCCCACTTGCCGCTATAGCAGTCCAGTCAATGCCGGTTTCGTAATCATTATTCAACGTCACTTCAATAATCTGGATCTCAAAACTTTGTTGACGGCTTAAGCTTTCATTTATTGTTGAGACTAAATCCTCTATCTTGTCGAGTACCTGGGGCTTATCAGTTACAATAATCGAACCGCTGACTTTATTTATAGAGTAGCTCCCCACCTTGTCAGTTATCATTGACTTAATGTTACTTTCCAAATCACTCCACAACGAAAGCTTTGGGGACGTGTTTTCGTAATATATTTTTGTCCCTACCTTAATATCCTGGCTTGTTTGATTGTTGGATGAGCTGCTGCTACTGTTGTTGTTATCAGCAAAAGATTCATTGGAAGTTTCATCTGTAAATGTTTGATCCGTGGAAGGCATCGTTATATTAAAAATTCTAGTTTCTGTTTCCGTAATTATTAAATCCTCTTGGGAAACCTTGAAGCCGTACCCGAATTTGTATAAAAGACTCTTTAAGGCTCTCCACACCTCTATATTTTCAAGATTAATGGAAGTCTTCTGAGAATCAATTTGAGGTGTTGTAATGACGTTGTAACCGGTAACTTGAGAAATGGTAGAAAGGTATATCTTAAGAGGAAGATTATTCCCCTTAAGTGTAATTTTGGCATTCAAAACTGCCGGGAGATCCGAACCAGGCACTTTGTCCTGGTCCGGACCGTTAGCTGGTTTAGCAGCTAGAGATGATAAAGGTAAAGCACTTTTGACATTCCCCGACTGAATGTTTTTTGTGGGTTCTATGGTTTTTTCGTTTAACGCAGCCCTTTCCGATTGTTTAGTTGTTAGGTTTTCGGTTAATATCTCGACATCCTTAACCGCCTGCTTCATTGAAGATATTGTTACCTTGGTATCAAAATCTTCCTTCTCTACACATCTAAGGACATAATCTTCCCCTGAAACACCAGTAACAGTCATTTCAGCAACCTGAGATAGAGCTGGATCCGTTGGCATCAAATCTAGCTTATTGGTTTCCTTGTTATTTCTTTCAATAACATAAGTGTCAGCACCAAATCCCCTAATAACGGCAATAATCGGTTCCGGGAAAATTACAGTGACGACATGATCTTTCTTAACATGTAAATATATTTCTTTCCCGTCATATGCGATTTCGCGTATAGCGGCGTTCGCATAGGTGCTGCAAAAAACCAAAAACAAGAATACTAAAACGGCTCTTCTCATATTGTCCCCTTGCAATTTTTAAGTGGTTTTAACAAGCTGCTCCTTCATAATCTGAAACACATCTATTTCAACTCCCCTTTTAGACGCCCGCAGATAAAGATCCATAGCAATATCAAAAGTTCCAGAACAAAATTTAGTTAAAGAAAACCTATGTTTCCTTCCATTAACCGTGCGTTCCAAAATTATGGTATGTTTTTTAAACATTTTTATCTTAAACCCATTGGTTCTTTAGGAAAATTGTCACCAGGAGCTTTATCACGTACTGGCACATAAAAGTTTCTAATAATCCTACGGGCGAATCTGTGACTTTTACGCATTATGCGTATATGCCCAGCCTTGAAGTTTCTACAGCTCTTTTGAAGTTCTTCTGTTAAAATGGCCTGTAGCATTTTCGCCCCCTTTTTAGCTTTTTTTCCTTGGTAACAGCTCAAGGATAACATGCAAACAACAAGTTGTCAAATTTTTTACTAAGAAATCTTATCAATTTTATAACTTTTTAAGCTGTTTATTGGTTATAAGCTGTTCATCATCAATATTTTACAGAAAAATAGAAAAAATTATAAATTTTTAATAAAATAGCACTTTTATCACATTTTTTTCTTGATTTATTGTGTTATTAATGTATACTTTAAGTATGGAAAACGTGAAAGAAACCTTTAATCAAAGAATCAAAAGATTAATCGCCAAAAGCAAATACAAAAATCTTCGGAAATTTCACAATGCTATTGTAGAAGTGGCGGGAGAGGATGCCATTACTTATGGCAGCCTACGTAATGCTATGCATCTATGCAAGAAACCGCATGAAAAAACCCTTTTCCAGATCGCAACTATCTTAAAACTTGATATTTATGATCTAATAAAAGGGACAAATCTAGAGCCATCTATTAACGGCGCGGCATCCGGATATATACAATTAAATGAATCTTCATCACTACATAACCTATACCATGGCCTACCCTTTAACCCTGAATTAATAAAAATCAATGCATTCGGGCAAACAATTGATGAACAAAAATATTTCTTTGATGGTATAAAACGTTTCAGATTTATTTATGTGACAAAAGGAACTGTTGATGTAATTCTGAAGCACAAAGACAGGGAACAAGAACGCAGAGAATTGAAAAAAGGCGATGTTTACTGTTTTGACTCATCGATCCTGCATTATTTTAAGAATAATAATGCAGGGTATGCAGAAATATTGATCGTACATTTCAAGCAGGGAACCCCCTTCGATGTTTGATTTCCTTACTTTCCAAGCAACGCTAACACTAAAAATATTGCCCCAATAAAAACTGCAAGCTTGATCCACCAACGCACATACACAAGAACCACCCCAGCAGCCACATT
>Ga0302186_10003008_pt1 | contig 12612 bp, 12 predicted proteins | sample II_Bog_E1_2_FD_198782 | JGI IMG/M metagenome (GOLD analysis project Ga0302186, IMG submission 198782) | Peat permafrost microbial communities from Stordalen Mire near Abisko, Sweden - II_Bog_E1_1 | ecosystem: Environmental > Terrestrial > Soil > Wetlands > Peat | place: Sweden: Abisko... | reverse complement strand
AATTATTTTTCAATAAAAAAATAGATTTAAAAAAGTTTTATTTTCATTTTTGTGAAAAAAAAATAATTGGTAATTTTTGTAGGATAAAACAATTTTTTTAGAAAAAAATTAATATTTTTTCAATTTTCTCAAACATGTTTTAATCATTTTTTTAATCCCAAAAGTTTTTTCTCTTTAACTTTATCAAGTTTTGTTAAAGTCATCATAATAAATTAAAATAACTCTACTTTTTAACTTCGCTCCTTTCCGATTCCTCATTTTCATTCCTTTTCATTTCCACATTCACATTCTTTTCCATGGTATTTATATGGAATTGATAAACTTCTCTAATAAACGCTTCATCTTCCATAGTTATATCAATATCTTCAGAAAACTCAGCTTTCTTTAAAAAATTGTCCTGGACCCAGACCTGGAAAATGTTCATAACCGAAGGTACTAAAACCATCACAAAAATGAGTTTCAATGTGGAATTTCCTTGAGTCCTAGAGAAAATTTATAGTTTTTATAACAATTTTTATAGACCATGATAGACAAAATTCAGAGAATTCCTGCAAAGAGTCGACAAAGGCCATTTCCAAGAAATAAAGTATCGTTTTAGACTATAAAAAAACCCTGAGTTTTTAAATAACACATATAATTTCACTAATATGACGACGAACATCCATAATCCAGTTTGAATGAACCACATCCAATAATTAATCTCGATATATTCAAGGGTTTCCTTTGGGACTTCAATTTTCGAGCCATCATCATCTATCACCGTCTCATAATTCACTAAATTTATGGATCTATAATAATTCCCTGATTTGAGTTTCTATTCCAAAAACTTCTTCTTTATAAAACTCTAAGAAAAAACCTCAAAATGCTTTTTCATGAAGATTAGCTCAATTCCTCTCAATAGTACAAAACAAAGCAACACTCCAAGGATGCAATCGAAAAGATAAGTAATGAAATACCTTGAATTTCTAAGAAATATGTCTTTAGCTGATTTACCACACGCATTGGTCGTTATTTTTGAGCTCCGCACTGATCAATATTGATAAAAACAAGTTGCATATGTGTTGTGTGAAGAGTGATATGCATTGTTTCGCTCCATCCTTTTCGAAAAATTTAAATTTCAAGCTTATTCTTTAAAAATATTTTACCATAGCCCAGATTTTCCAGGGCCTTTTAGGGTTTTCCCTCAATCTTTTGACTATATATCGTTTAAGAAATGAATAAAACATGGGTTTTAGCAAATTATTATGACCAATTAAGGTTAATAGGCATGTGATTGCAAGAAAGGCTTGGACTAGAAGCCCTGTTCCACCCATCAGATCGCATTCTGTGCTCTCGTAACTGGAAGAAGTGGACACTTTAATGGTTGAAGCGATAAACAACATCGGTTGGAGGATTTTCAGATAGAAAAAATTGGAAATTACAAAAAGCCGATCGATCTTTCAAATTTTTAATTAATTTTTGAATTTAATGAGAAAAAAAAATTTCTTCAAAATTTCCATTTGTCCGGAAAAACTAATTTTATTTTTTAAAAATTGGATTAAATAATTCAACTTTATTTAAATAATATTAATTTTTTAGAAAACAATTCAATAAAAAAAATTTATTTAATTTTTCAATTTTTTTTTTAATCTGCACTTTTTTACAATGACAAATTTACAATTCCATTTCGATTAATTTATCCTAATTATAGTTATTTTAACTCTTTTTCCACATCATAACTCTGTCTTAAGATATGAAATTCCTCTCCTTTCCCTTAAAAAACCCTTGCAGGTCCTTTCAAAACATTCTCATTTCTCGTAAATAGCAAATAAACCACCAATACCAAAACAGCAAAAACTTCTACTCCCAATATAAAAAACACACATAAATCGAATGTCAAATCTAGACTCAACGCTTTTCCTCTGATTTCTTCATTCAGAGCCATTAGCACCACGCAAGGTGTCAAGCATAACACTTCATAACTCTGATAAATCCAAGCTGAAATCAACATGAGTTTCCTTACTAATCTATTCGATTCTTCTAGATTTCTGAATAAATACAATAAAATCAAATAGTTGATTTCAACGGGAGAAATTATTAAAAAGAGTCGACGAAAAATCGGTTTGACTGAATTTGATAAGGTTTGGAAGAACCTTTGAGTCTTTTCTTTATAGAATTTGGTGACATTTTTGGCAGCCAATTCATTGAAATTTAATTTAAGATCATATTTCATTTGTTTTTTCATTTCATTTTGCACTGCACCATCGAAAACATTGAACCCCTGACACACTCGCTCAAGGAAGAAATCTTCTGTGCTCGGTTGAAAGAGAATCTTTGACATCGTCAACATATAAAAAAAACGAGGGGCATAAATTAAGATCAGGTAAACAAAATTAAAATCAGGATCCTCAGGAAGCCAATAATGAAAAAAAACCATCAATAAGATTCTTATCAATATTATCAAGACATGAACCACGAATAAAACTCTTCTAAAGATAAGGTCCGATAAAAGATTAATGAATTTGTTAGTTACATCGAAAAGGGGCACCTCTGGGCATTTATCAACAATTTCTTCAGAGTAAATGTCCCTGGATCTGCAATGGAATTCATCCTCTTCAAATATTTCATTCAAATTTTTATATTTAAACTGCTCCATTTGTTGCTTTAGATTATTATCAAATGAAAAACCGAACGAATTGCTAAGAATAGACACATCCTTTCCTTTGTTTCGAGATCTATCCAAATTTTGAGATATATCCTTAGCTTTGTTTCGGGATCTGTCGAAACTTCCTGAGGCTTTACGCTTTCGTTTCATATTATTATCAATAGAAAAGATGATTGAAGTGTTGTTGAGAACTGAGATATCCTTCCCTTTAATTCGAGATTTATCCAAATTAAGGAGAGAAAGAGCAGAAATGTCTGTTGCTTTATTTCTGGATTTGTCGAAATTTGCTGACATTTTGGCTGAAGGTTTCACAGAAATAATAGGTATTCTCTTAGTCATGGTGGCACTAGTGTTTTTATTCGTGGTATTATGCACAAGACTGACATCTTCAGATATATGAAAAACTGGAGAATTAATGGGGTTGTGAGACATTTCGATGCGAGATTTAACCGGAATACTATTCGAGGAGTCGAGCATAGGTTCATAGAGAGAATTGGAGGTTTGTGGATACATTTTTTGGTGTTAGGATAAAAAGAAATAAATAAATGTATTTCTTTTTTTTTTATGTTTTGTAAAGTTTTCTCGAAAAAACAATGAAGTTATAATAAGCAAAGTTTTAAAGTTAAAATATGGCAATTTTTGTTTAAGGATAATAATTTTCATTATTTTCAATCAATTAATTTTCTTTTTAACAAATTCTTTAATTTTTTTTTTTTTGAATAAATTTTTTTGTTTACATTTCAACTTTATTCAACTTTTTTTTAATTTTTACGATCCCCCATTCATTTTATTTTTTATCTTCGCATTTCGTTTCTTCTGCTGGTTTTTTCTCGCCTTTATCCACAGGTTTCATCGCTGGAAATAGTAAAACTTCCTACATTTTGAAAAATCAAATTCTATTAATTTTTTGAAAAATTCACCTGAATATTGATATTATCAGAAATCAACATGCACAATCTATCAATTCCCAATCCCCATCCGGCAGTAGGTGGTAACCCATACTCCAAAGCCTTCACGAAATTATCATCATAGTCCATGCCTTCTTCATCTCCTTGAGCTTTTTGCTAAAATCCACTAAATCTTCCTTCAAAATTATAATTTAAGTTACCTTCATCTGGTCCAGAAAGAGTTCTTTTTGCACGAAAGGATCGTTTAATTCAGTGTAGGCATTACAAATTTCATGATGATTCACAAAGAGCTCGAACCTTTCAGTGAGGCCTGGTTCGCTTCGATGGTATTTAGCCAAAGGTGACATGATTTGAGGATGATCAATGATGAAAGTCGGGCTGAGGCATTCTGGCTCGATGAAATGTCCCACAAGCTATTAATTTCATTTTTAATAACCGGAAATGTCCTTTTTTTATAAAAAATTATCAATTTCTATTACCTTGTCAATTAATCTTGCGGTGGTCCTGGGATGGGGGCATATCACATGATGTTGATCAGCCAATTTGTTGAAAAACTCATTTGCTTCTGGAGATTCGATGTTTTTAGGCAACTCCACCTTTAATCTTTCTTCCAAACCTTTCAACATAGGGATTCTCTTAAACGGAGGAGTGAAATCAATGATCACTTCCTTCTCAGTATTAGGTCCATCAGGATGGAATTTGATCTTAAAATCTCCAGTTAGAGTTTTGACCATTCCTATAAAAAAATTTAAATTTTTATTAAATCACTTAAATGTTTACCAGATAACATATCTTCTGTCAATTTTATCAGATCTTGGTAATCAGCATAAGCGTAATAAAATTCGCAGGTTGTGAATTCAGGGTTGTGGGTTTGATCAATCCCTTCGTTTCTGAATTGTTTACCGATTTCGTAGACACGGTCGAGTCCTCCTACGATCAACATCTTAAGGAAGAGCTCAGGGGCTATTCGCATGAACAACTTCATGTCGAGATCATTGTGATGGGTGATGAAAGGTTTTGCTGTGGCACCTCCTGCTATCATATTCATCATAGGAGTTTCAACCTATAATTAATGAATGCATAATTATTATATAAAAAAAAAGAATGTATAACTCTTAAAAATTCAAAAGGAATATGTGAAAAAATGATAATATTTTTAAAAACAATTATAATATATATAAAAACTAAAAAGATTATCAATTTCAAAAAAATACGAATTTTACATATATAAAAAAAAGAATAAATTAAAAAAACCTCCAAAAAGCCTAAATCATCCAAGTAGTTCTTCATGTACTTGATGATTTTGGTTCTCGTTATGAAAATCTCTCTTGTTCTATTATTCATAATCAAATCCAAGTATCTTTGTCTGTATCTGGTCTCTTGATCCTTCAATCCTGTAATCTGTGTAGGCAACATATGCAGGCAAGCGCTCAACAATTTGACCAACCCTGGCTTGATACTCAACTCTCCAGTTTTGGTTCTTCCAGGATTCCCTCTTACCCCAATAATATCCCCTCTTCTAATATAATGATGTGTGGTTTTGAAATCCATCTCTCCCTCATGAGTGCTAGAGTTCACCACAGCTTGAAGCTTCAAGCCATCCCCTTGTAAATCATAAAAGATCAAATTCGCACCCATGGTGCGAATATTGGTGATTCTGCCTGCTATGGATACAGTTTCATTCAGAAACACATTGTTCTCCACACAGATAGGATCATACTTCTTTCTGAAGGCTTCAATAGAGTGGGTGACCTGGAATTTGTGGGGGTATGGATGGGATTTTTGCTCGCCTTTCAAATGACTGATGACTTTGCAACGGGATTCATAATAGAGCACTGGATCAAGGATTTCTTCTTCGGCCACTTCTTTTTCTTTCTTGGCTATTTTTGGTTGAGTTTCTTCTTTTTCTTTTTTCTTGGCGTCTTTTTCAGCTTTTTCTTTGGCTAGTTTCTCAAGTTTGGCTTGTTTTTTGAGCTCGCTTTTAGAGGGACCCTTATCTTTGGAATCTTCAGTGGAGGGATTTTCTTTGGGGTTGACGGCTGGTTGTTTTTCTTCTGGATTTGACATTTTTCCTTTTTCTTTTTTATTAAAAGATATTATTTTTTGCGTATTTTTTATTTGGTTTTTAAGGGGGTTTGAATTTAATTAAAGAATTAGAAAAGAGACTTGAAATGAAAAAGAAAGGTGATGGTTTGGAATGAAGGCTTCTTGATAGAAATGGAAGGGAGAATAAAGGAGGATGTCGAGCCAAGGAGCGGAAAATCATGAGAGAAGCGAACATTTTGAGATTTATTCTTGATTTTAATTCTTTTATACATTTTCAAGTTAAAAATTTGGGATTTTTTGGCTTCGAATTAAATTTTATATAATAAAAAACATTTATTTTCTCCGAAAATTTTGAAGATATTATTAGCTATATTTTGACCAATACCCTGTTTGGTTGATCGTTCTGATTGATTTTATTCTCAGAATAATATATATTGCAGATGGGAGGAAAAAATTGCGCTAAATATTAAAAGAAATAACTATTAAAAGACTTTTATATTATAAATAAATGCTTTGCGATATTGTGTCATAAATAAAATTATTTGCTTTTATTATAAATTTCAAAAAAACCTAATAAATCTTCATTAATTCCAGAACAAGAAGTCTTTATCCCAAAAAATGGCCTTCAAATTTATCGTCCTCCTCTCTCTTTTCCTTTTTGCTAATGCCTCCTCAGATTTCCTCTCTTATTCAAATGAGAGCGGTTGTAGAGCATCATTTGCAAGGATAGGCAACTAATAATCTCGATCTTATCATGGAAGATTTTGCAGAAGACGGCTTTTTAGTAGGCAATGGTAATTTTATTTTCAAGGGCAAAGATCAGATAAGAACAATATTTGCTGGATCCTTAGCCAATTTAACCCAATGTGGTAACCCTTGGGGCTCAACTCCAATTGTTTATGAGCGAGCCTATCATTTCAGCTGGTCTTGGGATTGCGTTGCTACCAAAATTATTGGAACAAACACTTATTTTGTTGAAAATAAGAAAATTACGATGCTTGTTGCAGATTCAGTAGTTGAACCACTCACATCATATATCCATATTTCTATATTTAATTTGCTAAGGATAAATAATTAGAACAAATGATTTCGTTAATAAAAAAAATGCAAACGAAATTTTTATTTATTATTCTAAAAAAAAATTATTCATGTTTAAAAACCAAATTTTGTAAAATGCATTCATCTCCTCTCCTTTTAAAAATATTTGATTTTCGAGAGAATGTAAAATAAAATTCGTAAAATAACTAATAAATTAAAAAATATATTTAAAAAACTGGAAAATATCAACCTTTAAAATGTCAGCAGAAAAAGTCCTTCGTGAGGCTCATTTTCAGGATCGAATGGGTCATTTATGCCGAAGTTAAATTTATTTTGAAAAAAACTCACTGTTTTCCTTCAGACATCCGATGTTTAGATTGTCCCATGGGAGATTACAACATTGAGTTAATCAATTCACCCATTTCCTTAGAACAAAAGCGAATTGTTAAGATTTTAATGAAAAGGTCGCTAAAATTTCTGAACTCCAACCGACTTTCTTCAATTGTCTAGGGGTTGCTCTGATTTGGAAATTTATAAGGAATTAGGAAGAGTTTATGGCAAGCATTCTCTTCTCGGAATTGAGACAAGTGATGGTTCTCATTATCAGGGTCGTTTCTTTTTTCTGAAGGCAACGAATTTAATTGATATTATTTCATTAAACAATATTTTTAGCAATGGATGAATCCGTTATTTATGGCTCCTTTTGTTGTTTTGGCGGCAGTCTTGTTCAGAAATAGGAAAATCATAAAAAAGGGTCCGAAATGAAAATTTTATTGCCTCACAAAAAAATTCATTTTTTGATTTAATTATTCATTTTTATTTAGATTTTTAAAAAGAATGTTTTTTTTATTTTTTTTGAGAGGGTCCGAACAGGCCACCAAAAAGAGATGTATCAGCTTTTTTTTCTTGTTTTGGTGGTTCCTTGATAAAAAATTAGTTTTTAATAAAAAATCAATTATTACAGTTTTTTTCGGTGGACTTTCGCTCATTAAATTATGTTGTTGCTGAAAAGATGAAAAAGAAAAATTGGCTTATTGACTAAAATAATAAATAATAAAACCTTTAAATTTTTGATTTCAGATTCATTTCCTTTGTTCGGCTATTAAAATTTTAAAAATTTGCGGGTTTTATTTAAATTACCATGTCAAATATTGGTTGTCTTCCAAAAGGAGTTTTGTTTGTATTTGCTTGTGCTGGCTGTTTATTTAAAACAACAATTTTTTCAAAAAAGTAATTAATCACAAAACCGGTTGATAAACATTAGCAGCTGGTTTTAAAGGTGCGTTTTGCCCTGCTGACATTGGTTTTTGATTCGGATCAGCTTTTTTCTCTTCAAAAACCATCTGCTTAGGCTTCGCATTGCTGATAGGACCCTTTTCAGAATTAAAAAATATAATTTTTTTATAAATTCAATAACAAATTAAAAAAAAAAAAAAATTTAAATTCATTACCCCAAAAAAATTTTGTTCTTTTGGCATTTGTAAGGTATTCGCTGGGTTCGATCCCTTTACAACATTGCCCTGTTGAGCCTGAACGTCAAATGAATATTAAAACAAATTATGAAATATCTTACAGGCGCTTGAAGAGGAACTGTTTTTCCTTGGACATGGGCTGCTAAAACTTCTGGTTTTTTGTCTTGCTATGGATTTTTATATGTAATTTTATGTTATTCATTTTGATGAAAAAAGAAAACCTTCGCTTTGTCTGTTTCTTTCTTATAAATGGCGTTGAATCCGCCATAATTTTTGATTTCTATGATTCTTTTAAAGGGAACAAAGGCAAATTAAGAAAAATGGTTCAAAAATATATTCAAATAACAAAAATTATTAATTTATCTTACTCAGGGTCATTTTTCAACAATCTTTGGCAATTCGCTAACGTTTTGCTGATTCTATACAAAGCCTTCCTTTCTTGTTCTATTTCCGGCGCCTATCAAATTTCTTAATTTTTATCAAAATAAACTCTTTATTCTACTTCATGCAACATATTGACATTATCATAGTTTTTGCTAAACGTATTGAACAATTCAAAATTCAATTTTTCCTAAAAAATCAAATTAAAACCATTTTTAAAATAAATAATTTATTCACCTGTGATTCCTTTATCAAAAAATATCCAATTGTTTTGGGGATCGAGTCTCTTAAAATCTTCACAATCAATGAGAAATAAATATCCATCTTGCTTTTCAAATGCTCAATAAACTTAGGGTCTATTCCTTGTATTAAATTCTTTTCTTTTCCATCATTAACCACATATATTTTTTCATAATCTTTATCGCAGGTGTAAAGATATCCCATTTCCGCCTCGATGAGATATTTTATGATCCTCCTGGCCTCTTCCTTTTCTTTCTCCAAGATCTTTGAAGTGAAATCCACAAATTCATTCATAAACACTGGGAACCTGCCACATTGTTCTCTTATTATTTCATTTGATAGGTTCAAAAGGAGCTCAAAGACCTTATCAAGACAATCATAAGCAGGGCCTCTGAGCTTTTCTAGTTCTGGATTGATTAGATCTAGAAATAGGCCGATTGTTGGAAATCCAGGAAGTGAGTCCCCTTGATACTTTTTGATTTTTTCGATGAAATGGTCGTTGCTATAATGTTTGGATGCTAAGTAATTATCTGTCATATCGTTATAGAGTTCCTTGAAAATGAAGCGGATCTGTGCTCCAAAGCTAAAATTCGACTCATTTCTCAGAGTTATCTTCGAGTTTTCATCGAATTTCCCTTTAATCTTATTTTCTAATAACGAAAGATATTCTCTTGTCAATCGGAACAAATGGGATTGTTTATCAGTCTCTTCAATTGGAATGGATTCTCCTAGTCTTTCGAGTTTCATGTTCGTTTCTTCAAGCTTCACATTGATTTCAGATTCGATTTCAGGCATGGAATCAGCAATATGTTTATACATTTCAGTGGTTAGTTTGTTCACTAGAGCTTTTGTGCCGAGGATGGTGTCTCGGTTCGGGAGAGAATCATATGGATCGGTTCTACTGAAGAAATCTGCTTCTTTCTTCAAACCTTTATCAACACGCATGTTTTCAGAAATATCCTTTTGGGAACGACCCACCACGCCCACATAACCCAATTTCAGGTTAATGTCTTTGCCCAGGAGCATTTTGGTGGCATCCGTACCGTGATCCATAATATCAATCTAAATTATATTGAAATTATTATATATATTAACAAAAAAATGCATATAAATTATGTAAAATTCAAAAATTCCACATTTTATATAATTTATAGGCCTAATATGGTCTTAAATACATAATTTAAGGATGAATTTATTAATTAGATATCATCCAAAATATGAATATAAAATTTATTATATAATAAAGTGTATTATTCATAATCCAAAAAATTAATTTGAATATATCGAATCGATAAAAATATTATTTTGTTTATTTTGATTGCGAACAAAAGTGTTACCTTTGTGATAACTCCAATTGTTCTTAGTCCCGCAGGATCTAGATCTCTTGCCATTTGCAGCCCGTCCGAAGTCGAAATATCAGCATTCGCAGGGATCACACAAAGTATGATGGTTCTCGAATCCTCGACATAACTAAAACATATTAAAATAAAGCCAAAATCATCTTTTATTACAATCTCGCCATGTCTTTTGTGATTTGTTCGATGTTATGAGGCTGTTCAGAGCCTGTCAATGGTATTCTGGTGATTCCTGGTAGATCAATGATGGTTAAATCAGGGCATGTGGTTGAAAAAATCGAAACAACTATAGGACTAGGTATGATATTCTTCTTTGTCCCTGCATCTCGATCAGTGATTTCATTGATTTTAGCTCTCACTTTGTCGAAATCAAACATTTTTTCTGTCGTCTTCTCGAACACGGCCCATGGTTTATCATCAGGTCCAGCTTTTTTTGGTATTTTTCTAACATTTTATCAAGAAAATCTTAATTTACTTGGCAAAATATGCTTTAATCTCAATTCTAAAGGTCTTCTGGTCACAACACCATCGCCTCGTGGCAGAAAGTCCAAACCAACGATCATTTCTAATAGTGAGGATTTTCCTGAAGATTGAGACCCGAGCACTGCTATACGAGGAAGCTTGATATGATCTTGAAGACCCTCATCTCGGAGATCATCAACGATCTTCACAAGCTTCGCCAGCTTCTCAAACATATCATTTTTCAAGGGTTTCATCTTGTTTTTTTTGAGCTTTTTTTTTAATTTTATTTATTTTTTTTTTTTGAAAGAATTTGAAGAGTTAAAAGAAAATTATAGATCAAGATTAATTTACTTAGGAGAAATTTTTTTAAAAAAAGAAATTAGATTTTTTTTTAAGGAAAAAATTGGTTTTTTAAATTTTTAAAGAAATTTTACAAACAAATTTCTCTATCTCAATTTATATTTTAAAAAAAATAAATTAAAAATGAAAAATTTATCTTTAAAAATAAATTGGCTAAATTTTTAAAGAAATTTTACAAACAAATTTCTTTATCTCAATTTAAATTTAAAAAAACAACATATATAATTTAAAAAGTGTCTATCCTTTAATCTGGACTTCTCCACCAACTGAAAAAAAAAGCAAAAAACCAATTTTCACCCATCTTCTTCCTTTTTTACAAATGACAAATTCAAATTCAATACATTTTTCTCATCATTTTCTAGCTCATCCATATGTTCTGAGCCCATTGACTCTTTTTTTGCATTAGGCATTCTCATTAAATTATTTTCAATTGGATTTGCCATCATGTTTGGCTCTTCCAAAAAACTATCATCATTATCTTCCTTATGTTCAAAAAGCAATTTTGGTGATCTTTCAGTTTCTTTTGTTGTTTTAATGGTTTCAATGGAAAGTTTGAAATTCTTTGGGTTGTTAGTTTTCCTGATTTTATTCGTTTTCGAATCTTTTCTTTCCTTTTTCTTTATTAGATTATTCTCATCCTCAATATTTTGATTATTATTATCTTCCTGGGAGAGTTTCTCTTCTAATTATTTTAAAGCTAATGGTTATAAAAGATAATTAAAACATACTTTTTAAAAATTTGCCATTTGAATCTCGAGCCCTTTTCGTCGCATGTTGATGTCTGGATTCATATTTATATCTTTTTTTCTAAAAGTTACAATAAATCATTTTTTTAAAATTTCCATACAATGTTCCTTTCCACAGGAGGCTGATGTGGACGATACGATTTTAGCGCCATTTCTTTTGCTCTTTTGATCCTTCGGATCATCATTCTATTATATCTTCCATTTTAACAAAATAGTAAATTTGATCTCCAAAAAAATGTAAAATACTGTTTTTCATTGACATACCGCGGCTCTTCTTCTAAATTTCCTATGACGGGTAGCAATTTTTTCGAATTTTCCTTATTTGCGAAAAACTTCCAAAAATAATTTTATCGATCTTTCTAATCTGTTAATTTTTTACATAAAGACTTGAATCCATATTCATATTCAAGTTTTTGTTCGCACTATTGGACATCATGTTTTGTCCGAAGAAATTTTTGAAGTTTTTTTCATTTTCCGCGAAATGCATTTCATCCGCCATCATTTGGTTATTATTTGAATTATTCATAAAAAGGGGGTTATCCAGGCTAATGAGTCCGTTATTTACTAGATTTAGGGGGTGGGCGAAATTTAGAGCGCTGTTTTGATTGGAGGGCATATTAGAATATTCGAAATCCATGGGCTTTTTCGAAAAGGAGATATCTTTTTTGTTCGAATTCAAATCATAATTATTTTGCATCATCTCGTGTTTGTCAAATTGACCGAACATACTGTTTCCATAACCGCCCAAAAAACCTAAATTGGCCGAATTACAGTTCGGGAAATTCGAATTGGCGAAGCCTTTGGTCTTGAAATTGTGAATGTTCAAATCTTCGAAATCCTTGTTGCTGTCTTGAAAAATAGCGCCTGTCAAAATGTTGATGCTGTTTTCTTTGTCAAAAGGGATCGCACGGATCATAGGAGGCTTGCTAGGGTCTTGTGTGGAGTCGTTAATCATAGGAG
>Ga0302186_10003004_pt1 | contig 12623 bp, 12 predicted proteins | sample II_Bog_E1_2_FD_198782 | JGI IMG/M metagenome (GOLD analysis project Ga0302186, IMG submission 198782) | Peat permafrost microbial communities from Stordalen Mire near Abisko, Sweden - II_Bog_E1_1 | ecosystem: Environmental > Terrestrial > Soil > Wetlands > Peat | place: Sweden: Abisko... | reverse complement strand
AACATAAATAAAAAATTTTTAACATTTTTATGTTTTTTTCTTTTTTTTCTAATTTTATTTTTTTATAATAGATTTTTTTTTCATTCCCCAAAAAATATATGAAGGCCGGGGAATTTGCAATGAGTATATAAGAATAAAAATTTTTAAAAATTTCTGTTGAAATTTTTTTTTCTTTTGTTTTCCGCTTTTAAGAAGAGATACCGAATCATTTGCCCTCCCTGAATTTTTTAAAAATCCCTCTCGTTTTTTAAGTTTTAAATTAAATCCAAAAAGTTATTCAAAAAATTAAACCCAAAAATAAAAGATATGGAAAATCTCATTAAAGAAATCGGCTGGATTGGCACTGGTGTCATGGGCAAATCCATTTGCAAGCATTTATTAAAAGCTGGTTACTCGCTTTCTGTCTTCAACCGAACCAAAAGCAAAACTGATGATCTCATTTCTTCTGGAGCCAAATATGCAACCCCTCGTGAAATCGCTCAAACCTGCGATGCTGTTTTCCTAATGTTGGGTTATCCTCATGACTTAGAAGATGTCATTTTCAACAAGGATGCCATCATAAATTATTTAAAACCAGGGTCATATTTAATTGACCATACAACATCAAGTCCAAAATTAGCTGAGAAAATTTATCAAGAATGTAAAACAAAAGGAATTTTTTCTTTAGACGCTCCAGTTTCTGGAGGGGATGTTGGTGCTAAAGAAGGGAAATTAGTCATTATGACAGGAGGGGATAAGGAAGCCTTTGATAAGGCCACCCCGATATTTTCAAAATATGGGACAACTATTAAATTAATGGGAGGTCCTGGTAAAGGGCAACACACAAAAATGGTGAATCAAATTGCCATTGTAAACAATATGCAGGGAGTAGTGGAAGCTTTAATTTACGGCTACAAGGCGGGTCTAGATCTTGAAAAAGTGATTGAAACGATTGGAGGAGGAGCTGCTGCATCGTTTAGTTTAAATGTGTTGGGGCCAAGGATGTTGAAGAGGAACTTTGATCCTGGGTTTTATGTTGAACATTTCATTAAAGATCTGGAAATTGCCTTGGAAGAAGCCAGAAGAATGAATTTGTGCTTGCCAGGATTGGCATTGGTGAAGCAATTTTATCAGAGTTTGGCAGCGAATGGAGGAGGGAAAATGGGAACACAAGGCTTGCTTTTGGTGTTGGAGAAGTTGAACAATGTGGACTTAAGCAAAAAATTGCAATAAAATAGATTTTCTTTAATTAACAAAGGAGAGTTGCTTGAAAATTGGTTGCATTTAATTATTTAAAATATTAATGCCATTTTTTAGAAAATTCGCAAAAATTTAAATAAAAAAACAAATAATTAAATCAAAGATTCGGATTGAAATGAGTTGTTTCATACAAATGGTGGTCTTTCTATTGATAATTTCATTGATCAAGACAAAAAATACCCAAGCAAAGGCAAATGTCACCGAAATAAACTCCACGAATGAATTTATGAGCAACATCGAAAAAGTTAGAAACGAATTGCTTTCAATGAAACCGATTTCAGTCAATGATTATCTAAATTCACTCCAAATTTCCTATGGGAGAAATCGGCAACCAAACGTGATTAGTTATGGCTTAACTTCACCAACATTTTCTTTTGAGAATGTCAGCAGTTCTTCTTCTTCTAATTCATTAGCAAATATTGGCAACGATACTTCCATTATTGAATTCGAAGTTAAAATTTTGTCATAATTTTTTGTTAATTTTTGATAATTTTTTGATATTTTTTGTCAATTTTTGATAATAATTTTTGTTAATTTTTGAAGCTTTGGAGCAAATTAGAAAAAAGAGATGCATTTATTGATGCTGTTTTCACCGTAAAATTAATGAATGCGACAAACACTTCAATAAAAATCATGTCGACTTTGGATATGCTTAATTTTAAGGAATTCCCAGAAAAAACATCAGCTTCAACAAATTTGGAAATTTGCGATGACTACGGGGACAATAATGCCAACAAAATTTATATGGCCTTTTTTTGCCATCAAAATGAAATTTCCCTTGTCGAATTCGAACTGACACAGAGAAACAGCACTCATGCTCCTTTAAAATTTTATATGAAAAAATTTTGCAACAGAGGGAAGATCCCCGAATTAAACGTTTTAATGACAACGAATAAAACCAGATCAGAAAATAAGGATTATGAATATCAGATTATTGACAAATCAGTTTTAACAGAAGCTGAGGATTTACCAATAGTTTTGGCAGATCAGGTGTATTTTTACATTTCTTCAGAAATCGGAAAACAGATTTTAATTTACCCCAAAATCATTATTAATGATACTGATGTTAAAGGTTATTTAACAGGCAGAGGGACTTTTGGGTAAAATTTTTCTTTTTAATAAAAGTGGAATTTATTAATTGTATTTAGGGGTATTATCAGTTGCGACATGTATCTGGATTTTGAAATTATATTCACTTGTGAGAGTGTGAAAACAGTTAAAGTGACTTATAATGCATTAGTGCCGCCTTTTGAGAATGTGACTTTTTCATTTTTGAAGAGTTGCACTAGTGTGAAAGGTTGAAAAATTAATAAAAAATTCTTAAAATGATAAAAACCTTAAAAGAACTATAATTAGATTATCAATTTGGAGATACTGCTGAACTTTCAATAGGAACGCAATTGGGAAAAAAGGATGTGGTAAGTTATTTATCTCTAGAGTAATTTAGACTTTTATATTTAATATTTCATCAATAGTATGATAATGGTAAAACAGCACCTGAATATTCTGTTGAAGATTATATGGATAATGAACATGTTAAGGTGGTGGGTCCAGATGAAGATGCATCTGTATATTATATTCTAGCAAACAAAAAGATAAATTTCAAAGATATAAAAGTGATAGCAACTGAGTAAATTTATATTTTTGATAAATGAGTTGTAATGTCTATAATTTAAAGCAAAGATAAAGTGAAACCAGTTATTCATAGCAATATGAACGATCCTCAATCATTCAGTCATTTTCTCGTGGTCTACAATTGTCAAGCAAATGGAGAAACTTTCATTCGAATAACTTTAAATTTTGACAATCATAAATTGGTTGAGTTCAATCTTCTCAAAACCTGCTTGGCGCATCTCTCACATTCTGTATTTCAATAATCGTTTATAAAAATATAATATTTTATGTAGGAAAATCAGGGAGGAAGTCGGTTCATTAAATATTTTTGGATGGTAATCGGATTCATTGGCATTTTATGTTTTGTCTTATTTTTTGTTGATAAATGCGGAAGTAAAATCATTTACAAAATTTATTTTTCTAATTTATTTTTATAGAGGTCCTTATCAATGAAAGAAAAAGCCAACACCGATACCAAGAATCTTCGCTGGAGCTCCCCCGTCCTCAAATAATTTTTCATTAAATTATTTTAAAGTTTATTAATTGAAAATTCCATAAAAAATAAACAAATACTTTCCGATATTTCTTCAAATATGTTTCCTTCTCACATAAAAAACCATTCTAAGCATAAATCCAAAGCTAGCAAAAGCGGTTTTAATATAAAAATCAATTCTAGTGAGTTGGCAGTTTTTGAAATTCATGAAGCGCATAATGATTTTATTCAATATTTGGAGAAACTCGATGAAACCATTAAGGAAGTTTTGGCTCGGCATCAAACTCTAATCAAAGGACGTTATTTATCTGCTTCCCAACATTTAGATAAGGTCCGAAAAAACCTAGTGACATATGAGGAAAAAATGTTGAAGCTTGAAAAGGACCTCAATGAAGATGAGAGAGTCAAAAACATTGTGCAACAAATCGACAATTTTAAAAGTTTCTATCAGATTTTACAAGAGAAAATGGCTGAATTAGATATGGCTATTCAATCCAAAGAACAAGAATCAGCGGATCTTCTAGGGAAAATGCAGGAAAAGAAAAACCTGCTTCTTCAAGTCCATCAAGAAAACATCAAATTATCAACAAAGATCCTTTCTTATAAAAATGCCTTTCCACCAACTCCAAAACAAGAGCCAACCATAGAACAACCAGAACCACAGAAAAAGACTGAAAGTTCTGACAAAACGGATATCAAAACCTCTGCTGTTTCAGCTCAAATCAGCCTAAAGCGAATTAAAAAGGATTACACTGCGGTCAAATATGAAACTGAAAATATAGGCGTTGAAAACCATTCGCTCAGAGCTGAAATTTCGAAGAAATCGAATCAATTCTTTCAAAACAAAAGCAGGTTTCAAGAATGTCTCAGAGCTCTGAATCGAAATCTGCTTTTATCACAACAAGTCACATCAAATCAAACTGGCTTAAAAAACTCTTTATTATTCAAAATAAATAAGATGTCTTCTATTAAGCCTGAAATTTCGAGGACATTGAGTGAATTTAAAAATTATGAGAAGAAATCGTTCTTACAAGATCGAGAGGTTACTAATGTAGTCTATTCCACTTTACAAAAAGTGGTGAGGGAAAGAAAAATGCCAAAGAAAAACATTTTTGCGAATTTGGAAGTGACTTGGGATGAATTTAACAGCTTTAATCCATTACAAATTATGGGACTGCTCGCTGTAAACCCGAAAGTGACCGATTCTATTTTCAATGAATTTGAGAGAAAAGAGAAAAGCATTAATGGGTTTTTAACTAAAGTTAAGATTGTGTGAGTTATTTCCCTTCATAGAAACTGATTTTTTTTCTTTTTGAGTATATTAAAAAAATAAATTTATGAATATCTGAAATATAAAAGCTATTAAAAACTACATAAAAATAATAAAATTTTGTCAAATGATAGTTAAATATGAAAAAATATTTATAAATTTAAGAAATGGTTTTGATCTCTATAAAATCTCTATGATATTTTATTTTTTTAATAATTTTACAATATAATTTAATGAAAGTTTAATTTCAAAAAAATGAAAAAAAATATTTTTGTTGCAGAGAATAGAAAAATTTTTATGACCACTCTTGAATAATAAAAGTGAATTTTTTTTTTAGAATGTTGCTCTGTTTTTTATTTTCTTTTATTTTTATTTCAGTTTTTCTGTTTTGTTATTTTTATCGATGACCTTTTATTTAGCTTGCAAGGTATTCGTTTAATTCTTTTTGGCAGTTGGAAAAGGAAAAGCGCTTGCTTTGATTTTTTTTGGCGCATTCGAACACCTTGCCATAATTTTCTTTGTCATTTGCTTTTTCATCTTTCCTCCTATTAGGCATTATTATCAAATGTTTATGTTTTTATACACTCTTTGAAAGCAGTTTATCATGGAATTCGCCTTTTCAAGGCAAAAGTTCGGGTCAACATATTTGCCAAGGAGATTAGCTCTGCATAAATTAAAGGATTTCCTTTCGGTATTGCAATCTCTGTTCGACTTTATGCTATGGATTACCATCTCAACTCTAATTTAAATTTATCGATTATCACAAAGAAAAAAAGATGCCTTTCATCAGTGGTATAAGTGTATTGAAAGTCAGGCAACAGATTGGTAGCGTTCTTAAACATTAATTAGGAATTTTGTTTTTTTTTATAAATTTTCGGAATTTTGATATAGCTACATCACATTTATTTAAAAAGAAAGAAAAGATTTCTCAAAACAAAACAAAATTTAATTCAAATTTTCATGTTTTTTTTTTTTTTGATTTTAATCTACAATGTCCCAAGAAATTGACAATCCTTTTGATAAAATTGATCAAATGAGGCAAGAATTTTACTTACAGGGCTTTAAACAAGCTCAAACTGAAGTTCTTTCTTCGTTGGGTGTTCAAAGCTTTAAAAAAGGATATGAAAAAGGCAAGGAATTTGCCTTGGAAATCGGATATTATAGTGGAATTGTCGAAAATATAAAGTTTCTTGTGTCTTTAATGATAAAATTAGGAAATCGAAGAGAAAAGATTGAGAAAAACATAACAGAATTGGAAAAAATATTAATAAATTTTGAAATGACTGGAAGAAATGAAGAGGAAGAATTAAAGGAATTGTTGTATATTCGAGCGAAAATGAAGATTTTATGTTCTTTGTGCGAGATTAAGTTGAGATTAAACGAGAATAATGATTAAATATTACAATTTGTTAGAGTGTTAAAAGGAAAATTAAGTTTTTGATAGTTTTAAACTTTTTTCATTGTTTTTCTATGAAAAACTAATATCATTAATGGAAAAGTGGATGCTCATATCTATAACTATTAATTATTTTTATAAATTATAATATCAAAATGGAAAATAGACGGACCGATTCCCCTCATTTTTATTCTCATCATTTTTCTTATCATTTTTCTTCCAGAAGCCAACACATAACGATACCAACATCCTTTGGAAACTGATAATCAAAACCAATATTATGAACACGATTGGACCCAACACAAATCCAATCCAATAATCTGAAAATCAATAAATATACTTACTATTAGTTAGAAACGAACCTTTCGAAGCAATAAACAATATTGATTCCTTTTGGGAATTTGCTGTGTTTTTTGTGAATTGTTTTCCTCCATGTAAATTCGCTTTTTGCGATTTTTCATCGATGAGGGTTGATTTTTTGCCAGAAATTGATGCCCCAAAGGTTTCTTGCTTTAACTAATGAAAAACATCCAAAAATATGACTTTTGGAAGAAAATACAGTATTTGTGAAAATCCTTGATGATAGGTTAGATTGTATGATCATTGAAGAATTCGAGCTATTTGAACTTGTCTCGATCAATTTCTTTTCCTCTATTTTTAAATAAAAAATGCTGATTTTCATAAATTACTTAAATCATCAGAGGTTTCATTTTGTGAAGTCATTTTCAAATCTGTTATTTCCAAATGGTTCGAGCCTGCTGTGGAGAGATCTTTCAATATTAGAGAAAATGGTGTAAAGGAGCTTATGGAGGTAGGCTTACCTTTGGAAAAAGCGCATAGAAACAAAAAAGTAAGAAAAAATAAGTCTAAAATTCTAGCTTTCATTTTTTTCCCAGGGGCGATTTTAATTTCGAAAAACAAATATAATTCGTTTTTTTAATATAAAACTAATTTAAAAAAAGCATAAAAACGGATATGGTGCTGAATTTCTCAGATTTACATTACCTATGAAGCATTCATTAAAATCCAATAAAAAGCTTTTAAAAAATGGAAAGAAATGACCAAAAGAAGAAATGATGTTAGCTTAGAGGTTATTAATCGCATATACTTAATTAAAAAAACCATTTCTAGTTTATTAACGGCATTACTTAAATAAAAATCCTATTTTAATGATGTTTCAAATAATTTAAAATTCAATCGATGCGTAATTTTCCTTTCCTTTGAACTCAAACGCCCATGGATTTCTAAATAAAAAAATAAATTATAAATAAATTGGTTAAAAAAAATTGACTCGTTCAAGAAACTTTCAATTGCTTGTTTTATATTCAGATTCGGATAAATGAATTTTTCATTTATTGGTTCCCTAAAAATTAAATTTGTAACTTTTTCCATATTTTAAGAATAAACCTTGTTCTTGGATCAATAGTTCCGTTCATTTTCAAAAAATTGCTCAATTCGCTTTTCTCATAAGTGATTCCTGATTGTGTGGTCACAGGATCATCCATAAGTTTCTTTTAATAATTTTATTATTTTTATTTAAAAATTGGTCATCTGTCGATATTATGTTACATGAGTCAGCCAACAACAGAGAAAATCTGGAATCACAAATTCTATTTCTTTATCTGGATCACCTATTACCTCTTTTACCTAAAATGGCTCTTTTTTAATAAAAAATAATGATTTAAAAAGAACGGAATTAAATTTGTCCTCTTTTTCAACAGGAGGAATGTTGGGATTTTTCGCTATCAACCCCTAAAAATAATAATTTAAACATATATTGACTGCATTTTATAATTTTACTTTAATGTAGGTTAAAATTTCCCTTTTTTTATCATTGAGAATTATTTGCTTCTTATACCAAAGCACCTTTTTTGCTCTTAAAATATATTTATTCAATTCTTTTTCATAATGCTTCTTTTTCTGCCCAGCGCAAAGTGTCAACGCTATCAAAAAAACCACTTTAACAATTTTTATTAAATTTTGGTAACCTTTGGTCATTTTGCTTATGGCTGTTTCAATGTTTTCCGTTCCTTTCTGATTCTTTCCCAATTCCACCAATGACTGCCCGCATAACAAATGAGCCTTGATGTTTTTATCATCCAACTCAATTGCATAAACTGCATCTTTATAAGCCTTTTCAAATTCCTTCAAAAGTTTATAACATCTGGCTCTATTCGAATAGAACACGCTTTGGGTATCATCAATATCCTAAAAAACGCATAACCACCTCTTTTTACAGAAAAATTCTATAATACTATGGCTTTTGTATAATTTATGATAGCCGACTCGTAATTTTCCTTTTCGAACTCTGCATTGCCTTGATCTTTATAATAAAGACCCGAATTTTCTTTAGCCTTAAACTCCTCCTTTGGGCTATGTTCAATGTCCATTTCTGAAAAAAAAACAGAGGCTTTTTTTAGCTTTGTTTGCGTTGTTTTTTGAAATAAATTAATTAATCAGAAAAAAAAAAAAATTATAAGCGAAATTTAAAATATTCTGGAAAATTCTGCATGGAACTCCAATTCCAAAAAATCGAACAATTCCTTATTCTGATCAATAATACCAAAGGCAAGGCGTTGGAATCCTTGATCCTTCATTTGCTTTCTGATCAGGATCTTTATTCTTTTTCGCAATTTTTGAGACACGAAAATATCAAAGAAGTCTTTTTAAAAGAAAATTCCATGAAAAATTCTTTATTTAGTTGAATTCGGAGGCAAGTACCTTGAAGCCATCACATGAAATTTTGAGGATTTTCGCTTATGGAGATTACAAGGAATATTTAGGTAAAAATCATTAAAAATCTTCCTTAAAACGAACTTTGTCTTTAAGAGAAGGCCAATAAATTGCCAAATTTAACAGAAAACCAAATAAAAAAGCTCAGAAAACTGACAATTTTGGAATTAGCTTCAAAGAATAAAACATTATTTTATGAGGACTTGTATCGCGAGCTAAATTTGAAGAACGAGATTGATTTGGAAGAAATAGTGATCGAAATGATTTATCAAGACCTATTGGTCTGTAAGATCGATCAAAGAAACAGAGAAATCAAGGTTTCTTCTTGCAAAGGCAGAGATATAAAGCCTGGTGAAGTCAATGATATTAAAAGAAACCTGAGGAAATTGTACCATTATTTATAATAAAAACAAAACCAATTTTATTCAAAAAAAAGATTAGAAAAAACCTCTCATATTGAAGGCCTTCTTCAATCCAAAATAGATTTTCTAAATCTGGAAAAAACCAAACATGTCGAACAAAAAAAAGCTCACGAAAAACAAGAAAAAGAAATAAAGGAGATTTTTGGAAATACTATGACCATGTTTTCTAGGCCAGAAGCTAATAGATCAATGGGTGACTACCTTCCCAGAGCCGAAGGCAGGAAATAAAGAGGAATAATTTGGTGTTTTTTTAAGAATCCAAAAAACCATAAAACCGTTTATAGCTAATTTCTAGGCTTGGGTTTGTATTAGACAACTTGGCCGAGTGGTTAAGGCGCTAGCTTTAGGCGCTAGTGGGCAACCGCGGGAGTTCGATCCTCCCAGTTGTCATATTTTTTTCATTTAATCAAAAACTATATATTTTTTTCTATTATGAGTTTTTTATGTTTTGAGAAAAAAATGAGACATTTTTATTAATACCATTAATATATTATTTTATATATTGGATATTGGCAGGCAATAGTTCGGGACTATGATATAGAATCTCGAGAGTTTGATTCTCTCTATTCTCAAATTTTTTTCTTATCATTGGAGACTTCAGAGGTATAGTGAAATCATGAGAAAATTATCAAAAAATTGCAAATTTGGCGTTTTTTATAGATTTTTTTACGAAGATTTTTATCGATATGGGCACAGATGACAATTTGGCCGAGTGGTTAAGGCGTTAGCTTAAGGCGCTAATGGGAAACCGCGGGAGTTCGATCCTCCCAGTTGTCATATTTTTTTTTCATTTTTTAATATTTCCTTTTGTTTTCAATGGAAACAATATAAAAATAAATGTTTTCATTGTTTTGTCATTAAATTTCCAAAAAAAATAATACAAAAATGAAAAAAAAAACTGGTTTATGAAAAATCCAAAGTGAATCTGATTTGATTTTTTCTTTTGGAAATTTTGGAAATCAATGTCTTCATAATTTAACAAATTAAACTCAAACTAAATTAAAAATCAAAAAAAAATATATTTCGAGAAAAAATGTTGAGGATTTTTTCAGGTGCGAGGCGTTGTCATTGGCAAATGCATTTTACTTTTCTTAATGAAAATTCCCTCAAATTCCGATTTTCAGAAGCAAAACCCCCCGAACCAAACCCAGATTTCGAGCGAATGACAAAATTGGCAAAAGAAATAAATCAGATCTATTTAGTATCATTTTCTTCAGATAAACAGCAACTTCTATATTTTAGAAAAGGCCCATCGAAACAAAGAAGGTTTTTCCTGAGAAAGTGAAAAAGACCAAAGATGAAATAAATCGTGACACAAACCAAAATGTTATAAGCAGAGAGATAGGAAACGATTTTGCTCAGATCCCCCTAAAATTCATTGCGTTTTATTTTTCTAATACTGCGAAGTTTCTTTTATTATGTTCATCTTTTCCTATTTTTATTCTTTAAAGTCAGGGGCCTTTTTGGGCAGAGTTGACCAGGTCCTCTATTGATGCAATTAATCATGCTATAATGTATATTACGAACTATGTGCCGACAGGACCAAGTTCCAAATATCCATATGGTATTTTTTTTCTCTCAAAAGTTTTAAGTGAGTGAAGGAATATTTTTAAGGCATTGATAAGATCAAAAATTTCGTGGTGATGATTCCAGCCGGTTTGTTTTTCGTTTTTGGCTCGAATATTATCTACAATTCCATGAAAAGTTTGCTCACGAGTTCATATAAATTGGAGGAATTTCCTCTTGTTGGTGAGGATAATTCATTGTTAACTTTGGCGGTTTGATTCCTTAAATTATGAATTTACGAATTTTATAGATCTATTTTGTGAGCATCACCATTGAATGTTTCGTTGTTTATAGAAATGTGAATGATACTGCGAATTTGCAAGGAGATCAAAAACATTCCAGCTTTTGGACAAAGCTTCAAACTTTGAAGAAAAAAAAAGATCCGTTGTTGGAGGCAGTGCTTTTTGAAAACTTCATAACTTTTAATTCCACATTGATTCCGATGATTGTTTCAGGTGTCTTATGAAAAAAACAAAAATATATATAATTTATTCTTTATATATTAATAATTTTGTAGTCATCAACATGTTTTTTCCACATTATCCCTTCGCTGAGTTGGGGAGTGCAGTTATAGGAATTATACAATGGTGAAGATTTTTTTAATTATCTCAAAATTACAACATTTTTTATGGGAAAAGGTATCTTGGTTATCAACTTTTGACTCGGAACATTCCGAATTTAATTGGTCAAGGAGTGGAATTAGAAATCTTGAATGATATTATCTCGATAATCAAAAAGAACCCTTATGTTTTGAGTATTAATCAATCAAAAGGAGTAAACACTGGCACACATAAATTCCGTTTTTCCACAAATATCGTCTTTAACGAGGAAAAAATCAGAAAAGAATTAATGGAAGACCTCGAAGAAAGATTTGATAGAATCACCTTTGAACCGAGATATGATGATAGAGAGGAAGAATTATCGGAATTGGTTTCAAATATGCCGAAGAAGATCCTCAATGAAATACGAATACAAGTAAGAAACAACTTTGAAATTATTATAATAGAAATTAATTTGTAGCAATTAAGAGTTGAAGAAGCAATTATTCAAAAATATCCGGACTGTGAAGACTGTCATTTGGAAATCGATACTGATAAAAATTATCATATGGATGCAGATGAATATACAAAGGATCATTTGAATATGACATCATCGATAAAAATGCAATGTTTTGAAGAGGAAATCATTCATATTGTGCAGGGAGATTTTATGTTTGATGAAAAAAAAAAAAAGGCATTAAAAACACAACAAACATACCCTTTTTTAAATCACAGAGAACTCAAGAAGAATTATGAATTTTTGTTCACAGAGGTGGATTATGAATATGTGGAAGAAAATTTGTGTTGCAATGAGGATTATAGATTTGAAATGATCAAAAATCAATTGGAGAGCAAGAATCACCCCTTCAAATTCGATCTTGAAGAAGATGGAGAAGGCTCATAATAATAAACCGTTTATTATATATTAAAAGAAGGAGACAATCAAGGTGATTTTAAGTGCAAAATTTTTTTATTTTCTTTTTTAAAAGGATTTGTGAGTTTTTTTCATATTCCAGATTCAGAAATCCTGGCATGTTTAAAAATTGATTTTTTCCAAAAAAAAATTAATCATTATGGGATTTCCGAATCTGGAATACTAAAAAATGTTTAAATTCAATTTATGTAAATAAATTTTTTGAGGCTTTGCAATTAATAAGCACCTCCAACATGCTAATGTTTTTTCTCAATCTCACAATCAACGTAAATAAAAAATTAAAATTAAAATCTATTCAATTCTGATAATTGCTAATAAATATTTCGTTTTATTATATTAATTAAAACCCAAAAAAAAATGCTTTCTCCTAAAATACCTAACATTATTCTGTTAATCATTTTGATTGTCTCCTTTTTC
>Ga0302186_10003001_pt1 | contig 12627 bp, 7 predicted proteins | sample II_Bog_E1_2_FD_198782 | JGI IMG/M metagenome (GOLD analysis project Ga0302186, IMG submission 198782) | Peat permafrost microbial communities from Stordalen Mire near Abisko, Sweden - II_Bog_E1_1 | ecosystem: Environmental > Terrestrial > Soil > Wetlands > Peat | place: Sweden: Abisko, Stordalen... | reverse complement strand
TTTTATAAAACTCTAAGTTCTCCTCCATCGAGGATGTGGGTTTTAATTTAATTAAAATTTTTTTTTTTTTTTTTTTTTTTAAAAAAACTGTTCATCTTTTCATTTCTCAATCTTTTTTTAAATAAAAGCTTTTTTCTCCAATAAATTTCTACTCTTTTCCAGACATTCCATGCCTAAATTCTTCCTTTTCTCCTCAGAACTCGCGATCCTTGAATACATATCAGCCACCACTCCCTTATCCATAGTCAAGCTGATAACATCCCTATATTCTCATAGTTTTTGCGCAAAACAGGCTTTTCTTCCCCCAAATCAAAAACAACTCCTTCACTCTTTCATAATAATTTATCTCTTTCAAGCCTTTCATTAAAATAAAATCGTCTAATTTTTTCAGGAAAAACTCTAGGTTTTCCTGAGGAGTTCCTAAGTAAGTTTTCTCGTTTTTCACAGTGAAAAGCATAGCCTTTATGAACTTTTTTCCTGATGGGACCCCGACGAGTCTTTGAATATAGAGGAATTGATTGAGAATTAGATCGTTTTTCAATGGGTTTTTTAGATTTTCATTCTGATTTCTGAAATATTTCTCACACATTGTCGGTTTCGATTCTTCAAGCATTTTCCCTATATTTTCAATCTTAATGAATTCATTCCAAATGACTTGAATTTCTATCAAAGACGTCAAATCCTCTTCATTGTGCATTTTCTCAATGAAATCCAAGACTTTCTTTAATGTCTCTAAATAAATCAAATCCTTATATTCATTCTTTTCTTTTGTGAAGTTAAAAAACGAATGATTTGATTTGAAATTCCTCAAGATACTCACGAAATATTCGCTAAAGATCCTTGCGAGCTCCATTTTGTTGAAAATCAGCATCTGATTCAAGGTCCTATCATCCATCTTATTAACATAGGTTTCCCCAGTCATGAAATAGATTTTTGCTAGCTTTTCAAAAGGGTTCTCATTTTGTGAGTTATCATTTATCGCCTTGAGAAAACATATAGCGGAATTGGGGTAATCGGCCTTTTCAAAGAAGGAATTCCCTAATAAATTATAAGCCTCAGACCTTATTTTTATCAATTCCAAGTCCTGGTTTATATTGATAGTCATTTTATTATTCATTATTATCGGTTGACTCATGGTAGTCAGGGATATGATAAGCATGAGATTTTCATCAGAATCAAGATATTCATTAGGCTTTAAAGCCTTGAGTTTCTGATAAAGACATTGACTGATATTCGGCTGGATGTCCCTGAAGATCTTAACCCAATTTCTCAGATTTTCAGTAAAATTGAGCTTTTTTTCTAAATGGGAGATTTTTATCCCTAAATCAAGGAGTTTATTGATGATTTCTGTGAGGTTTTCTAATGGATTCATTATATTGAGAATTTGGGAGATATTTGACTTCAAATTAGGAAGGTCTGCTAAGTTCTGAACCTGAGATATCACTGAGAGATTGGAATAAATATCCTCAAATTTTATTAGATATTGGCAGTTTTTATTGGAAGGGATGTTTTGAAAGGCATAAGTTTGGATATTTTTTTTGATTTGGGTAAAGGTTTTCACGATCTCGTTATTAGTTTCATTGAATAACTCAACTAAAAGTTCTTTATTATTGATATTTTGAAGGAAATTCATCTCGATCATTAGAATCATCTGTAAAATAGGCACTGACTTTCTATTCTTTCGGTTATTTATGTAGGATTTCTCTCCGTAGATAAGAGCCTCATCATATTTCTTATTATCGAAATTAATGCGAGAAATGTGATAATAAACATCAGAACTCAAGACCTGGCATTGAGGTTCTTCAGAGAAATGCTTGAAGAAATGTTCTAATTTGAAGAAATAATTGAGATTATTGCTATTATCTGCTATTTTCAGGTTTTGGGTCAAGTCTTTGATAGTAATATCAATATAATTCTGTAAGGTCTTGAACATTTCAATGATTTCTTCAAGCATTTTCTTATTAGAAACGCTCACATTTTCAATGAATTCAATATGGACCATTTTCTCCTCAGTTTCCTCACAATTGATCTTTTCATTATTCAATAGAAATTGATTCATTATGGTTAGAGGAGTTCTGAATCCTTTAATCAATAGTTGAAAAATCTGATTCCTGTCCAGCCCGATTTGAATCAGGTCTTTATTAAAATTGTCTATTTCATGTAAGGATTCTAATATGATCAATTCCTTTAATAATTCCTTGTTATTGCCTTCTCTATAATTGGAATAAAGAGGGTTCTCAGCCAATTTTTTGATTAAACTATATAATATGACAGTATTCGGGTTCTTGAAATTACGAGTCAAAACGATGATTTTATCAATGATATTCTGTAGTTTTTCCTTAGCCTTATCAAATAAATTCAAAGCCAAAACCTCGGCATCTTCTGATAAAACCACATTGGTTGAATTTGGCTTCGTTTCAAGAAAACTAGTGTTCTTATTCACTCCCAATAGGATATTTTTGATGTGAGGCTGTCCATTAAGAGGTCCTTCTTCCATGGGACTCGGGAATAATTCAATGGATTTCAAGATGAATATAAACAATTTCTGGAATTCTTGGGCATTAGGATTTTCATTCAGAATCTTATTCAATGTGGTCAGGTATTGAGTTTTGGTCTTGGAACCTCTAGAGATAACGAGGGTGATCTTATTTTCAAGAGTCTCAGGATATTTGAAAAGTTTGGAAAATCGCTTCAAAATATTTACTAAAGCAGTCCCTCGGTTCTCATATAATTGGATCTCGTTGATAACCAGGATGAATTTCAGGAATTTGGTCATTTCGAAGACCTTTTGCAAATAGAAGGCGTTACATATTTCCTGCTTATTATCAGTATCGGTAAAGCCTGGGCAATCCCATATCATGACCCCATCTTCTGTGATTACCTTTGAAGGAAGCTTGGTCTCGGATTTCATTTTGTCAGAAATGACAACACCTTTGAGCGTCTCCTTTGAATCGATCACCATGAGTCCCTCTTCGTTTTCTCGAGCCAATAGAGATTTATTGGCCAAGAGATAGGTCAGGGTTGATTTACCAGCTCCTGTGGGACCCAAGATCAGAATAGCCTCTTTATCCTTTTGATCTCCTAGTTCCTGGATTGTTAAGTTGATCTTCTTGTATAATTCTGAGAGATCGTCCTCTTTGAAGGGGTTTATATCTTGTTTTTTCAAAGGATTTTTGTTTCTTATATCATCCTCTTTGAAGGGGTTCATATCTTGCTTTTTCAGATTATTTTTGTTTATAATTATAAGCTAAAGAATATTTTTGAATTTTATAGTTAAAAATTTTGTCATATTTTCGAGAATTTTTCTTTTTAATAAAAAGTCGAAATTTTATTTTAAATGAAAATAAACCTGTAAATTCGAAAAAATATTTTATTTTTTGGGGCAAATTTGTTATAAAAAAAAAAAAAATTATTTGGTAATATTTTAAAATTTTGATTAAAAAAACAGATTTCAAGACATTAAATTAAAAATTATCCAGATTTTTAATTTTTCTAAAAAAAAAAAAAAAAAAAAAAATTCATGATTTTTTTTTTTAATAAATTTGTCTCTTTCTAGTCTTTTCATTTTTTGTTTCTAAATAAGTTTATTCTTTCTTCATTCCGGTCGCGCTATTCAAAAACATTTCGCAAGTTTTCATCTTCCTTTCAGTCATATCCATTTCCTCCCCAAGGAATTTCCTTAAAGAAAGATCGCTTCCTTTAGTTAAATTCATAGTTTCTTCCAATTTCCTCCTCAAATATACAAAATCATCGGTTTTTGGTAACAATTCATTGAAAAATCTCCTAGAAAACTCTGGTGTTCTCTTCCTCGTTACATTAATTAATTCCTTAAAATATAAATCATGATATGCTACCCCCTTCTCTTCATCATTGAATCCCTCCATGGAAGCATCAAGGATTTCTACAGAATCGATGTTTTTCTCATTCAAATAAGATTCCCATAAAATCTTTCTTTCTTGATCATTGGAAATGATCGCCTTTAATGTCTTTTCCATTAATTTACTGGATTCAGGGTCTTTGAGGCTTTGTTCATCCAAAAGCTTGAGTTTTTCTTCATTGGTATATCTCTTGGATTTAAAGATGGCTTTTAAAATGTCCCAGGCGTTATAAACTGAGATTTCGAGATTTTTTAGGTCTTTGCTTTCTCCTTTGAGCCATCTATATAAAATCTCAACATCTTCTTCATGATATCCGAATTTTATCACAAAGTTTTGTAATATTATCTTTCTATCTTCCTCTCGTTCAGTCAAAAGCATCTGATAAGTCGTTTTGAAAAGCTTTGAGCCGAGCATTTTCTTCGAAGAAATGGGGGTCCATGAGAAATTGAAACTAGCATAAGTCAAAATATCATTGAGAATATTATCTTCGGCTTCAAAAGGAGCATTTTTCTCAAATATCTCAGCATATTCATAGCTTGAAAGCTTCCCATCACGAACCATATCATAGAAAGACCTCCAAATCATTGATCTTGAGAGATTATGCTGGACTTTCTTAAGGTTTTCTTTGAAAAATTCAATAGAATGAGCATCCAACAATAATTTTAAGTAAGCATGGTCTTCATAATTCACCAATATAGCCTTATAATCAGCTGAACCATCATATTCTATGATAGTTTCTTTCTTATTCTCAAGGAAGGTTTCCTTCACTTCAACAATGTCTCCATTTCCATTGAAGAAGGCCAGCTTCAGCTTATGATTTCTTAAGGTTGGAAAATCTTTCAATGCCGCTGTTTGAACTAAAGTCAAAGTTTCTTTATTAGAATTCTTCGATGGGTCCCATTCTGGGTAACATTCATTAAGGCCAGCTGTATTAAGCCATTCATGTGTCCATTCTTCCAATTTAATGGCGTTTGACCCAGTCTTCTTATATTCTTCATTCAAAACTGCGATGAACTCTTCCAATCCAGCATTCCCCCAGGCATATTTGTTGAAATAGACCCCCAAAGCCTCACTAAATGCTTTTTCTCCTATGATGAACATCAATTGCTTTAATACGGCAGCACCCTTGGAATATGTGATCCCATCAAATATATTATTAGTTTCCTCAGTATTATTGATTTTCCCAGATATTGGATGCGTGGTCCTCAATTGGTCACATCGATAGGCGGACCCCTTCGAAGCATTGAATGAAACCGTCATATCTCCTAAGGATTTTGTCAATTTCACTCGACTCAAACAAAAATAAGAGAAAAAGTCTGCGAAACTCTCATTCAACCAGAGGTCACTCCACCATTTCATCGTAACCAGGTCCCCGAACCACATATGAGATAACTCATGAGATACAGTCACTGCCCTCCAGCTCAAAGAATCCACACTCACTTTATCTCTATAGATATAAGTATCATTAATCGTGACGGCACCAGGATGCTCCATTGCTCCACTACAATACTCTGGACAAAAGATTTGATCGTATTTGCTAAAAGGAAAAGGCGCTTGAAAGAAATCCTCATAAAACTTCATGGAGAGATTTGTGATCTCAAAAATTTCATCCGCTTGAGATTTCAAATGCTTATAGAGAGATTCACGACAATAAAAAGACATCGGTATGTCTTTATAGGGTTTTTCGCATCGAAGCTCGGAATAAGGACCCACATTGATACTGAAGAGATAGGTGCTAATGGGCTTTGTAGTTGAAAACTCCCATATATTATGATCCTTTGATGAAAGTCCTTTGAAGAAGTTCTCATTAGAAAATCGAAGTGAATGTTTCAAAGCTCGATATTTCAATGAAGCCATTTCATATTCCTCTTTTTCACTCAAAATTTCATTAGAAATACCGACCCAATCTTTCGGTAAGATCAGGAAGAGTGTGAATTTGGCTTTGAGGTCTGGTTGGTCCAGGCAGGGAAACACCTTATGCATATGATCAGGCTCACAATGAGAGTAAATATATTGTCTTTTGTCTATATGATCCACATAACTATGCAATCCTGTGCCTGTATTCGAGTATTTATTGCTGAAACTAATATGAACTGAATTCAATCCCCCTACGATCTTATCTTTGGGTAGTCTAACTCTTTGTCCATCCCATAAATGTCTATAGCTTCCTTTGACCTTCCCAAGCACCTGGTCACATATCTTGATTTCCTCTATGGCTTCACCTTCATATTCCAGATAAATATCATCCAATAATGGATATTTAGCCTGGAAACGTAGGGACACTACTCCTTGATAGTGAGAGCCAGGAAGGATCTTAAGACAAATGGAGTATTCTATCTCTTTGCTGGTTATTTGAGAAAAACGATGGATCGCTTGATCATGGGAAAGATAGAATTTGGATGTGGGTGGGGGTAGTTGATTGAAATGTTGATAACATTTGTAAGCGGAATAAATAAAAAGTCCAGATAGACCCACGCCAAGCGCGAGAATCGTTTGACTTTTGCGGGAAGTCGAGACGTTTTTGAGCATGAGGGATTAGAAGATATTGATTTTTTTAATTTTTATTCGGGAAATTTAAATTTTCTTGAGGGGGTTTAAATTTTAATGTAAAAATCGAAAAATTATTTCTCTATTAATTCAATACTTCAGAAACCCAAAGGTTGTTTTTCATGATAATGTTGCTTTTTTTCAATGGACAAGCGCTTTTTGTTAACGAAAACCCACTCTTCAAGTCCAGAAATTCCTTAAGTTTTTGCTCATCCCATTTGGAAAAACAATAGTTTGTTAAGCAGAGACTTCCTCTTTTCAGGCAAATTGCCGCACATTTCTCACAAAAAATATGTCCACACCCATCTTCGTTCATTAAAAACCCTTTTGGGACTTCATTTTTGCATTCTGTATTATTGCAAACATCGCTGTAATTCTTGTTGATGAATTTATATGTAGATTCTTCTATTTTTTCTTGTTCAAATTCCTCTTCTTCTTCCTTTTCCTTTTTTTCTTCTTCTTCTGAATCATTATTTTCAACAACTTCTTCACTTTCCTCAAGAAACGCCTTCAATTTTCTTGAATCTAATTGTTGGAAGCAAAGGTTCTTCCAACAAAGAGGCGAGACGTTTTCTAAAAAGGCCGATTGAACACAATTAAAGCAAAAACTATGTCCACACTTCAAATTATGGAACATTCGAGGATTTTGTAAGATTTTTTTACAAGCCAAATTCTCGCAAGACTTAGAAAAATCCAAGTTCTTTGAAACTCTCAGATCTGATTTTTTCATTGACTGTTTCTTACCCCCTGATTTATCAATGTGATCTTCAATTTTTTGTGAGATCTTAATAGTTTTATTGATTTCTGACTGTTTCAAAGATGAATTCTCAGTTTTTAGATCCTCAGAGCTTGTCTTTTTCATAATGCTTCTAATAATTTCGGATTGTTTTAAAGAATGTCTTTCCGGATTAACATTGGATTCTCTTAATAAGGAGCCTTTTTCTGAAGAAGGCATTTTTATCGATTGCCATAAATTTCCTCCTGAAGAGTTCACATCTCGAACCAATGGCATCTTTTCCTGAGAATAAGTCTCGAATTTCAGAGATTTTTTAATAGTGCTTTCTGGAACTTCTTCTGGAGGCCTCATTTGTGGAATTTGAGAGGATTTTAATGATTTTAAAATCGGTTCTTTAAAGGAAGACCTGTTTTCTATGAAAAAAGCCTTGCTATAGCCAAGAGAATAGAGAAGGATATGATGATTTCCTTCGATTTCAATGAATTTGTTTGAAATCTCGAAATTTTCGCCTTTGTTATGAATAAAAACAAAAGTCCTGTTTTCGAAAAAGGCCGAACTTATCGAGAAATCAATATATTTATTAATAAAGGCAATGAGTTCTCCGAGGTCTTGATTTGGAAGAGGTTTTTTTGAGTGCAGGCTGATGAAAGCCTCAAGGAAAATAGCCACCCCCTCATGAAAATCATTAACTTTATTAAAAAGCTCAATGATTCGTTGGCTTATCCTTTCAGGAGTCCTTTCTTCTCCCTTGAAACTGGTCAGAAGCGAGATAAATTGCATGAAAATGTCTATGCTTTGGAAAAATTTGCTCGTTTCGAATAATTTCTGCAGGATTTGAAGAAAATATTCAGGATAATTTTTCCTTAGGAAGGCGTTTTCAAATAAAATGAACCCGAGACATATCCGAAGGTCGCAATGGAAAGTGCGATAAAGATAAGACGATTCTTTAAGGCCTTTGAGTCCGGAATCAAAATAGGAGGTCGAAATGTCTCTGATTGATGAAAAACTATCAATTCGGGGCAAGGAGACCAAAGACCTCCAGATGTCTTCAACTTGGTTTTGAATGGGGATGTGCCTGAAGAGGTTTTCTAAAGAATTTGTCATTTTTTTCTTTGATTTTTAAAAATTATTGGGATAATTTCAGAGATTTTTCCCTTTTTAATAAAAAGAAACAAAAAAAGATATAAAATCAAAGGAAAAATCAATGCAAGACTTCCTCCAAAAACATTGGAAAAAGCTTGTAGTTGGTGGATTGGCCGGCACTGCGGCAGTCCTCCTGCTATTCCTTTCAGAAGACCTTGATAAGCCAGCCCAAAAGCCGAAAAGTTCTGAGCCTGAGGAGGAGAAAAAATCATTAATGTCTTCAACTAAAAGCCAACATACAGACGCTAGCATAGCCCAACGCACCACAGTTCCAATAATTGGGGATGAAACTAAAGGAACTAGTCATCTTCGGGACTATTATAAGAAAGACATAGAGATTCCAGAATTTCCTGAAGTGTCTATTGAAGCTTTGGCCAAGAAAATCACCGTAATATTTGAAGAAGATGGGCTTAGTTTGGATACTATAGGCAATATTTTCCAATATTCGTTAGAAGTGATCAAGGCAGATTATGTGCGTTTGAGTGTCCAGAACCGAAAAGACAGAAGGAAGATCTTTTATGACAACAAGAAGAAATACACAGCGTTGGTGATTGGTTTTATGGAAGAAACTGAAAATCTGTTGAATAAAGGGTCAGATGAGTTGTTAGAGGCTTTGAATGTCCCTAAGGAGCTGTTCGAGAACAGTTGCATGATCATGATGGAAAGGGGGTATTTCCAACAGATGATGATGTTACAGGCAGCAATTCGACAGAAGATAAAGTAAGAAAATAAAGGGGAGTTTGATATAAATATATGAATATAAAGGGAATACATAATGCCCACTCAGGTGTTGACTTTGGCTGAAATCAAGCCTTGTTTGAAGTATCAATTGAAGATGTTGAATGAAAGGAAGAATGAATTCGATGAGTTGATTAATAATTTGAAGGGGAACATGGAAACAATTCAAATGATTCCATTAGGCATGAATGTCATTCTTTCCGATTTGATCTATGAACAATTCGCAATTGAGGAAGAGGATCAAATGGCTGCCATGAAGGACCATCGTAATTTCTTTAAATAATAATTTCGCAACGGGATGCTCGGATAAAATTTTTATTTTTTACAGAGGCTATGATGCAGGATAGGGAATTCCATAATTTATTGATCGGAGTCGAACAAACTATACAAAATATGCTCGCGAGCATGGGAATGATGGCTGGAATGGGACCAGATATGATGGCAGGACCCATGGTTTAAGTCAAAAAATGGGGTTGATTAATAATTGATATTCTTTAGATTTTGGTAAAAAATTTAGAAAAAAAATCAATTATTTTTTATTATTGAAAAATTAATATTTTTGGATAATTTTTTATGAACCTGAAATTTAGGTTTTATCATCTAAATGCTCTATTTTTAAAAGTTTTCTCAAAACAACTTTGATATTTAAAGCCTTCTCCAATTTTTTTTCTGCTTTTAAATAAATTTCCTCTCTGGAAGTCAATTTACATCCAAATATTAGTTTGATTTTCATGACGAGATAAGTCATGATTTCTGATATTAGAAAAACCTCATGAATAAAAATTTTCATTGATTTAAACATTTCGATTTTTTGGGTGTTTTTTTTTTGGGTCTCAGGAATTTTTATTTTATTGGCTAAATCAACATTTCTTTCACTCCTAATGGAATCTTCTTCTCCTTGTTTAGGAATGACATAAGAAAAATCAGCATTTCTTCTATTATCCAAATAAAAAGATGAATTTTCTTGTTCTTTTTTTGATTTATCAATAGCAGTAGCCATTTTGTTTTCATTAAAATTTGAAAGTTCTAAAGATCTTTCAATAAAGTTGTCATTTTTGGGAAGAATAATTTTTGTTTGCCCAACTTTGATTTTATCTAAGACCTTTTTCATGAAAAAAAGATTCAAAATTATTTGATTATAAAAATTCAGAATGATGAACCCCGAAATGATCATTAAATTAGCTATTCCTGATAATTTTGCCAAAACATCAGGCAATTTTTGATAACTTCGACTGCTTTGCCTAAAATTCACACTGCTATAAAAGAAATATTCAGCAATTGCAGTGTTATCTGTAAAACTCCTTGCAAGAGATGTAATTGTTTGTGAATCTTTTGAAAAAAACTCATAATTTTTTGGGGAACTTAATATGGCTGAATCATCATCCGTCATTTCTCCCTTGACTAAATAAATTTCATTCGTTGTCTGTGTATAAGCTGACAAAGCGACTTGTTCAACTTGCGGAAAGGAAGGGACAGGATTTTCATAATTATTGAAATCAATATAATAATTTTTATAATATAATACGAACATTTTGTCTGATAAAAAAGTCTGGATTTCATCCTCTGATTTGCATGTTGTCATATTCGTATCATTTTGGCAAAGGATTAATTCCAGTTGCAATTCTGTGGTATTGGAATCAAAATAACCTCCTCCAATTGTATATTCATAATCAAAATCTAAACAATATGATATATTAATTCCAATCAGCGAAAAAGCCTCCTCGTCGTCGCTAGATAGATCTTGTTCTGTGCATAGATGATAGGAAATATTCGTATATTGCCAATCTTGTTCATTTTTCAAAAATTCAATCCCAGAAACTCTTATTCCCACATATGAAGGATCTAAAGCCACACTTTGTTGGGTATTTGAAAACATTCCAAACACAATGTTAAAACTTTTTTTATTTAAAGTTATTGGTGGACTACTGGTTGTAGGAAAACTTTGAGATATTACTGTTGGATTGCGTTTTTGAATCATATCGCTTGTAATGAAGAAAAAAATGAGGACGGCGAAAACAATAAATGAAAAAATCAGTCCGAAAGGGGTTGTGAACTTTTTTTGACCTTTTGAAAATTGGAAATTAAATCCAAATTTGAATAGGTCTAAATAATACAGCAAATTTTTGAGAAGTTTGAAGCTCATCAAAATCCTAAAAATATATAATTTTTAAAATATACTTCGGAATTTCCCGTTGGGAAAAAAAAAATCTCAAAAAATTTTTTAAAAAAGACAAAACAATTACCTAAATTTTTTTCGTCAGTTTTTTTATACAACAAAATAATTTTCCAAAAACAAATTTTTTTTTTAAATAATTTATATTTTTTATTTAAAAAATATCCATTTTCGTCACTAAAAATTTTTTAATTTTTTAAAATATTTCTTAAACTAATAAAAAGCGCTTCTAATTTTTTTCTAAAATCCCAAAAAATTTCATTTTTTTTCAAATTATTTAAAACTCTGAAATATCCTCACTATCAAGAAATGCAAATCTTAAACTGTTTCCTACTTCTTCTTCCAGTCATCCTCGGTTTCTCCCCCTCTTTCGCACCTGATTTCAAAGGCAAAGTCGTCCTCGTGACCGGTGGCAGTGAGGGAATCGGTTACGCAACTTCTTTGCAACTGGCTCGTCGCGGGGCCTATGTAGTCTTCTGTGCCCGTGACTCCAATGCCTCTTGGTTCAACGGCTCCTCAGCCCAAAGCAGCATCAATGCGGATTTCCTAGTGACTATGAACAAAGGCTCCGCTCGTTTTTTCAAGGCAGATGTTAGAAAAGCTCAAGAAGTACGTGCTTTCATCCAATATGCCCATGATCTATATGGAAGAATTGATCATGCGGTCAATAACGCAGGTATTGGGGGGTATAGCTTCAATATTGTGGACTTACAGGATGAACATCTACTATCTGAATATGACCCCATTCTCAATAATCTCTATGGAGCTATCAATTGCATAAGGGAAGAAGCCAAATATTGGTACAAATATGGTAACCCCAATCAAACCTATTCAATTGTCACTATTTCAAGCCAAAATGGTGTTCAATCATGCCCAGGCTGCAGTTTATATGCCGCGAGCAAATATGGAATCATTGGAGTGGTGAAGTCAGCTGCTTTAGAATTCATCAATGTGAAACCAAAAATCCGCATCAATGCAATCTGTCCGGGATTGGTTGACACTTCTTTGACGAGAAATCAAGTGAAGATAGAAATGTTCAACCAACAAAGTTGGGAAGGAGAGTATATTGATGAAAATAGCCCATTATGGCCGCCATTTAAAGCCAAATGGGAAGCAATGTTGCCGGGGAAGAGGATGGCAAGACCGGAAGAACTCGCGAAGGCCATAATTTCAGTGCTTGATAATGAAAATTCGTATCTGAATGGAGCAGTGATCAGTGTTGATGACGGTGGAACAGACCAATAAGAATAAAAAATTTAATAATTAAGAAAGAGATTTTGCATTAAAATTTTCATTTTAATTAAATTACATAAAATTTGTTTTTTAAGCCAATTTTTTATATCTCTAATTTTTTTTTTTTTTTTTTTTTAAAAAAAAAATGTAATTAACAAAAAATAAAAAAAACTTTATAT
>Ga0302186_10002997_pt1 | contig 12634 bp, 14 predicted proteins | sample II_Bog_E1_2_FD_198782 | JGI IMG/M metagenome (GOLD analysis project Ga0302186, IMG submission 198782) | Peat permafrost microbial communities from Stordalen Mire near Abisko, Sweden - II_Bog_E1_1 | ecosystem: Environmental > Terrestrial > Soil > Wetlands > Peat | place: Sweden: Abisko... | reverse complement strand
AAAAATGCTGGTATTTGCAATTTCTTCCAAACTATTGATTTTCAGTGACTGAAAAATCTTCTCACTGAGGCCTCTGTGAAATTTGTAAAAAAAATTTTAAATGTCAGCATTGGTCAGTGAACCAGATGAGGAACTTAAGCCAATTGTTGAGACGTTTTATTAACGATGAAACAGACTAAAAGCTCCGCAATAAGCAAAAATCTTTTTGAAGCTTTTGAGTTGGCTTCAAACTGGTTATATGTTTGAAAAAGTTTTTGAAGAAAAGAGATCAACATGATGGATTAGATAAGGAGAAACAATGTATTTGAGGCTTAAAAGCATGAAGAGGCTGGGAAGGAAGAAGATTTGTTCGAAAAAAGGAATGGATTAGGAAAGGAAGAGTAAGAAGAGCATTTTACCCAAAAAATGCATTTAAAGCTTTGGAATACTCTGATTTTTTAAAAAAAAGAGTTACTCTGAATTAAAATTAGATACATCCATCTTCAAATAATCATCGATCTACCAAAATATATTTTTCATTCTTATTATATAGAAAAATAATTATCAAAAACAAAAGGGATGAAGATTGCTGATGATAAATATTTATTCCCATAAAACAAAATTTTTCTTAAAAAACCCAAACAATTTATTGAAAAAAAACATAAAACATAAAAAAAACCCTAAAAATTTAATTTTCGAATAAAAAAAACAAAAATAACAAAATATAAAATATTAATATTTTGAGATGACGATATCTTGAAAATAGTTTTAAAATAAAAAAAATAGCAAAACTCAAAAAAAATTATTAAAAAACCAAAAAATTTCCTTTCAAAAAATGAAAAAAAAACTTTACCTCCAATCCTATTTCTTGATCAATTCAAACTACATGTATGAACATTCTTTTGGAGTGAGAATGAAGGTAATCGGCTTGAACGGAATGATTTTCTTTTATGGGTTGGCTAGACTGTATTTCGGGAGTTTGCGAGCAAAAGCCGCTCCAGGAGAAAAATTCGAATAAAGACCCATTAAAAGAATTAACTCAAGGAAAAAAAACTTTAGAAAAAACAGTTTAAGTTGAATTTTAAATGTCAAGTCTGATTTAATAATATTAATTCAAGAGGGGAGGGTAAGATGATTTTTTTTTTTTAATTATTCCCCAGATTAAATTTAGTATCCAGATCGTTGAGGGTGTCGAGACATTTCCTCACGACTAACACAATCTTCTTCGTTTCTTTCCTTTGGTCCAGGATGAAATTGTCTTCCTTCAGAAGCTCATCATAAAGCTTCACGTCGTATAAATTACTGATAAGTTCTCTTTCACAGCCATTTTTGCTCTATTTTTTAAATTATATATATTTTTTTAATTTTTTTAAATTAATTCATTGAATAAAAAACTAACCTGATTTATTAGAAATGTGATGACTGTTTTGGGCACCGTGTCATTGATGTTTTTCTTAACCACGTCGAAATATGAGGCCATCAATTTCTTAATAGTTGCTATTTCCGTCAATTCCCGATTGGTCAATGAAGGGTTCAGTTTAATGGAATTCGGAGGCTTTAATAAGTCATTAGTGTTTTTTATAATTTAATAGTACCCCTTTCAAAGGTTCCTTCGAAACAGGATAATCATAGAGGTTATCATTGATTCCTCGCTTGGAGCTTAAGAAGCCATTGTAATAATCATCATCTTGCATTTTCACATGTTTGTCTCCTATTTGGTTTAATTTATTATTGGCCATTTCGACATTCTAAAACCCATAATTTTAACTATCGTATTGAATTTCTATTAACCTTTACATTTCTTGTGAATAAACCGAAAAAATAACCGCCGCTTTCTTTTTCTTTATTTTGTTGCGAATTTTTATATTCTTCACTATAATTTTTCTTAATAATTTTCATTAAACTTTGTTTTATACCTGATGAATTTGGGATTGTTCCCATCTAATTTCGCGTTTGGTTTCTCTGCATCTTTCGCCTCACCTTCCAATTTTATCACATCCAACATCGCATTGGCCCCCCCGCAAAAATCAGGATGGTTTGTGTTAATATATCCTAATTCGATTTCTATCAGATTTTTTATCATGTCTTCAGTGGGCATTAGGCATTTTTGCAGATATTTCTCCATTACTTTGCTGATTTCATTTGTCATATTTTGGAACCTTTCCAACTCTGGAATGTTTATCAATTTGATTAATTTGCGCAATTCAATGTGGACTAGCCCTGCGCATTCCAAACAAGGGCTTCTTAATCGCAGGATTTGCTTTTTTATGAGATTTTCAAATGCTACTTCATTAACGAATAAAGAGTTCTTTAGACCATTGGCGTTTTTAATTGCAATTCTGATTTCCTTTGTTTTTTTTAACGATTTTTCATATAAAATGAAATGATTATACTTGATCGCTGAGCATTTCGAAGGGATCTAAACCGTTTATAGCCTTTTTGAAAATATCGTTGAAAATATAGTTAATTCGCGCTCCACCAGATAGGTCTTCATTGATGCTTCTTAAATATTTCCCCTCTTCATTATAACAAAATGTTTCAAAATAACCATAAATTAAGTTGTTACTTATTAATTCTGAATAGCTTTGAGCAAATTTCGAAACCATCGCTAATATCAAACGACCTTGATCCACAGGATTGTCTATATGCTCGAAATCTCCGTATTGATAAAGCTCAAATTCTTTGGCCTAAAATTACAAATCATTTTTAAGAGTTCATCTGTCATAAAAACAAACTTTCATTAGAGCGATAAGATTATCCCTAATATTGGGCAATGACCTTTTGATATGCCTGAGGAAATTGAGATTCAGAGTTTTAACTAAATAAGGGATCCCTCTGTTATCTAAACTTTGGTAGCTTTTATGATTGTCAAAGAACTCCTTTTCATCTAAAACTTGTTGTTGAATGCTCTTTTTCTCTTCAATGTCCCTTTGGCCTCGACAGACAACCCCCACATACCCTAATTAATTCTTAAAATTCATAATAATCAATGCTTTACTACCTAATTTTAAAGGATAAATCTTATTATTCAACTCATTCAAAGCATCTGTCCCTTGATCCATCAGATCCAAATGCGTGATGACACCCACGGTCCTTATCCCATCCGGATCCACTTCCCTAGCTAATTTCAACGCTTCTGAGTTCGCTAGGTCATCATTTGCTTTCGAAAGTGCCAAAACCAATGAATTTGGGTTGTCAACATATGGTTTTATGAGTTCTCTTATCTTCAGCTCGATGTCTTTTGGTTGTTCACCCACGGGGTTCTAAATACAATTGAATTTACTATTAAATAGTTTGGATAATAAAGAACTTTAGTCATTCCAGGAAGATCCACTATTAGCAAATCGACGACATTCGGTGAATAGAACTTCAATCTGATTGGAACAGGAGAAATTGCCTTCATTTTACCTGCTAATTTCTCAGTCATGTTGTCAATTTCCTTCCTCACATCCTCAAGATTATAGATCCTATCTCCTCTATGATCAGAAAATACCACATACTCCTTTTCCTCCTTAGGGATATTAATCAATTGGATTTCTATTGGCCTTCTTGTGACAATGCCTTTGCCTCGTGGCAGGAAATCCTTTCCCATAATACTTTCTAGAACCGAACTTTTGCCAACGGATTGGGAACCTAAAACCACTATTTGTGGAAGTTGGATTTCATTTGAGAGCCCAGCTTGAGCTATAATGTCCTTTAAACAAAGAAAAAGGTTAGATGATAATGTGGGAAGGAAAGAAACTCACATGAATTTCATTGATGAATGGGATGAGTTTTTCCATCGCAAAAAACGATATATAAAACTTTCTGATGAAAAATTTAAAAATTAAAGAATTATTTGATTTTCTGTGTCTCGAAGAATTTAAAGAATTTTTTTATTTTTTTGAAATTTTGAATTTTTTTTGAGTTAAAAATAGAGATTTCAAATAAAATTTTAAATGTGGATTATTTCTTTAATATTTTTTTGTGTAAATTTGGCCTATCTCATCATAACTCCTATAAATTTAACAATGATTACGTAGATGAGAATTATTCACAGAAAAAACATCAAAACTTAAAAAAAGCTATTTTTTGGCCAAATTCAAAGGCGTATATGACAACATTGCAACCTAAATAAAATTAAAAAGCATAAAATCTAATTTGAAAAAGATTTCTGAGTATTAATTCAAAAGCGTCGATTGCCCCAAAATTAATTAAATAAAAAACAGAAATGCTAAGATTTTTAGGAAAAAAGCTCTTCAGTTCAGCCAAGCCCATCAGCATGAAGGACCCTATCTTTGATAAGGTCGGGTTAAAGAACAAGACATTGTATCGTAACCTCAGGTAAATCCTTATTATTCCATATTTGGCTCAATAATTTCTTCTATTAGTGTTCCTGAGCTTTATGAGTTCGGTATAAGCAAAGTTGAGCCTGCTGATCCAGATACAAAAATGACTTTGATCAGCAGCACCGGAGCCATGTGCGCCTATTCAGGCACAAGGACTGGGTACATTATTTATTTTTATTTCTATTTTTTTATTATTTTTGCCTCCAGACGTTCACCAAAGGACAAACGAGTGGTTTTGGACAAAAACACCGAAAAAGACGTTTGGTGGGGTGAGGTTAACATTCCAATTCCTCCAGATTCCTACAAATTGGTTGAAGAAGTGGCTGTGGACTATTTGAACAATAGACCAAAGGTTTTAATTCAATTTTTTCATAATTTTCATTAACTCTTTAAAAAGCTCTATATCACCGATGCCTATATCGGTTGGGATCCTAGATATCGTCTAAAGACCAGAATTGTGACTACCAGAGCCTATCATGCGATGTTTATGAGAAACATGTTGATCGTTCCTACTGAAGAAGAACTCAAGCGAGATTTTGTTGACAACATCGATTTCTACATCTTCAACGCCGGTGAAATGGCCGCTCCAGCCCATTCCCTCATCAAGGGTGTCGGCAAAAACAAATGTTGTGTCGCTGTCAACTTGTCTGAGAAGAAGATGGTCATATTGGGCACTCAATATGCAGGTGAAATGAAGAAGGGTATTTTCGGAGTCATGCATTATTTCATGCCAAAGCTGGGAGTGCTTTCGTTGCATGCATCAGCCAATGAAGGCATGAAAGGAGACACTACTCTCTTGTTCGGGTTGTCCGGAACTGGTAAAACCACATTATCAGCTGATCCAAAAAGAAGATTAATTGGTGATGATGAGCATTGTTGGACTCCAGATGGTATCTTCAACATTGAAGGTGGGTGCTATGCGAAATGCATTGGCCTTACCGAGGAGAAGGAGCCAGAAATCTACAGAGCTTTGAAGTATTTCTAATTTTGAGGTAAAGTAAAACCTTTTTTTCAGATTCGGATCAGTCTTGGAAAACATTGTCTTCTACGACGACCATACCAGAGAAATCAACTACCATGATTTGACCATCACTGAAAACACGAGAGCCTCTTATCCTTTGGAATTCATCCCAGGAGCCAAGATACCAGCTGTTGGAGGTCATCCAAAAAATATCATTTTCTTGACCTGTGATGCATTCGGTGTGTTGCCACCAGTTGCTAAATTGACTCCAGAACAAGCCATGTACCACTTCATTGCTGGTTACACTGCCAAAGTCGCAGGAACTGAAGTAAGAGAATTTTATCAGTGATGGTTTGAGAGAAAAAAAAATTAATTCAAAGGTCGGAATCAAAGAACCTGTCCCAACCTTCTCAGCCTGCTTCGGAGCAGCCTTCTTACCTCTTCATCCAACTGTCTACGCTGAAATGCTGGCTGAAAAAATGAAGAAACATAATTGCAACGCCTGGCTCATCAACACCGGTTGGAGCGGTGGCAAATATGGAATTGGAAAGGTTTCCATAATAATTTTTTATGTTGTAATCTAATAAACATCAAATCAAATCAAAGAGAATGGATCTTAAAATCACCAGACAAATCATCGATTGCATCCATGATGGCACTTTGGAGAAGGTTAAGACCAAAACCTCAGAAGTCTTTGGATTGCATATTCCAGAACATTGCCCTGGAGTGGCTGACAACATTCTTTTCCCAAAGAATACTTGGAATGACCCTGTATATATATATAAAAAAAATAATAAAACTAAAAATTTCTATAGGCTGGATATGAAGAGAATTTGAGACAATTGGCTAAGAGCTTTGTTGAAAACTTCAAAGTCTATGAAGATAAAGCAAGCAAAGCTATCATAAACGCAGGACCTAAAATTTAAGAACGTATCAAGGATAAATTACAAAAAATAGATTTAATAGAAATTTAACATAAAAAGAAAATATTTTTTGAAAATAATTATGATTTTTTTCTTTCTAAATAAAAAATCCATTTTTTTTTGTTTAGAGAATAAATTATGATTTAGTTTTTTCATTATTTTTTTAGAAAATGGTTTTTATATTAAAAAAAATCAAAAAAACATCTCAAATAAAATTAAAACAAATATTTTGAAAATTAACAGTTGCTTTATATGACATCCTTTATTGATTTAAGAGCATCCAAAGGTTTGTTTAGTTTACCTAATGTCTATTTATTTCTTTTTCTAGTCAAACCGAACATAACAAAAGAAAATGCTTCTTATAATAAAATTATAGGTAGCGGAATTGGCGGAATTGGCTCTAGTCGTTTTGTTCCTGAAAAACAATCCGGATCAGATATTTCTTTTAATAAAAATACTTTTGGTAGTCGCACTCTCGGACAAAACCAACAATCCGAAATTACTCGTAAAATCCAAACCTCAAACATTTTCAAATTTTAATAATTATTTATGTGTAGTTTTGAAACCAAATAAAAGATTAGAAGGTCATGATCAATATAAGTTGGGAGTGTCAGAGGATGGCAAGAATTTTAAGAAAAACATCAAACAAATCCAAAACAAAGCAGCTGATGAAAATATCGAAGAAGAATATATATATGGCCTGCAAGATGAGATAAAACTTCTGGAATATGAACTAAAATTATTGAAGGATAAGGATTTGGAACAACAGGCGAGTTTAAGCCAATTGGATAAATTCTTCAATGATGGTGTTCCTTTGAATGAAAATATTCTCGCAATGAAAAACCAATATAACATAATAAAACATGAGGCTGAAGGAAAATCAATAGTAAATTTACTTTCATTATGATATTTTTCAAAAATGATAGAAATATGAAGAGGAAGAGAAGAAAGTAATAAAAGTCAATGAAGAATTGAAGGTCGATTTGGTGAAATTGGAAGAATATTTTGATTTGTTTTCGAAAGAAATCAAGGAAAAAGAAAAAAAATACAAAACTGGCTTGGATGAGTAGTTTTTAGAGTAAAATTGGAATTAATTTCCTTTCTTTTGTTTAAAGTCTGAGGAAAAATTATTTCGAAGTCAAACACACTTCAGGGGAACTTGATAAAGAGTTTAAAACCATGCAAATGAAAAACCGAAAACTCCAAGATGAAATCATGGTTACAACATTTTTTTAAAAATTTCTATATTTATATATATATTAAAATAAAGACATTTTCCCGTGCATCTGAAAAGGAAGAAGTTCTATCAACTCATCGAGATGAAACAAGAAATCAGAGCATGTTGAGAGTCAAAGAAGACATTCTGGAAAAAGAAAAGAAGATCACAAGTTTGACGAAAGAACTAGTACTAAAAAATTAAAATTTGTAATTGAAAACGAAAAAATTGTTTTTAGGAAGAATTGAAAGGAAACGAGCTTGTGAATCCTGCAATCATGCATTTGGAAAAGGAAAACTCGGAAATCATGAAACAACTGGTGTATATTGCAGCGGAAATGAACACAGCTAAGGCTAGATGTAACGATATGCAATTTTTGTTGGATACACAGGCCGAAGAAAGAAAGAAGGAAACCCAATCAAAACGAGATAAAAACGTTCGATTGCAAGATCTTTTGTTGCATTTCAAAGAGGAGGTATACATAGAAACTTATAATAAATCCCAAATTTTCCTTTTCATACTATTAATAACAAATATTTGATACTATTAAAAAAATACTATTAAAAAAATAGCATAATATTAAAGAGAAAGTGCTGCAACAGAAAGTGGAGGAGAAGGAAAAACTGGATATTGCGGAAATGAAGAAAAGAACGGAAGGTATTAAAACTTTGATCGCGTTGTTCCATGAGCGGATTTCACGTTGCGAAAGGGAATGTGAAAACATGATTGAAGCTAAGATGGACGTTCAACAAAGGACGTTGGATGAAGAACAGAAACAACAGATGAGTGAAAAAGAATATGAAGAATTGAAAGCTAATTATAAGGAAATAAGATCTGGCCTTGAACTATATCTTATTCAAGAAAAGGAAAATAAGTTACAAGTAAAAATGATAAAAATGACTTGTTTTTTATATGTAAGAATAGCTCAATCCATTAAATCAAGAATTAGAGGAAATGACAGAAAGGAAACCTCAATATGAGGAAGAAATCAAGAGGTTAAAGGATGCAATCCATCATTTCATGAAACAAGTGAAGGATCATTTTTTTTAAGGAAATTTGAAGGTTTTTGTTAGATTGAACTCGCTGATCATGTCAAAAAATTCAATTTGGAAGAACTGAAAGTGATCGCGTTCAATAACAATCAGGTACATAGACTTATAAATTGCGATTTTGATGAATTTTTAAAGGTCAACACGAAGATATTAGAGTTTATGCACAATTTCGACAACATTCAAAGAATGTCCAAGCTCCCACCGAATTTTTTGGGAAAATAATATCTAATATTTTGACAAGATGATTCATAATAAATTCCTTAACCAATAATGTTTTTTTTTGAAAATGGGATTATATTTTCTTTTCTAATTAAAAAAAAAAAAAATACCGTTTTTAAAATAGTTTATATTACAAAAAACCTGAGAATGATTACAAAAAATAATATTTTTTGCTTAAAAAAAAATATCACAGCTAATATTGAATTCTGAATTTGAAATTTCATTTTTCGAAGGAAAAAAAAGTTAAATTTAGGTTAAGCTGAAAAATCAGTAATTTTTAGATTCTTTAATAGAGGTTTTCAAATTTCTCTTGTTAAATAAATTTATTTGTTAAAGCATGAACCCTTAAATTCAATAGGTTCTTCATACCTATCAAGTTTTTTTTCTTATCTGAATACATTTTTTTCCATTTAGTGTGTCTAACAACGAGGAAAATTCCAAATCCAAAAAAGAAACCATTACTCAAAAGCGTCACAACATACAAAAAATACATATACCACGCTGAAATACCTTCTGAACTAAGTACTATAGTGGCAATATTAGTAAACACGGCAGAGATCAGGGACATATACTCCAAATAATTGATTTTCCGTAAAGCAAAAGGCTGTAATTGGTGAATAATACCGAAATAAAACAACAAAAACAATACATTGAACATTCTTAAATATATCTCATTGGACCAATGATTGATTTGAGAGAAGATGTATAATAGCAATTTATGGATAAAAACTATGCTTTCCCAATAGTAATATTGCCTTTTATAATCTTTAATAAAGAAACGAAAGTTATTATTGTTTAACGCTTCATTTTTATCCTTGAAATTACTGCTTTTTTTTTCAAGTTTCACCAACATAATGTTTTTTGTATTTTTCATTTTCAAAGAATTCCCTATGATATGCCAAAGAAATAATGGAAAACAAAATCCCCAAATAATGATGCCCAGAATCCCAGATGGAGCGGCTCCATAACGATGCAACCCAACCCAGCATTGAAAGTCCGGTGAATCATAAAGAAAAGAGTTATTTTGTGTTAAAGGGTCATTGGTTAAGGAAATGCAATTGAGGAGGTCCATGGAACATTTGATAAGCATGGAATAACAAAGAAAGGTACAGACCAGAAAGAAAATGATGAATTTTTGTAAATATAATGGATTTTGAATTTTTTTAGCAGATATGGAATTCTTAATGATGATGAACGAAAAGAGGATGAAACAAATGCTGGCGATTAGAATTGGGAGCATAAGTGTGATCAGGATTTTATAGAAGGGAAAATTGCCCATATTTGTGAATATCATCTGAAGAAAGCAATCATTGGAAAAGACGTCTTCCGTGATCAGTGAAAGGTACCCGAAATAATTGACGTAGGATTTAAGAGAAGCCAGAGAAATTTCGAATTCGACCTCCGAGATCATTATTATTGATATTCTTTGCATATGGTTAATGAAGATTTTAACCACTACATCGATATAATCATTGTCATCATCATCTTCTTTTGAGGTTATAGATTTCGAACTGTGGAATATATAAATAATAGCTAAAATAATGATAGCGATCGCCCTTCCAATTTGAGAACCGTTTATATTCTGACATTTCTCGCAAGTGCTCAAAGAAGTATATTTTCCATATCCATAATCACACAGATTACAAAGATTATCTCCCTGATTAGGATAACATTGAGTATAAGCAGTATTACCATTGATTGTATAATTTCCTAAACAAGCACCAAGAATCAGACATTGAACAATTAAACTGCTTTCTTTATGACCTCTCCAATATCCTGGTTGAGGAATGATAAGATTTCCCTGGCATTCTGCATTGGCAGGACATGGAAGACAAATGTTGGGTATCTCAAAGGAAAAATCATTCGATGAATAGAACCCTATTGGGCAAGCATAACAAGACATATCAATTAATAAAATTTCCCCATCAGAACAATTGATTGTCTGGAAGATGAAGGAGTTTTGCAATTTTTGCGGGGATCTAATAAGCAGATTATAGAGATTAAGCGTGATGATAATTTCGAAACTTGAGCCTGGATATATATACACACTAATATTTATGAAGTTCAAGATTCCATTTTCAGCTTTAGTTGAACCTGCTTTTAATTTCACGGATTGTGACATATTTAAAGGCTGAGAATTCAAGTTTCCGATGGAATTGTCATCGAAAATTACAGTTTGGTTATGACAATCAATAAGTATGAAATCAATTATAAAAGGATTTCCGGATTTAATCGCAAGTTTTTTATTATTTTTGGAATTAGGGAGAACGATGTTGAAGGGAAATGAGAGATATTTAAGATCTGAGGAGTTATTCGTCTCTTTTGTGAAAGAATTATTCACTAGTGATGCACAGATTGAAGTGAACATATCAAAAATAGCTTGTTCTGCATCGTTATTAGAAAAGTTGTTATTAAATAAAACGGCTTGATTATTCAAGGAATCAATGGTTTGGATATAAATGGCTCCAGCAACTCCACTATAAACATTGTTATTTAATATTGCCTTGTTGTTTGAGAATAAAGAATTCGCAATCGAAATGTTGAAATTTGACATTATGTATAGAGCTCCTCCGATGAAGGCTGTATTATTGGTAAATGTAGAATATTCTATTAATATTTGGGTCGTTCGGGAATTCGAGTTCACTAAGGATATTGCTGCCCCATAAGAAGACACCATAAACCCAAAGAAAAATGAGTTATTGACAGTTAAAGAGCCTATTTCATTCAAATCAAATGCTTGAAATTCAATTTCCCGGTACAAATTAATAAAAACTGATGACATAATGGAAACTTTAAGACAAGATAAAACATAGATTGATTTCCCTTGATATCCCAGCAGTGTAACATTAAAAACTGTGAAATATGATGGATTGTTTCCATTATTTATATAAAATTCATTGGGTGAACTCATATCAGCCACATTGCTTTCAGTATTATTTAAAATAGAAGAGGAAATTGAAATATTCGAATTGATAAGATAAAAGATAGGAGCCAAATTTTCAACAAAGCTTGAAGTAATGATGTTAATTGAGCTTTCTTCCAAATAAATGAGGCCAATGGAAAAATTGGAATGATCTATACCTTGTATAATAGTAGATTCCAATGTAATTGAAGAAAGGGCAGAAGCTTCTAGAAAAGAAAAAGTTGTTTTTGTGTTAAAATTTATCAATATTTCTTGAAGATTGATATTTGAGGAACCAACCATAAAACCAATCAATTGATTAACAATTGGAATATTTTCATAAAATTTAATCATTACATTCTTCATCAATAAATAATCTACATTCGATATGGAAACTAAAGAAACTATTGTGGTAGTTTGCATTGAAACAATAGTATTTTCTTCAAAGATTGCGTTTTGAATCTTCATATCAACATTTTCCATTGAGATTAAATATTGAATATATTGATTTTGTATTAAGAATACTGATTGAATGCTTATATTGGTTTTCAAATCCGAAATGAAAAACAAAGGATTGCCCACACAATAACTAATATTTAGGTTTGTAATTATCAGAGGACTATCAGAATCAAAATATATGCACGATCCTTGGTTCGCTTCATTATTTAAACAAATCATAGTATCAATATCATGAATTGAGGATTGATTTGAACATTTAAAATAAAAAACCCCTGAAATTCCAGCATTAGAATCTATAACTAAAACATTTTTTATCTGAAAATAATTAAGAGTCATCACAATCAAAGCCCCTCCTTCTCCAAATGATGATACATTCATTAAAGCAAGGTTCATTAAAATTATATTATTGCCATAATCGACACATAAAAATCCCCCACTAACACTTGCAGCTGAATTCATAATTTTCGAGTTCATAATTGTGAGATCTCCTTCCTCAGTAATGTAGAATAGACCCTGAGCACAAGAAGTATTATTAGAATAGAAATTAGAAACATTTATAGAATATCCTCTTAAATAAAGGAAAGCTCCATTTCCG
>Ga0302186_10002995_pt1 | contig 12641 bp, 3 predicted proteins | sample II_Bog_E1_2_FD_198782 | JGI IMG/M metagenome (GOLD analysis project Ga0302186, IMG submission 198782) | Peat permafrost microbial communities from Stordalen Mire near Abisko, Sweden - II_Bog_E1_1 | ecosystem: Environmental > Terrestrial > Soil > Wetlands > Peat | place: Sweden: Abisko, Stordalen... | reverse complement strand
TCTGGATTATAAACTTTATTCTCTAAATTATAATAAAGGTTTTTATTAGATTTATTTTCAAAACCATTAATATATAATATATAGTTATTAATTTTTAACTATAAAATAGCTTTATTTTTTTTTTTATATAATTTGTTTTATCTATTAATAGACTTTTTTTAAAACTATAAGATATTTTTAATTTATATATAGCTTTAATCAAAAATTATAATTAAAATACTCTATAAATATAAAGTTTTTTATAATAAAATAGTTGTTTTATTTACTTATATTTTTAAATGTTTTATAGAAATTCTTCGAAAAATCTTTTATTCTTTTTTTATTTATTATTTAATTATTATAATTAAATCTTTTATAACAAAAGACTATTATTAAAGTTTTCTACTATATAAATTTATAAACTAAAAAAAGATTTCTTATTTTTCTAGTTTATAATCTATATATAAAATACTAGTTTAATTTATTTTATATTTTAATATATATTTATAATCTATTTATCCTCTTTAAAAATAATTTTTTAGAATAGATATATAGTTATATAATATAATATAATATAGACTAATAACTAATAAGTAGCTACTTTCTTTTAGTTTTTTTATTTCCTATAAAAAACAAAGACTAAAGTATTTTAATATAAGATAATTACTATAAAATCTATTATAGATAATGTAATTATATATTTATAGTTTCTAAAAGTTTAAGATTATACTTTCTTTTAAACTTAGTCTTAGAAATACAAGTTATATAAAAAGAATATAGTACTATATAAGTACTATATATTTTTTTTATCAATAAAGTTCAGAAGTGTTTTCAATATATAGTTTATAATCAATATAGTATTATTATTATATAATTAAATAAATTATAATTATTATAATAATATAATATATTGCAAAAAACTTGAAGACTATCTAGAAAAGAAAGAAAATCTTTTATGTATATTAATTATAATATATCTAAAAGCTTTTATAGTAGTGGTAAAGTCATGTGACTTTGCTACTTAGAAATCGACTAGAGGATTCTAGTATCATCTAGTCTATTACTAAGCTATAATAGCATATAGATATTTCTAGAATATACTAATTATAAATCAAACTATATAACCAAAGTTTGCTCCAAACAAGAAGATTAAAAAGGACAAGAGATATGACGGTTTCTTGGACGAACCCTACCCGAAGTAATAAAAGACTTCGATTGAGGAGACAAAGGATAAAAATCACAATTCTGCTGATGGAGATGTCGTGATAGGAGATATAGCGGGTGGGGAAAACTCTTCACAACTGAAGGATGTAAGTACTGCTCGGAAATTGAGAATGTGTCACTGATACACGGTGGAAGCGGAGTCAAAAACCCACTTCGCGCGTCGACGAAACGCGCCCCGAAAAGATGCAATATAAGTTGAAGGAGATGATATGGGACTATGTCTTGGCGAATGAGAGGCCAAAATTTGTGAGGGCTACCCATGACTACACATCATTTCCAAAGGAGATCCTGAGCACCAATCGAGAGTGGAGGGAACACGGACTTACGAAGTGGACCTATCGCTGGTACAACAACATCCCAGACTATATCAATTGGGATCTCGACATTTTGTTAGCACCTCATTGCTTCCACGATGCACTCGAGTACGACCCAAGGGAGACACGACACGAGAGACAGGCTGCAAAAGTAGAAGATTTCAAGAAGATTAAGACGATCGTTTGGGAATGGGACGATGACTGTGATAACATCTGTTGCCAAAGTGAGGTGTGTCGATGGGATTTGGAAAGCCTCGAGGCAGTCATTATACTGGTCCGAAAGGATGGTTTTGAGTTTGAAGAGAGACCCCTTCTCCCGCCTCATGGGATGGTTCGAATCCAGAGGGCTTTGCATAATATGAAGCGGCGGGTTAGAAGACATCTTGAACAGCCAAAGCCATGCGGTCATGGGGTGCATATTGAACGAAATGTGATGGGAGTTGGGCAAGCATCAAACGATGAGGACTCGGCTCACAAGGCAGATGGTGGCCACAATATTCCCAAAATATTATTTGCCTGGATCGACTATAACGAGTTCCGGAATTCCGAGCATCTGATGGATTTGGACCCATTCGAAGCGGTAGACGATGCAGATGAATCGTCTTCGTGAGAGAAAAGGGGTCGGATATGCCGGGGCCGAAATTAATGGCAGGTTGAATGATGAAGAATTTCGTTAAGGATAGGTTCCAGGTAGAGTACCATGGATTTATGTATGGACGATGAATCTGCATTGACATATACTAGGATATTTTCATCGCGGTTTTCTATTGCGGTTCATTGCAATGAGAGGTGGGGATCATGAAATTGCGACGATCAGAGCAGCGGCGTCGGATCTGGGGAAGCGTTCAATTATAATTGCAGCATGGATTATCAGCGCGTTGATTTTGCAAGATACATCAATCGTAACTACGTCAATGGAATACAAATAAATTGCTCTCTCGCGTGGATATACAATGCAGCGGCGTACCGATTGGTACCATAGCGAACTTATAATCTTTAACTAGCATGGCAGCATAGCAGATCCACAAGAATAAAACAAATGGCGCGCTTTTAAACCTGCGGGTTTCCATTGTGTGAGCGTTGAGATAGTTTTAATCCAGCGTATCAAGTCAGGGGGGTAGGCAAGTGCCGCAGGGTTGAAAGGGAACGAGAACATCTTGGCGGCAATGGATTATCGTGGCTCACCATTTTGGGACGGAAGTTGAGCTTTAGAATTAGTCAACGAATTTGAGGTGCATATCTTGCAAGGGACAATTGCTCATGGCACAATCAATGGATACAGAAATCTTGAGCTGTTGTCAGGTTTCTACGTATGTCCCGTTGATAATAACGACCAAACGGCCAATTGAGAATTTAAATATTTTGAATTGAAAATTGAAAATTTAAGAATTTAGAAATATAGATTTGAAAATTAAGATTATATTACTTAATTATTAATTAAATATATAAATAAAAATAAAAATAGTATTATAATCTCTATATATATTTATACAAATTATAAATAATAATACTATTCTAAGTCTATTTATATTATTATATAAAATTATATAAAAATTTAATTTACTTTTATATTTCTTGATTAAGATACAGATAGTTTTATTTTTGAATTAATAGTAGTATAATATATAATATTTTAGTATTATTACTATAAAAACTTAGTATATCTTTATATAACTGATCTATTATAATATATTTTTCTTTTTTTTTTATTAATATTAATTATTATCATATTACTATTATTATTATAATCTGTAAATTAATCGATTTAGAGGTATATAAATAGCTAATTATACAGTAGATATATATATAAATAAGTAATAAAACAATAATTATAAGACTAGAAACAGAATTCGAAATATATATTAGTATCAGAACCCTTTGTCAGCGATTTTAGGAATAGAAGATCATATATTATATATATAATAGAAATAGTCCTGAGATATAAATACTGATCATAACTTTATATTAATTAGATTATATAGATATATAGATTATTAAAAACCTTAAAAATAATAATATAAAGATTAGCCTTTGAACTATAACTTAAATCTATCTAAAAATCAGTTTTATTTAATATATAATAATATAGGACCAAAAAGAATCTGATATAGCTTTATTTAATAAATTAGAAAAGGAAATTAATGATAAAAGAATTAAAAAATATAGATAAGAATTTCTGAATATTTATTTTAGATATAAAAATCATATAGTTACGAGATAATATTAATATTTTAATATACTCTTTTATTTTACTTTTAATATAATTTATTAGTATCTAGTGTATATTAGTATCTGGTATACTTTCTCTATTTTTTCTATTTTATTATTTTAATATGTATTATCTTAATAATTACTAATAAAAATTTAAATTTAAGAAACTCGAATTATCTTAATTATTAAGACTATCTGATTATTCAAAAATCTTAATTATTAATTTATTATAAAGATTTATAAAATCCTTAAAACTATTTTTTATTATAAAATAAATAATTAATTTTACTTTTCTAAATACTGGATAATAAGTTTTAAATTAATAAAACTCAAAAAGAAAATTATTATTTAAAATATACTTAATATAGATTCTAGAGGATTTGTACCCTGGCTAATTAATATAAAAGATATAGTTAATTTTATCTTTAAATTATAAAAGAAAAGATATATTAATAAGCTTTAGACTTATTGATTTATATAATAATAACTAGATCTTAAGATATATTTTAATTATATTTACAATTTCTAAAGGGCTTTATATAAAGATCCTAAGCTAATTAATATATAGTTTTGATTAGTAGAAAATATAATAACAAAATATAAGGTTTTAGATTATAATTTCTATAACTTTGATAAGACTAGGTTTATAATAAGTATAATTTATATTATAATAATTATAATTTATATAGATTAATATAGTAAAGATAAAATAGTTTAGTTAGAGAATCGAGAATAAACTATAGTAATTATCTGTATTAATAATAAGAATTAAAATATTTTTCTATTTTTGGTAATCTAAGGTAAAAACTATTTTTTTAATTAGTATACTAATAATAACTTTTTACTTAACTAAATTATTAAACTAATAAATAATAGATAAACAAATAATAAGATAGGTTTAAAATAATTAAAATACTTTAATAAATATACTATAGTTTGTATAAAAAGACTATATCAAATACTAGTATTAGATAAATACAAGAATTACAAATCAGCTAAGTTCTAAAAATATTATAAAATATATAATATTATAATTTTTAAATTATTTTTCTATTTGTTTTATTTAATTTAATTATTTGATATTAGATACTTTAATATATTAAAACAAATATATAATTAGTAGATTAAGATATTTATTAAGATCTATATTAATTATATTATAAAGGTAAAGTTTTTTCTAATCTTTATAATAATATATAAAAAATTTATAATAATTTAAAATACTTAAACTAGGTTTTATAAAACTGGTTTAGTATCTTTTAAATCAGAAATTATATTTTTAAAACTTAATATAAGATTATAAATTCTAATTTTCTTTAGATCTTTAATTATTAATACTTATCTTTAGGTCTTCTAAACCTTGTCTAATCTAATAAAAACTCTTTTATAAATAATATTTATATAGAATCGGATTATCTATTACTAAGGAAACTTATTAATTCTATTTTTTAAGATAATTACTATATTAGTAAAAAATATAGAACAAATAGTCTACAAAATAATTCTTTTATTTACTAAAGTATATATTCTTTAAGTAACTAATAAAGCCTTTAGTAAATACTATAAAACTAAAAAGACTTGTATTTATAAAAAAGATATACTTATAATAGAAAATATATAAGATTTTTTATTATAAAAGAATATAAAAGAGTAGATATAATATAACTTATATATAAAAAAGATTAGAAAAAAGGAGAGACAATTATTAATATAGTATTATAATATTTATAAAAAGACTAGTTATAATATATATATCTATTAGAATATTATAATTATATTAGGTCTATCAGATTCTAAGTAGTTATAATTAATTTAATATATTATAATTAATTTATTAATATTTAAAGTTCTATACTAAGGAAAAGTATATTAAATACTAATATATACTAGGTACTAATAAACTATATTATACTAAGATAATACTTACTAATTATAAACTCTCTAGAAATACTCTTTTTAAAATACTTTATATTTTGAATCTATAAGTAATTCAGTATTAAGCTATGTATTTATAAACTCAGAAAAACAAATATATAATACTAGGACCTGATTTTATATAATTAATAAATAAATATAATTAATTAGTAGATTTTAGGATTTAGATATATACTTATATTAATATTTATTTTTATTATATTATTTGGATTTATATTAGTATTTCTAATTATATATAATACTTTATTATCTATTAATACTTTAAAGTATATACTAAACTAGGATATTATCTAAAATTCTTTAGAGTAAATAAGAATACTAAGCTTTTCTAGATTACTAAGATCTACTTTGTATTTACAAAGCTTAGTAATCCTAAAGTAATATCTTTAGATAAATTTTTTTTTTTTAAAAGAAGTATTAATAATTAATAAATTAAATCTTAGTAATAAAAGCTTAAATATTATTAATTGTTTTAGTAGTAAATAAGTATTATTTTATTTTTTCTTTATTATACTACTTTTTTTATATTAAAACAATAGTTTTTATTTAAGAATATATTATATAATTAATTTAAATTAAAATTATTTTTATATTTTAAAGTATTTAGGTAAATATTACAAAAACCTATTATAGGATTGGATTACTTTATTAGTAATTTATATAAATATAATATATAATAAAGTTATATAATATATTAAAATCTAGAATTATTATAAGATCAGAAAGAATAGAAAATATTTAAACTATATTAGTAATATACTTTAGTAATTATATAAATATTTATCTAATAAAAATATTTATTATAATTATTTAATTAATACTAATTTATTTAAAAAACTATTAGAAGATTATTAATATTAAAGTAAAAATATACTAATATTTATATAAACAAATACTAATCAAATCTCAGATCCAAATAAATATCTTTTTATAATTATATTTTATTAGTACTAACAAAAGCTAAAAGATCTTAACTATAATCTTATTACCTTAAGAACTAAAGACTTTACTAATAGTAAAAGATATATATATATTTATATTTATTATAATTTATATTTTATAATACTTACTTATATATAGTCTAGAGATTTACTACTTTTAGAAAAGTCAAAATATCTAGAAAATAAAATTATTATAATTATTAAATAAAATAAAATACTATATTATTTGTTTTAGAAAAACTAAGAATTTTAAATACTTATATAAGATAAAGAAAAAGTTAGTAAAGATTTTGATAATCCTAAATTAGTAATAGAATTAGAAATAGTAGATTTCTTTAATATTAGTAATCCGGAAATAGATAATAAAGATTAGTTCTAATATTTATTAGGTACTTAAGATATATTTTTCTTTTCTTTTTAAATAAAAGTTTATTTTATAATTTATATAATCAAGTTTTATAATTACTTTAAATAATTAAATTAATTTTACTTTTCTTTATATAAATTAATAGAATTTTAGATTTTTTATCTTTTTATTTCTAAATTCCTATTTACTTTTTCTTTTTAAAAATATCTTCTTTTCTAGGATTTATCTAAAATCTTATATATATATATATAAATTCTAGGAAAAGAAGTATCTTTAGAAAAAGAAAGTAAATAGAGATCTAGAGATAAAAAAGTAAAAAATAAATCTAAATTTAAAATCTTTAAAATAATTAATTAATTAGTTTTGTTATTTAGTAAATTATTATTTATATAATTAATTTACTTTTAAATAATAATTAAATAATTAAGTAATAAATAAGAAGATCTATATTCTGATATTTATTATCTAGATAAAGAAAAAGATTATATTCTTTATCTAATATATTTATTTTATTTATATTATAATATTATTAATAAAGCTTATCTTTAGTTTATTAATAATAATAATTATATATAATATTCTTATAATCTTCTATTATTTAAAAACTCTAATTCTTTAATTTCTATACTAATATCCAATTTTTCTATTGATCTAAGACTAATAAAGAGCTTAATCTCTTTTATAATAATAATACCTAGCTCTACTATTACCGGTCCTAGATATAAATATTAATTATATATCAGTATTCTCTTAATCTCTTATATATATTAATTAATAATTAAAATAACTAGATTAGTTATAATTATATAAAAAAACCAGGAATTTAACAAATATAAGAATAAAATAAATCTATCTTATATTAGTAAGTCTTTTTAATATAGTAGATCTTTACTTTATAATAAAAAAAATAAATAAATAAAATCTAAAGCTAATAATAAATCTTATTAATTTAAGATATTTGTAGTTCTTACTAAATAAAGTTTTAAGTTTTATTCTTAGAAAAAAATTATTATTAATAAATAATCTATTATTAAATATAAGTTTAGTAAATACTATAAATACTTTATTTAATTATATAAATTATACTAAGTTTTTTATAACTTTAGTTCTTATTTTATTATTAGATTTTATATTTTAAAATAAATAGTATATTATTAATTATATTCTAGATAAATTTAAAAATCTTTAATTAGGTAATCTTTAATATAATAGAGATTAATTTAATAATTTTGATAAGATCTCTTTTTATATAGATATAAACAAAACTAATCTTATTAATATTAGATTAGATTATAAGATTAAATTTAAAAAGATTTATATACTTAGTAATATTTATTTTATAATAAAAAAGAATATAATAAAAGATAAGTAAAAGGTTTAGCTAGTTCTAGTTATTAATAAAATAGATTAGTTTAAGATTATTCTTTATACTCTAATATATTTTGTTAATAGATTTAAATTAAATATAATACTTTATACTACTCTTTATAGATCTAGTAAAGAATTAGTCTTTACTTATAAAAATAACTATATAGATCTAAGTTATAAAGGTTCTATTAAGAGTTTCTAGATAAAGATATAAACTTATTTTATTTTGATATTCTAATAATTAGTAATTAGTAATTTAATAAAATAGATTAGCTAATTATATATCTTTAAATAATAATAATTATTTAGTTTTATTAATAACTATACTTTCTAATTAAATAGTAAATAAATTAATACTAATATTAATATTAGATTATTATTTTTAGATTTTTTATAATTATATAAAATTAATTTACTAAATAAATACTATTTATAAACTTAGTTTTTACTTTTCCTAATTCTAGTAACAAAATTACTATTTAGTCTTCTTTTCTAATTAATTAATCAGATAAAAATTAATCAGATAAAAAAATTATTATTATAAAAAAATATATATCTATATCTTTATTTATAGTTTAATCTAAATTAGTAAAGAAATAAGTCTCTAGTCACAAATATACTAAAATTAGAAAAAATATTTTTATTATTATTAAAAAAGAGTAATTATCTCTTAAGTAATTCTATTATATAAAAGATATTTTAAAAACTAATAATAAAATAATTAAAAGAAGTTTATAATCTGATAAAAAAATATAATATACTAGCTAAACTAAAAGTTAGTAATACTTTAAAAGTTTAAGATAATTTTTATTTATAGTACTTTTATAATTATTTGTTTTTTATTTATTAATATATAAATTTTGTAAATTATATTATTTTGAATATTTTCTTTTTTTATTTATATATTTATTAATAATAATAATCTTTATTAATCCTATATATTTATATAATAATATAAGTATATAAAAACTTATTATATAAATATTTAAATAAGTATATAGAATATACTAAATCTATTTCTAAATTCTATATTAAAATATATTTATTTAAGATTATTTATCAAAATACTATATCTTATTATCTAAAAGGATCTTAGGAATAAAAGATTTTTATAAGGTATATAGTATATATATATTTTATATTTTTTTCTAAATATTAATAGAAATATACAAGATAAGAACTCTGATTATATAATTACTATAAGTAATAATCTTTTTTATTAATAGAGGTATTAGTATCCGAAATATTTCTTTAAGTTTATTATAAACCTTATAATAGACTTCTTTATTACTATACTTATAATTACTATAAATATTATTAAACTAGTTTTTTATTTTATTATAATTAATAAATAAATTATTATTATTATTATATTTTATATAATTATTACTAGGATTATATTATTAACTACTATATATAGGATTAGTTTTAAATTAATATTATAAAACTAATAGTCTACTAGAACTAAATTATTAATATTTTAAAAATATAATCTTTATATAGTAGATCAGGAAATAGTTTATCCTTTTCTTTAAAGTAACAGAGCTTAGTATTAAAATATTTAGTATATTCTAAAAGGATTTTATAATCTAGATAAGATATATATTAGATTAATTATATAATTTAGTAAGAGATTTATCTTAAGAAAAATAAAGACTTATAACTAAGTAATTAATATTAATAATATTATTATTACTTATTTTAAGTAATTTGAATTATAGTAGAGAAAGATTTGAAAAAGTATAGTACTTTCTTTTAGATATAGTAAAAGAAAAGCTTTTTAGTTGTAAAGACTATACTAACTAGATTTTAGAGATTAAAATTTGTAGATTCCTTAGAAAATAATTATATAAAAGATAAAGAAAATTAATAAAAGATTATAATAATATATTTATCTAAAAAAGCAAATATATTATAATAGATACTAAAAAGGAAATATATAGATATTATATATTATAAATATATAATTTTGTTTTTTAATACTATAACTTAAAAATAATTAATATAATATTTAGAATAGTTTAAATTAATTATATAAATATCAATTAATTTAATATAAAAAAAAAGCTTATATAATTATAATATATTAAATTAATATAATAAAATATAAATATAGGTAGTAGGGTAAGAAGTAATATCTAAGATTATATTATACTTTAAATTTTAAATTCTTAATTCTTAATTCTCAATTCAAAATATTTAAATTCTTAATTGGCCGTTTGGTCGATAAAGCCCACGGTAGTATGAGGAAAGTCAAGACGGGTATCACGATATTGGAAATTGAATCAAATTGTCTATGCGTTTGCGTATCTCCAATACCCGACTGGCGTTCCTTGCCATTTCATCAGCTTAACTTATGTTTGGCGCTGGACTTCCGGTGAAAAATCCTCCAACTCCGCAAGTACCTGACCCACCAATACCATCATCTCCTCTTCGTTGCCAGCGTTGGCTAACCTAGCAGCCTGCTCCAGGCGTTTCGATTAAACCAGAAGGTGTGAGCCATTACTTTCTAACTCTCGCCTTGCTGAGCCATCGCCCTCTCTGGGACAAAACTGGCCAGCAATATGTTGTGCAGCGCCTTTAGAGTGGTTCTGGTTGGGCTCTGGCTGCTGCTCACTAATAAAAATGCCCAAACCCAACTCAAGTAGACATGCCCGACAAACCGAGCGAACAACTGGGGCAATCGATTCGCGGAGATCGACGGGTGCTGTGACAGACGAACCAGCCCGTAGAAACTCGACATGGTCTGGTTGAAAAAGGTTCCAAGATTGGAGAATCTTGCAAGCGCGTGGATCAGCTCTCGACCATTTCTGATTTAAGGCGGCGTCGAGATATCCATTGACCTTTAGTGCGGAGAATTGGAGCATGTCAAAGAGCAAAGGCCTTGCAGTACTGGGACCTCTATGGTTGACCAGGAATATCAAGTCCCCGACAAAACTAGTAATACCCTCATAAGGTGTTTTGAGGTCCGGGACAACCTGGTTCCAGATTTGCCAGAACCGACGTAAGGTGCCTAAGCATTCTGGTTTGAAATCGTTTTCGTCCAAGAAGTCAGCGAGATCACCAGATGCTTCTTTGCATAAAACGTGGGCAGCCCCCAGAACCCTTCGTTGTTCCACCAAGTTGGCCATCTTTAGGACTCGTTCGAGTCTCTGCCACATCCATTCTCTGGTAGGCTTTACGACTTGTTCATTTACTCCATCGAATTCCGGACTTCCCACGGGCCACCATTTGATCTCGCTGTTGCTATTCTTCACACAGCCTTCCATATCTACTCGAGTAAAAAGCTTGCAGTACCGGCTCTTTTTTCCATCTAGCATTGGCTGCCAAACCAGAACCGTCATGGTATCGTAGGCTGGCTCGTCGGAATCTGCTTTTAAGCTTGACCTTTGAGGGGTTTTTAAGTCTGGAGTGTGTAAGTCAGGCACGTTGCATGTGAAGGGGAGTTTTCTTGATTACCGTAACGAATATTGGTGTTTTTGGATACCCGAACAACGTCCTTTTTGGCCCGGAGAAGCCCAGTACCCAACATATAAACTGAGGGGCATATGAGGACCCGATGAAGGGGAGGCTGAATGGTTCCGTTGACCAGCTTGTCCTTTCTTCCTTGAAAATCGATTTCGTCGGCAGGATTGAATTTATGGGAGGGGAGTAGCTCGATGGCACCACTATTTCCGTCGTAACTGCATTTTTCCAGGAACCCCACCCACTTTACGGGTTGTTGAGGAGCTGCTGGGTCTTTATACGGGACTCGTCCCTGAATTAATCAGCGGCAGATTCATATGTTTGATAGAGTCGGACATACAAACTCAAATTCTGTCTTATCGTCTCTATCCAAGAGCTCCTGCCAGGTATCCTTCGTCCACGATATCTTCATCCACTCTCCTATATCGCCGGGATGTGTGGCTCCAACTTGACTGAACATCGCCGCTATTTGGGAGTTGACGAATTCTATCTTGAGACCTAGGACTTCCGGACTTTCTCTCGATAAGCGAGCTGCTTCCACTTCTAGGTCGGCGATGTCCGGTATGGGGTTTGGTTGCGGGGAATATAGTAGATCTCGGAGATCTACCGAATATTGTCTTTGTTCACGTATGATGGTGGCTTGGTGAAATAGTTGATCCTTGAAATGTTGCGCTACAGCAGGAGTTGCTGATGAGAGAGGGATCAAGGGTGTCAGAAAATATTGTTGTTTGCGTCTCATTTTGAGTCAATTAAGGCAAGCGACTTGCCTTAAGTCACTGTATTGGTGAGAAATTCAGTAGATACCGAAGTGAATGAGTTGCATGTATATGGAAGAGC
>Ga0302186_10002994_pt1 | contig 12641 bp, 8 predicted proteins | sample II_Bog_E1_2_FD_198782 | JGI IMG/M metagenome (GOLD analysis project Ga0302186, IMG submission 198782) | Peat permafrost microbial communities from Stordalen Mire near Abisko, Sweden - II_Bog_E1_1 | ecosystem: Environmental > Terrestrial > Soil > Wetlands > Peat | place: Sweden: Abisko, Stordalen... | reverse complement strand
TAATTTTCAAAATAAAATTTTTTTTTTTTTTAAAAAAAAAAAAAAAAAAAAAAAAAAAAAAGAAGAAGAAAAAATGGAATTTTTTCTTTTCAAAATTAATTTTTGATTTATTAAAAATCCATAATTTTTATTTTAATCCAACTCCAGCACTTATATATCCCGAATTATCAAAATAATGACCGCCTAGCATTGCAAACGCTGCATTGAAACAAATGAAAGTAACCAATATCGGAGAAGAATCCTTAAAAGACAAAGCATATAGTTCACCAATGGACGCAGATGCATAAATTGATCCTTCTCTTTGAACTTTATCAGTGTCTAAAATTTAAAATTGCAAAACAAACACCAAAATGTTAATAAAAAATTAATACTGTCAATCAAGATTTTTGAATTATATAATGCATTCCCTGAAACATATGCTTGAAAAACAATAAAACTTGCAGCTAAGAGAAATCCCAAGAGCTCAGCCATAATAAATTCCGCTCCTAGCAACATTCCAAACATGTAAAGGAAAAAGACATCCTGAAAAAAAAAATTAGAAAAATTAAGAAAAAAAAAATTAACCAAAGAAATTGGCAAAAGTATCAAAATGCTCGACCTCCAGCTGGTTTCGAGGAAGATGTCCCCATATTCAGGTAGAGTGGTGTTTTCCCTGATTCCAACAATTCTCAAAATTTGGTTTTTGCTCAAATGAATCTAATTTTGTAGATAGTAAAAATTTTTTTGACCGAAAAAATAAATTACTGCAATCTGTGTGACGTATTGGACAGAAGAAATTATGATTCCATTCAAGAAATATCCGAAGCTAAAGCCCACAATCAGCCCGAAAAATTGCAAAGATTTTAATTGAATCAAGTTAGCATTATTCAAAAAGCCTAACAAAGCTCCTAAGGCAGCGAACCCTCCAAGAATCATCACGATGTAGAGCATTGCATAAATATGAGAACAATGATTTCTAGCTGACCATGCAATATTGAACACCCTTTCAACAGGCACCCTTGAAGCTGCAACCAAATTGCCTAATTTATAAGAGTTGGCACTGAGACACCCCACACTGAAAATGCATACGCTTGGAATTACATTGGAAATGACACCCAGAACTGCGAACCCAACCCCTTGAAACCCTAGAATTCCATATGTGAAAAAAATGGTGAAGGAAATAAATAAGATAGTCAAAGGATAGATCAAATAGCTAAGGATATTGGCAGAGATCAAATTCAAACAAGGGCCATTCTCGCAAGCTCTAATCAATGAACTGACTGGGTTATAATAATGAGAGGAAAAGTATTCGAAAATCATCACCATGATCTTTTCAAGCACATAGCCTGCCAATAGGCAAAATATGATCCATCCCCGAGCGGTATCAGTTTTTCTGAGGTTTAAAAGAGGCGGTTTGGTAGTTTCGAATTCTGTTGATAAAACACTGAAATCATTAACAAAGCAACCATAAGGTAGGAAGCTGATGATGAAAATGTTCAGGAAGGCAGTCAAAAATGTTTGAAGTCTTGTTTGTTTGGTTGTGAAAAAGGGACTATCTGTCACTTCGAACACCTCGAAATATATGCCGATCAAAGAGCAGATATAAGAGATTATTATGTTGAACACCACCAGCAGAAATGGGAAATAAAACGATTCTTTTTGTTCCACGAATTCCTTCGATTGGCAAATCAAGATCTAAATTAAAATTAAGTTAAAATTCAAAAAAAAAAAAATTTACTATCGCGCTCATTGTTGAAAGCAAAAAACAAGTCGTGATATCCAAAATAGTAGAGGTGAAGAGTCCCACAATATCAGCTACACGATTAGACAAACTACACGGATTTCTTTGGTCTTCTGCTTCTATACCATCATCAGATTTACCAAGTAATTCTGCTCCTGTGTTGATTCCTCCCTGAAAAATTCCAGAAGAACCACGATAAAATAAACAAGCAAAACTATCTAGAAAAAATTTTCATAAAAAGCAGAATATCAAAAATTACATCCTAAAGTGTAACCTCCATATAACAAAACAAAAGCTTTACCATAATCTTTGAGGTTTGGGTTATCAATTAAGTAAATTCCTTTTTATTAAAAAAAAAATATTTACAAATTATGATGATTTTTTATTACTTCGATATATGGCCATCATAATCATGAGAAAAATGGAGGTGAATCCTAAAAAAAACATCATAATTGCGAACCCGGTATAATATCCAAAAGCCAACGGTTTTTGTGAGTTTTCGCTATTTTTTTTATAGAATTAAGCTACTAATTTCCAAAAAAAAATTTGAAATAACAATACGCGGCCAACAATAACATTTTGCAGCATGAGGTGAAGGACATTTTAGTAAGGAAATAGTTAAATATCATGCAAAAAATGACTCCGAATAAAAATGCAATCGTTGCGTACCAGCTTCCAATGAATTCATCAAGAACTAACTAAAATTTTTATTAAAAATGTGTAAATTTGTTGTCTATTGTTTTTGTTTTAGGGAGTACCAGAACAAATATCCCAAAAAATATCATCGACACAAACACCAAAGTAGTTTGTTTTTTAAACATTTCAGAAAGATATTGTTGTACTTCAGCATAAATTTTAATGAAGGAGTTGTTAAGATAAAGTTGGCGGTCTTCATCGTTGCTACCCTCATTATCTAAGAATTTCTCTGTGGATTCGTTTAGGGGAAATAAATCATATCCTTTGCCTTCAATTAATTCTTCTTTCAGATCATAACCACTAATCTAAATACATTTTTGAAAATTAGAGATGAAAATGAAATGTTTTTTTACTTTGAGGATGTAGAAAGCCAGAAAAAAAATTAATGCAAAGCTGCAAAAAACTGATATCATGGCCACACAACTAGTCTCGCTCAACATTTCGTTATTTTCGCGTCTTTATTGAAAAATTAAGGTTTGGGCTTTAATAAAATAGACTTTATTAAATAAAAATGAACTATTTTTCTAAGAAGTTCATGCTTAAAACGGATTAATATTGTTTTTTTTTTCTGATTCCAATTTTTTCTATTTAAAAAAAAAACATAAAATAAAAAATGAACGATTTTTTTAAGAAGTTCATATTAATTTTTCTCCTATTCGAATTTTTTAAGTAAAACAAGGTAAAACAATTTTTTTTGTTAGTTAATTATATATTGGTTTTGCTTTGAGTTTCATTTTTTAGTTTATAACTCACCCAATGTATTTTATCAGGGTAAACCGGCATCCCTGGCAGTCCGGCCGAATTATAAATTTTATCAAGTATCGCCTTATCAGTGCAGATCATTATTTGTCCTTGATGATATTTGATCAATCCTTTATCCTCCTAACAAATTATTTTTATGAAAAATTTTTATTTATATCAAAGCAAACATTACCAAACAAGATAAAATGTCTTTTTCAATAATTCCCGTCTCCTTAATTATATCGGCTAAGCAATAGTTATCATTTTCATGCATGCGTAAAAAACTGATGATTTTTTGGATCCACCATCTATAATAACTTATCTTCCCCAAATCACTCAATGGTCTTTCTGGGGTTCCCAATTTCCCTTCCTTCAATGATAACTCATAGGAAAGAGTGATCAAAAACTTCCCATACCCCTTTCTTTGATAAAATGGCAACGTTAAAATGCAAGACAAATTATAACTCATATTTGAATCCTTTTCCTTCGAAAAATACCCCACTATATGATGTCCCATTTCATCATTTTCAGTGAGCACATAAAACAAAAAAGGCTCCAAATCATAATAAAGATTCTTGTGATCCAGGAAAAGCTTGGCCATATAGCTTAAATTCTCGCAATAGGGAGAATTCTTACGACCATCGACCTCGAAAACTGAATTAGAGTCATGACGATATATTTCATCTCCAGGAGGATGGGTTAAAGGGCATCTAATTGAATGGCGTTCCAATTCTTTAGAAGTAGCATAAAACGATAGGCAAAATTCGCATATAAATAGACATTCTATGTTGTGGAAACCAGATGGATAGGGAGAGTAATACCATGTTTCGCATTTGAATTTCCCAATTTGAATACTTGAAATCGTTTTAATTTTGGTTGCATCCTCATGAAGGCGGAGACTTGTGGCATCCATGCCTTCGTGTTCTCCGTTTTCTAGAAATTCTGATCGCTGTTCTTCATTTTTTTTCTTTTTTTTCATCGGATGCTCTTCATCTATTACTTTGTCGGTCTTATAAAATAAAATTAAGTTGTTTCATTGAAAAAATTGCAAAAAACTGGTTTGATTCGGGAACGAGGAATCCATTCATCCATCCGACGGTTGAAATCCTCATAATGAATATAATATTCATAGGAAGCGTTTGTTTTTTTCTTGTTTGGATCATGATCTTTTTTTTTTGTTTTAGTGAAAAAAATTAATGAAATCTGAAAAATTACTTCTCAATAGACGACAATCTAAAATACGAGCAATGTGTCGAGTGCTGTTTTTCATTTCGGCTTCGACATAATATGCGTTATCGAGAGCGTTTTCGTAAATAGTTGTCGACTTTTTCAATTTAGCTGTTTCGGTAAATGCCAATTTGCTTTTTCCTTTCGAGGCCATATGGGCGAAATTTTTTTGGGTTTGAAATTATTCAAATCAACAAAAATTAATTATTAATTTTGGTTTTTAACAAACATATATTAAAATTGGATTTGACCTTCATATGATTTTATTTTACAAATTTTTGTTTATATATTAAGTAAATACAAAATTTCAAATAGATTTTGATTTGAAATTTAAAGAGATTGTTGTTGATTTAATTTATTTTGTTGATTTTTTTGTATTCTTCTAAAACTTTCTCTATTCCATGTTTCAAGGCCAATCCAAATCCTGTTATTTGGGTTGTCAAATTTTCATATATTCGTTTAAAAGCTAAATGTTTTTCTTCGTAGGATAAATCGTTCATTTTTTGTTTGAAAAGGGAAGATAGTTCATTTTTATCAAAAAAAGTTTCTAAATTTTTAAAAGTAACATAGAAAAGTGAAATCAAATTCGGATCGAGGTCCTTTGGTACAAAGTATAAATCAATTATCATTTCAGAAGCTTTTTCAATCCCGAGAAAAAATGGTTTTACATAATGATTTAAAACAGAACCCATTATTATCAAAATATTAGAATTTGAAAATCTTTTTAGAATGGAATCTATGGTTTTTCTAATCAGAATCTCTAATTGCTTACCCGCAGCGATTAAATTTGAAATAAAATCAACACATTCAAGACATTTTTCTTTTGGCAGAACTAAAATCATTTCTCCGATTTCAGAGTAAAATGATAATAAATCAAGGCTTTCTTTTATAAATATTTCGCATATTTCTGATATTTCTTGCTGAATCGCATTGAATTTTTTTGTCAAATCACATTCTTTATCTTTCTTGAGCAAATCAAGATTTTTAATATGAAATAAATTTTCTCTAAATTCTTTCATCGGCTTTATTATTTTATCATTGGTGATTCTAAGCAAGAGACTCGACAAAACATTTATGAATTCCTCAAAATTGGAGTTTTCATTATAATCAAATTGTTGATTTTTTGATTCTTCTTCTCTAAAATCATCTATTATATCTTTAATTTCTTCCTCTGTATATTTTTTGATTTCCAAATCTTTTTTCTTCGCTGCTATCATCTCTTCTAATTTTTTAAATGTTTTTTTTGCTTCTGCTGAAGAAATGAAAACTACAGGAGGAAATTCTTGGCATTTTCTTTGGAAATCATCTGGACCGTATTTTAAAGATGATTTCAAATTAATCTCCTCGTTCTTACTAAACAATTTTTCAAAAAATTCTGACACTTTTGACGCTTTTGGAATCAACAAATGGGTAAAAATTTTGGTTTCAATTTCAATTTTTTTCTCTTTGAAACCTTCTTTTTCCAAAGTTTCAACTTTATTGACCGCTATTAGCAATCTCTTTTTAGATAATAGCTCTTGTAATTTTTTTTTGTTTTTGCCTTGGAATAATTGGAATTTGAAATATTCAAAAAATTTTTTGATGCTATCTTGGTTCTTATAATCAAGGACAATTATAAATGCGTCAACATCCATCTTTTCAAGAACATTTCCAAATTTACAATCAACAGTCTTTTTTGTTGTGAACTCATCAGTTTCTTTCACATCTTTTAAATCGATGTCATCTACACCGGGAAGATCAATAAACTCAATAAATTCATAAATATCTTTGATAGTATTGAAGGTTTTTGATCGAGTAAAAGCTTTCAGTTCCGTTTCCAAAGCCCAAAGATCTTTTTCTTTTTGAATTTTTGCTCTTTGCTCTTTATTTAGAAATTTGATTTGCTTTTGTATTTCTTCAAAACTCTCAAATTTTTTACTTTCATCAGAATGTTCGTAAAATTTCATATTCGGTTGCAAAGAAGCTCTGATCTTTGTCCCAAAAAATGTGCATTCTTGAGTATCATGTTCCAAGATTTCTTTTCCAATTAAGGCATTTAATAATGTGCTTTTACCAGAATTTGTCATTCCAAAAAGAGCTATGGACAGTTTTTTTTTAAAATTTTCAAACAAAGCATCAAATTCAGTCTGAATTCCAAAAAGCCCAGAGATTGGTTCTGAAACAGTTGAATTCTCAATCATCAAGCCATACAAAAAGTTTAACTCAGATTTGATACTTGAAATATCGTCTTTTTCCATTTATTAATTTTTGATAAATAAAACAGTTTTTCTTTATTTTGTTTTAAAAATAATTCTTTGGAATCAGAGAATATTGTTGATTTGATTTTTTTAAAATTAATTCTTTAGGATTATAGAATTTAATAGATAAAATATCTATTTATCATTTTCATAGACATATATTCTAATTTTATCAAATGGAAGCCGATGTTCAACCCTTTATTCAAGAAAGTAAAGTAGATTTATGGAAACAAGAGCTTAAAAAATATACATATATTTTTGAAAAAAACCGAGATCTATTTAAAGATGAATTGAAGATTATTCAAGAATGCTATCAAATTATTGAAAAGAAAATTTCTATTGCCTTTATTGGTCCACCAAAAGCTGGAAAGAGCAGATTTCTAAATTCAATGATCGGAAAAGAATATTTGCAAACTGATGATCAAAATTGCACATTTTTTGGCCTGAAAATCCAGCCAACATTCAATTCCCCTGTTTTATTCACAAAGAATGATAAAAAAAATGATGGTATTAAAGACGAAGATGCTATAAAGAAAAATATAAAGGAAATAAACCTGTCAGAAAGACAAATTATGAAAAAAACTGTGGAAAAGACTCTTTTAAAGACTTCGACAAAAATTTGGACATTACAGACTCCAATCAAAGCTTTTTCTAGAAATGGAAATTATAAAACAAGAAGAGAAGCATATGATTTTATTGAGCTATATGACTTGCCTGGAATATCAGATTATAATCTTAAATTTACCCCCACAGATATCGCAGAACATTTTGATATAGTCAATGAATATGAGAGCAAAAGCGGATTGGAAATGCCAGATAAATTAAAATTCAACGAAATTATCAAAACCTTAGATCTAGATATTATAGTGCTTCTTTTGGAGGTTTCAGAAATGAAAAATATTAAGGAGTTTTTTCAATACTTTAAAAAGAGCCTATTTCAAGGAGAACAACGTGCAAAATTTAAGGAAATTCTTGAAAAAAACAATTTGCTCATTGTGGTGAATAAAGCCGATTTAATCGAGAAAAATACTGATGAAGAAATTAAAGAAAAAAAAAATGAAATTCTTCATAGAATTTTTAAAGAGTTTAATTTAGGCGTTGAATTTTGGAATAAAAATAATTACCCAAAAAAATCGGAGATTGAAGAAGATTATGAAAGTTTTTTAAAAAATCACATGATCACTTTTACTTCAGCAGAAATAGCCTTTGCAAGTATGGTTTTTGCCCAATCAAATATCGACGAGATAAAAAAAAACTTCTCCAAAAGGCCTGAAATCATTGAAAAAAAGATTGAAGAAAAACGAAAACAATATGAATTAACAGAAAAATATCATAAAGATTCAGGTTTTGAGGAGTTTGTGGATAATTTGTCTAAAAAAATTAATTCCATTTTTAATGATAAAATAGAAAATGAAATTGAAGCCAAATTAGATTATTTTAAGCGACGAAAAAAAATATTTGATGGATTACATTCTTATCTGAAGGATAATGAGCAGGGATATTTAAAATCCCATTCGAAAGAGATTGAATATAAATTATCACTTTATATGAAAGAAAAGCAAAATAATTTTGAGGATGATATGAAAAAAATTTATTGTGACTTTGATGACATTTATAAAAGATACCAAAAAATCATTGACATCAAATCTAAATATTATGATTTTGTCAAGGAATGCTCTCTTCTAATTAAAAGTAATAAAGAAAAAGCTGTTGAAAAGTATTCTAATTATGCCTCTAGCATTATGGAACTTTTTCCAAATCTCCCAAATTTAAAAGAATTTTTGGATGGCAAATTGAATTACTATCTCAATGAGATTCGCAGAAAAAATTCTAAAAGAATTGATGAAATTTTATATTCTTTCCTTCCTGATGACATTGATTATTTTAGAATATGGATAATTTGGAAAATTGTTTCCTTTTTTACCAAAAAGGATAGCTTTGAGAGAAAATGGAAATCGTTTTTGATCAAATATCATAAGAGGGTGGAGCATATTCAAAAAAATATGAAAGAAGATTTTGAAAAAGAATTTAATCAAAAACTGGTTAGTATTGTCATGGAAATGTGGGATTTAGCGAAAAAAGTAAACAATTTCTAAATCATTTTATTAATGGATTTAATTTATACAGGATTGAAAAATAAAAGGATTTGTTAAAAAACCAAATTTTAATGTTTTCATTTTTTTTTTTCACAAATATTATTTTTACAATTTTAAATAATGGCATTTGGTATTTTTTTTTCTTTAGGTGTTTCCACAGCACATCCCAGTTTTCAGTATTTGGGGGGAGGGGGGGGGGGGTTTGCTTTAAAGAATTTTCCTCCAAACGAGAATGAATTTCTAAAGTTTTACATGTTTTTTTGACAAAGAAATGATTTATTTTTTTTTTAATGTTTTAATTAATTCAAATGCTCCCAAAATTATTTTTTTAAATGAAAGAAAAACCTTCTTTTAATGAAAATTTCATGAAAAAATCAATTTTTGTAAATTTATCATAAATATTAAAAAAATTTATGAATTCGAATGTTCTTTTAAATTATAATTTATTTTCCCTCCATTTTAAGACTTAGATCTCGATTTTGATCGGCTGCTTCTTTTGCTTGGACTTGATTTTGATTTAGAGACATTATTTTTTTTGTTGTTTTTTTTTTCTAAGAAAAATATTAAAGAATTTAAATTATTAAAATGAAATAAAACCTTTCGAGGGGCTGTGGTTTCTGACTTTTGGTTTTTTATCAACACTCTTGCTGCGGCTCTTGCTTCTACTGCTTTTGCTTTTGCTATACTTCTTCTTATAATTTGGTGGTGATCTGCTTCTTTTATAGGTTTTCTTATTATCTTTTTCTTTTCTTCCTTTCGAGTGGCTGGTGCTTTTAGATCTAGATCTAGATCTTGAATAAGATGAATTTCTTCTTCTAAAAAACAAAATTTTTAGTTTTTTTAAATAATTTATGTTTTATACCTATATTTAGGACACTCTGTTATTTTATGTCTTGAGCTTCCACATTGAAAACATCTTCCAAAAACAATTCCTAAAACATACTTTTTTTTATTTATTTAATAATAATAACTACCTTTGGCTTCAGCTTGAGGACATTCTTTTGCCCAATGACCCTTTTGTCTGCAAATGTAGCATGCAGTGTTGCTTCTAAAATTTTTTTGAAATATATTAAAGAATTTAAAAAAAAAAATTATTACATCGTGCTGGGATATCTCTCACTTCGAACCTTTTTTCCACCATGGGAGTATTCGATTCGAATGTTTTTGCCAAAGAGCTCATATCCATTCATTCTATTTTTAATTTTTTTTTCATGAACACAAAAAAACTTCAAAGGCATTTTTTTTAATTTTTAGCAAAAAAAGCTTCATAAAGCCAAAAAAAAGGCAAAGCAGTCCTTTTTATTCATTAGGCAAAAGACAAAAAAGTTCAAACATTTTGACTTTTAGACATTTTAAATTTTTAGCAAGATCATACAAAAAATTTTTAATTCAAAGATTAACAACATATAGAATAGAAGACACTAGAATATTAAAGCAAAAGAAAGCCAAAAATTTTAGCCTTTTATAAAATAATGAAAGAAGTCAAAATATTTAATATTGATACAATTATTATTCAAAAAAAAAAGTTTTATGAATATAAAAGTTACCTCTCCAACGCATCTTCTGCATCTCTGATGTCTTCAAATTCAATAAAGGCAAATTTCTCTTTCTTCTCTTTCAGATTGATGTCGATAATTTTTCCGAACTTGTCGAAAATATCCTCTAAATCTCTAACTTTGACCTAAAAAAGAAGGAAAAACTATAAAATTTTATGATGGGTTTTGGGTTACCTTAGAGGAGAGATTGGCGACAAACAATTTCGAGCTTTTTGCTCCACCACTCATGAATCGTTTGCTTTTTTATTTGTTTTTTGTAATAAATACTATTTTATTTAAAAATATATATCTCTGCTTTATAAATCTTCTAAATTTTGGAAAAAAACTCAAATTTAAAAAAAAAATTTATTTTGAAAATTATTAAACAATATTCAGCGATTTCATCCGATTTTTGTTTGATTTCAAAAAATTCGTTAAGGCTTAATTTCTGATAAAAAAAAAATTGCTATTTTTTATTTTTTCCCTCATTTTGATGAGTATATCACATAAAAAACAAAACAAAAAAAAACAGAATCATCATTGAATATTAAAGCAATAATAGTTTTCTTTCAATTTTTCTTAGTTTACTTTCTTCCTTTTTTTAATATCTCTCCAGATTTGTTTTAATGAAAAATAATTTTGAAAAAATTATGAAAAAGATCAATTAATTCTAAGATGTTAAAGAATTTCTTGATCTTTAGTCAGTTTCATTTGGATATGTGTCCCAAAGAGAGAAAATACAATCCAAATGATTAAAGTGTTTTTTAAAAAAAAAAAAAAAATTTTGGTCAAATTTTGATATAAAATCTGAATCAAAAATGCTTAATTTTTCGGAAACAATTAAGCATTTTTCAATTTTTTTGAAACGCTTCTCAAATTTAAATTTAAATAGATGATCCACAATATTCTTTATAAACAATTACACCTTTATAAAGTGATATTCTATTTAATAATCTCAAAATTATTTTTCTGTTGTAAAATGAGATCATGTTTCATTTTTTCTCCTGAAATTCAAACCAATTCATTGAGTTGCTCTTCTCTTTCCTTGCAATTTCCTTCTCAAATCCCACCTGAAGCTTCTATAACTCTTCCAGTTTTGCTTGAAACCATAATGGTTGACACTTCCCATCAAATTTTGGCATCTACCACCACTTATGACTACAGTAATTGGGCCAAGATCCCACAAGTGATATCACAGAAAAAACGCAATTCTTTTGAAAATCTGGCTCTCTACAAACAAATCCTTTCCAAATCCAAGATTTTCAAATCAGAGTTCTCAAACCAATTGTATCAAAGCATCAGCTTGGGCAAAAACCAGATAATATTTCTTGAATTCAAAAGGTTTTATGAAGAATTGGATCAACTTGTCAATGCTCAACGGTTCTTCCATTATTTCAACAAATGCAATGAATTTGTCTTGGCGAAGGAAAATTTCGACAAACACTTCACTGAATTCATCAAACTTTTCAAAAAACTGCTCAAATCTTCCAATCTAATCTTAGAATGCCTGATGAAAAGAAATTCCAAACTTGAAGATCTAAAAAAAGATTATCTATTTTTGGATTATATCAAGATGATCAACGATTTCAAGAATTCCATCAACAGAAACAATGTTTCTTCTTTGTTCGAAGGTCAAGAAACCAAAATAGACAAAAAAAAATTCCTTAGCACAGTGAACAATTGCAAAACATTTCCTTTGATGTATTTGTTCGAGTTTTTGAGGTTGGAAAAAATCGCCATCAACTTCTTCTTGAAGGAAAAATCCAAAGTCAACCCTGAAAATAAACTCAAGTCTACTCTCAAGAAGTTTATTATGAACGAAATCAAAAAAAACCTGAAAAGATGCGAACTCAATGGTGATCCTTCGTGTTATTGCAGTTTTTGTAAATGGTAAATAATTTTTTTTTCAATATCATTTTATTTCATTAATCTTCTCAGTGTTAGGAAAAATAGAGAAACTGCCATACTTTCTCAGAAGAGAAAGAGAGAAAAAATAGAGGAGTTTGACAAATTAACCGAAAAATATAATTTTTTGTTACTTCAGGTATGAACTTTTATTCATGAAAAATTTAAAAATTATTTTTTAGCACAATGACTTGAAAAAAGCACATAAAAGCCTTGAGATAAAGATAGCATTACAAAATATTCTGGCCTTTCCCTGATTTATCACACTTTTTTTCCTTAACTATTGCCAACATAATAATATAGATAAAACCATTTTTCATAAATAACCAATAAAATGAATTTTTTTTTTATAATTATGATTTATTTTGAAGTGTTTTTTAAATTTAAAAATTCTATATTCATTAAAAAAACATGTTTTTTAAAAAAACTGCAAAAAATAAAATTCTTTTTTTAAAAATATATATGAAGAAAACTTTATACAAAA
>Ga0302186_10002992_pt1 | contig 12647 bp, 6 predicted proteins | sample II_Bog_E1_2_FD_198782 | JGI IMG/M metagenome (GOLD analysis project Ga0302186, IMG submission 198782) | Peat permafrost microbial communities from Stordalen Mire near Abisko, Sweden - II_Bog_E1_1 | ecosystem: Environmental > Terrestrial > Soil > Wetlands > Peat | place: Sweden: Abisko, Stordalen... | reverse complement strand
GGTCAAATTAATGAAAGGTTTCAATCAAAAATTAGAAAATGGTTATTCAATTCTAATTTGCATGAAATCATTTTTACATTTGAAAAAAAAAGTTTTTGCTGTTACACTCCAAATAATTTAGTTTTGAATATTTGCATCGCCAAAGATTTGCTTCCCTAAATTATGCTAATTAAATGATGAATAATAATTCTAACAAATTATAATACTATTGCTTTTGCACAGAATGTCAGATCAAAATACACCTGTTTATCCAGATCTCTCTAACAAAGAACCACTCCTTTACAATAAGCCCCCTCCACCTCAAAACTACGGAAATACTCTCAATAATGCCTATTCTCAATCAGGCAGCCCCAACCAGAATAACCAAGGACAATATGTTCCTTCTCATCAAGCCTATCCTCAGCCTGTGAATTATGGATACAATCAAATCGGAAACCAAGGATACAATCCAAATCCAAATCGGGAATATGTTCCAAATCATCAGGTCTTTATTCCAAATCAACAACAAGTTTATAATCCTAACCAAAATCCAGTCCTTGTCCCTCATGGATATCAAGGCGGATTAATACCAGGCCAAAGACTAGTTTGCCCTAATTGCCGACAAGAGACGAACAATTTTCCAAAAAAAGTGGCTGGAGGTGTTGCTTGGATTTGGTGCTTTGGATTATTTATTTGCACTGGAGTATGCTGTTTGATTCCTTTTTGCGTGGACAGTTGTCAAGATACAGAATTAGTGTGTGTAAATTGCCAAGTTGTCAAAGCACGCATTGAGGCTAACTGTTGTTGAATGATTTGTTTCACTAAATTTAGGAAAAACATATCCAATTTGATGAACTTGTATAGCTTCTTGAAAGCAAATACAATAAAACTTAAATATCGTAAAATTAACCATTATTTGTTAATTGATCTATAAAATCACCCCACGAAATCATGGCTAAATCATTAAGAGATCAATTTAACAAGATTGAATTATTCTTCAAAATAATATCAATTATCTAATAATATATGGCAATAGCTTTCACGACATTATGGCTGTTATTAGTAAACTTTTCTAGCAATTTCAATAGACTAAATTTATATTTCAGTGAATATTTCTTGATTATTCGTTTGGTATCAAGTATCTTCTTCCATTTTTATCGTCGAAACATCCAAGAATGAGTAAAGTTACTGAGCAGGAGTTGACCAATAATAAAAATTTAAGCTGAACACTAGCGTTTTAATAAAATTTACATGTATAATTTGTTGCTTAGTCTAGGTGTTGGCAATAAGAAGGAGCAAAAACTAGGAGAAAATAAACAGCTGCAGGCCATTATAATATAATAACATTTCCTGGAGAAGCATAATTACAATCATACAATGAGAAAATTGGATCACTATATCGTTGGAGTGGAACTCCAAAAAATTTGTAAAATGGTTCTCATGTCGCAGTTTTGCTAATGCTTGTTCACTGGAAGAAAAAGAGAATAATAAGAGCCCGTAAAGCATGTTTGTCTTAAATTCCATAAAAGGAGAAAGAGTTAAAAGACAAACATCATGACAACTTCCCCAATACCCAATCGAAGTGCAACTTTTAGAACTGGACAAAGTTACTGCGCTAAAAATAAACATATCACTATAATTGGCAGACCTTCGAACTGAGAACAGTTTGGATAACGTACAACACAAAATTTGCAATTGATTTTTCCTATGAAATGGAAATATTCTCGAAAGATGGGCTTGCGAATAAAAAACGTTTAGATACATAAAATATTTGGGACATCTATCGCAAACCCTTTGGATAATAAATGAAAAAAAAGGCAGTTATAGGAGATAGAAGATCGAATTTTTAAGTTATTTTATTCAGGCCGAATCAAAGATAAAGTAGAGATAATATTTCACTCAAATGCAGATAGGATATCGATATTCGCCTGCTTAAAGGCATGTTATTTGTATTTGAATTTGTAAATCGTATCAAATTCATTAAATCTTTGTAGGAAAAAGGCATTTTAAATTTTAAAATCAGAAATCTAAAAGGAGTATATTCAGAAAAAAATTATAAAATGGGTAAATGGACAGGGAAAATGGGAAATAAAGCAACTCTACTATGGCGAATTGTGAAGCTGTTAGAATTCAGTATTAATCACTAACATTCCTATGTTTAGGTACTTGGACAACAGGAAAATTACAGAGAGGATACGAGTGCACACATAAAAGCTGAAACTTAAAAAAAAATAGCTTTTTCTAAGCCATGTCTATAGCATGCAGCCTCTTTCAGAGGAGGACAAAATAATCTTGACTAGATCAAAGATCTTTCACTTCAGTAACTAACTCTTTTTAGGATCACACCGTCACAGGCTCTTGATTAAAAGATAAAACCATTCATCAACTGAAGATACATCTTGAATCGTAGTCCCATTCTCGACGGTTGGGCAAGTGTTAATGCCTATATTAGAGAGTTTCTGTATGGAGATTTAGGACTTTAATCTTAGATATCGGATCTTTGCTTAGGAAAATCTGTAAATATTAGAGTTAGGTGCTGATAGTTTGGGGAAGACTAGTGACGGAAGTAGATAAAGATAATGAAGATGATATAAATGTAAAAGTATTAGTGTTTGTATCTTTGCAATTGTTTAATATTGGGAAATATTAATCTGTCTACTTTTATGTTTTTCTTCTATTTGGTAAATGTTCTATTTTTAGCACTCAAATCACTTATCAATGATTTCTTCATGCAGTTATTTATTTTATTTTTGCATTTTAATTTAATTGTGAAGTGTTATCTCAAAAAAGGTAAACATTTTCAATCAGAACCAAGAAAATACAACAAATCAATCATCATAGTCCTCTTAGCTGTTTCCACATTCTTTGAATCAATATTTTACTTATTAAAATCATAAAGATTGCTGCCATCGACCCAGTTGGATACATTATGTTTCTTGCATTATTATCCTTTAAAAATCTGTTGTTTGCTTCATTACTGTAATCTTGAGTACTGCTTACTCAATTAAGGTCTTCGATCAGCTAGAAATTTTCATAATAAGAACGGAACCGATTAAATTTCTCTTTTATCCAACCACATGGCAAATGAATGAGTATATAGTATTATATATAGCTGCTAAACAAGTAGTCCTATCGTTAATGTATCGAGAAAAAGAATAACAATAGGCTTAAATATCTATTACATTACAGCCGCTCTAAATAGGAAAAGAACTAAAAATAGAATATTATCTTCAGTGATTCCATTGACCATAATTTTTATAAATAGTTAATAAACTTTAGTTGCTGATCAGAGCATCGGGTTCACTTTTTTTTTAATTTTGAGTAAACCCATGTCCTCCAGCATCTCAGAACATATTTATATATTTTAATAATTGTCAAAACAGCTTTCATTAATCAATCTTAAATGATCATTCCAGTATGTATTTCCGAAGACTAATAGTATGTTTTAACATAACTTCAAAAGAATCAGATTGTATAGTTTGACAGCCTTTTCCAAGATTTTAGGAAAGTCTTCAGATGTTATATGTCGATGTTTTTCTCATTGACTGCCATATTTATTAAGGACAAGAAATGAATAACTCAAATATTGAGATGGGAAATTAGATAACTTTAAAAGATAGTCCATGCATTTTGTATAAGCTACAGTATGCCTAATGCTGTAAGTTTTACTACAAGAAATATAAAATTGGTTATCATTTAATACTTGTATTTACCCATCATTGACAATTTTTAATGAATTATGAGGAGATCAAAAATTTCTCCTTTATAGGAGCCTGCATAAAATTTGTATGAGACCTATTTTATGCATTTTTTCTATATTTGGGTGAGTTCTAAGGTTGAAAAGACTGTTCAGACAAATATATAATAGTTTAACCTGCTTTTAAATCAAATCATTTCAGTTTTTAGCCGAGAACAAGCTGATATTCAATCTATCTCATTATTGTGCCTCCACATCTCAGTTTATTGGCATTAAATAATATAAAGTCGCTGGATTTGAGTCGACAAGACTTCAATTATCGTTACTCCCATTTTTTTATCTATCAGTAGTCCTTAAAAATGCTTGTAGTTTAGCAAGATATAAGACGAACAATACGGAAACGAGCAGATAAATATTTGTTTATTATTTTTGATTAGAGCGGCAGCATGAAATCTGAATCCATTATGTGCTAATAAGATCAAGAATAAATTCGAGATTCCTAAAGTTTTAAAATTCGGGGATGTGGTTGGAAGGTTTAATGTTCTCCTGGGATTATCTTCATAAAAGACTCCGATAGAGTCGTTGAGTATATTGATTTGGAAAGGATTGTTATATCTGTAATTTAAAATGAATGATTACAACTTAATCTTATATGAAACAACTATCTTTATAACTTAAGGAATATTAAATAAAAGAATGTAATTGAATATTCTTTTGAAAGGAGCATGAAAATTAACAGAAAGCATTTTAGATAAGTTTCTCATTGATAGTAATTCAATTGAAATTATTATTACTCATGATATGGATAGTCTTACAAGTACCATCATCAATATTCGATAGTAACATCGAATTAAATTAAAAGAAATCATCTCTAATATTTATTATCATCTCATTGCATTTTATCGATATTTATTGCCATGATGCTCATTAAAACTAAACTATGCGCATTTAAAGTGAAAAAAGTATTCAGGATGAAGCATAAGATACATTATTATTAAGAATGACAGACCCTTCCTCTATCTCAATAAAGTAAGAGGGCAAAAGACTTTGAACTTTAGGTACTCCCATTCATCAACACAGAAAATTTAAAACCCAACAATTCAGTTGGACTGGTTAGATATTTCACAAAACTAAATCTTTAATCAAGGCAAAAGTAATATGTTTTCAGAAAATAGAGGGTGATAGAGCATCATACTTGAGGATATTACAAAAATAAAGGCCTCTCCCCTGAAGACAAGAAGGCACTTTGAGAGGAAGTCATTCAAGAGATAAATAAATGATAGAAAGAAAACTTTAACTGTTGCATAGAGCAAATATAATAAATTTGTCACTAAAGATAAGAATATTCAGCAATAATTTATGAAAGGGTCACACAGAAATCTTAAAAGAAGATATTAAAAAATTATTCAAGCATACTAAACTCACTTTGTACAAGATATACGTTAGAGAGAAAATGAAATCTATGATTTTGTTATCTTTTATAAAATAAAAATAAAATATTAAATGGCCACTCCGCACCTTAAAGACGGCAACGCAGGAAACAGGAGCAAATCCTATTTTTTAACCACTACAAGTGCTTAGAGTACAGATCAACACAAAAGTTTATTCCTAAAATTTAGACACAATCAACTTGAATTACGAAACAAATTTAAAAAGTTTATCCAAGTCCAAACCAATCAGTTTCCTCTCACTAGAGATGAAATTAAAAACAATATAATCCCAAATTTTGAAGAATTAAGTATCGCCAATATCCGAAAGATACGCAGATAAAAAGAATAATTAATCTAAGAAATGAACCAAACCTTAAATGAAGGCCGATACCTGCAGCATCGCAAAAGTGAGCAGATTAAAACCTTCTTTTTGGTTAAGAATAAGTTTAGAAGAGTTGAGACCCTTCGAAGTGAAAGAAAAGCTGAAGTTGCGGAGTTATAAAAATCATGGAAATAAATAAAAGAGGAGATTCGACAATAAAAACTCAAGTTTCGAAAAAGCATAGATGAGTCCAAACTGAATCTGGTCAAATCCAGAATTTAGAATTAACAAAAAAAATATGTTCTGGCTGAGAGAGAAAGGCATATGAAATAGTTCTACAAAAATGCTATCAGCCAATAATAGGAGGTATAATTTCAGCACAAGAGAATAAAATGTGAATCTGTGAGGGAAAGTTAAAAATTAGCGAGCATTAACGTCAGTAGAATTATTGAAGAAAAGAGAAAGAAGGCTGATGACGTTAAACTATAGCGCATATTCAGATAATTAGCTGAAAAATAAGAGGTGAAGGTATCATTGACGATATTTAGATTGCTACATCTCGAATAAAAGAGAAAAGTAAGCGCTATGGTGATATCAGGAGAGACACATCCATATTAGAATCAAAAATACAATAATTTCGTAAGGGCTTAGGAGAACGTCAACTTAGTCCCTGCTATTAATTCAAATGCATTCATCCTGAAACAAAACATTCCCTCGCTGAATCTAATAGGGGTTTTTCGACCAAGAGTGGATTTCATACACGATCATTACACCATAGCTTTACTGATGATATCAAATATGAATGAATTTTCTCTTCTGTGGATCTGTGATTAGTATTCAAATATTTAGAATCGTCATTTCATATATGAGATGGATATAACTTTAATATTTTTCATTCTCCGTAAAAATAAATAAACCTAAATCCTTGAATTAAGCCTACTGTCAAATGTATAACTAAACTATCGCTTGTAAGGAAACAATTTCCAATTTTTTCATTTATATAAGGAGTAAATTTTTCAAGGAAAATATCCAAATTTTAAGCTAAAACTTATAGACTTTTTTCCCGAATAAAAGAATAAGGATGATGTGCCTTATTTTTTAACTTAACGTTAAAATGCAAAAAAAATGAGCAGTTCTCAAATGGTTACAACACCAAGAGAGCATTTCCTATGAGGATCTATTTAAACATTAAATATTTCATTAACTTAATCATATCATATTAGAACTGAACTATCGAAATTTTTGATAAGTAGAATTACATAAATGTTCAACCTCTTATACAAGGTAAAATTATAAAAGTTTTTTATAATAATCACCAAGGATAGATAGGATAGATTGCTAATTTATCCATTCTTGCATCTAGTAAATGTTGGGAAAGGAAAGTCAGCCTTTAAGCAGAGATTACTTAGATTTTTTTCAAATTTTAATCCGAAGTCAAATAAAAATAAATAAAAATTGTCATTTGTTTAAGTTTTCTAGTCAATGACGGTATATTAGCACCATTGAACACATAAATCAGTATTTTCTTTGCTTATACTTCTTCTTCACATTTGGATGTACAATTCCCTCCTTTCTTTAAGTGTTAACTTGATGGTTATTTTATTATTGCTTCCTTTTATTTTAAATTGACCAATACTTACTTTTTTTTTAATAACTAAGCTGACTAATTTAGTTGACTTTAAGTATTGATCAGTTAAATTTTTGCTGGATGCTTTAACAAATTGCCCTTGAGGTCCGTCGGCTCTGCCATAAATGCTCAAATAATTTCTCCCCAAATGAAGATTTTTTGGATTGATAACAGGGATGTTAAAAATAAGATTGCTTGCATTATATGAGATGGTTACGTGTTTTGAAAAAGAAAAGCTGTCGGCCTTAATTCGGGGTCGTCTGATTTTTAGTGTTTCGAAAAGAGAAGTATAATTCATTAATTGTAGTTGTTGATAATGATAAAATCATCCATTAAACATAACTTCAGAGGAGTATATTTTGATGATGTGGGAAATTGGATTTTCTTCTCTTTATTTTTCTACAATTAGTGTTTGTCGCGGGAGTTATAAGAATATCTAAAAATTCTCATTTCTCCTCGATTTAAATATAATTATAAAACTGATTTTGTTGAGCAAAATAATGACCCATAAATAATTGAGAGCAAAAACCTTCTAAAAATACAAAAAACAAAACAAAAAAATATTGTTCTTTTCACAATAATGATAGCTCTCCTTTTATGTGTTCTCATCATTTTGGGACTCGAATCTTCGATAAGACTTGTTGTATTATATTCTCGAATCAGAAATTTGTATGATGTCATTTATTTAGATTGGAATCAGGGAGTATCAATACTATAGACTTAGAGCAACTATTTTAGGACTAGATGCATGAATTTGATTGATATCGCGTTACTATTGAAGAAATTAGACGTAATAACGATATGGATTAAGCGTAACTGCCTAAATGAATTAGATGTATCCATTTTTGTTAATTTAGGGTTATTAAAAAAAAATCAGAAGTATCAAAATTTAATTTAGTGTAATTATTAAGAAAATCAGGGGTATCATCAAACATTTTATTTAGGGCAATTATTAAGGGAATTAGGCGTATCAATAAATTAACCTTAGAGTTACTAAGGTTTAAATTAGCTGTTTGAATATTTTTTATTCCGTGTAATTATTCAACAAATAAGGCGTCCTAAATATTCTTATTAAGTGTCATTATTAAGTGATTTAGGCGTGAAAATATCATTAAATTATAATAATTATTGAGCCAATCAGATGTATCAATACAATTGATTTAGGATAAATACTATCTAAATAAGCTGTATTTCTGATGATAGCACAGTGTCAATTTTGAACAAAATTTAGGCGTATCAGTAATATTATTTTAGGTAAACTATTTATAAACTTAGGAGTCTCATTAATCTGTATTTATGGTAACTGCTAAAAAATTTAGGAGTATCTCCTATGGCAAAGTCAAGATGGTGCCAGTTAGAAACTTTTTATTTTTATTTTTTAATATAAACATTTTATAAAATAGTGTTAGTAAAAAATACAATTCTAAAAAATAAATTGTGAAGGTGTAAAGCAAGGCTGACACTCGGCAGGGGCAGATGTGCGACTCAAAACAACCACTAAGAGCTTTCTTACCGGAATGGATCGGTAAGGCAGGACTCAGCAAACCGAGCGGAGTGAGTGAACTCAATAGCGGCGCAACGTTCGATAATCCTTATTGACTTGACTCATAAAACACTAGGAAGATTTGTTGTCCAAGTTTTCTCTCCTTATTGTTGCAAAATTTAATGGAAATAATGAGTTGTCATCCCCTTAGCGCATCGGAAATGAAACTGGATCGAATAACTTCTACTCTTTATGATGGTTTACAGAAATAATTTGACGATCTCTTCCGCGTCAACACTGAAATGGACGTTAGTCTGAAAATACTTTAGGACAGGATATAGGGCCTATCAACTTCAAGGCTTTCGTCGTAAAGTAAATACCTTTAGTCACCGTCGCATTCCAAGAGCATAGAAACTCACTTGAGCTAGCTTCCCCTGATCTTTTTTCCTCAACTTTAAAAATTGGATTCTCTTTAGTCTAATTAGGCCGGAAATTACTGTGATCGATATAACGTGCAAGCAGTACGCAGATTGCTCAGTCGCCTTAATAATTCTGACTGTTATTATCTTGGTACTATTGGTACTACAGGATATAAATAAAGCACGATAAAGCCTCAACATCCCCCTTGAGAACCTGGGCAAATGAACTGCGATTTCTAAGCCCTCGGTTTTTAATGGATCAGCTGAAGCTAGGAGTTTAGAAAATAAACACAACTTGGCCGAGATGGGCTACTCTCCCAATTTCACAGCTTAATAGTTGTAATGAATCACCTCCGACTTTATGCCGTTGCAACAGGTAAGATTGTGGCAGTCAAATCGATAAAGATCACTTACTAGAACTTAAACGCACAAGTGATTGATCTTCTGGACAAGATAATTACTATCAAATCGCTCAGGAATTATAATTCAGAAAGCCCTAAAAAGAGAACAATCAAGACTAATACAATTACCTCACCCATTAAATTTACTCACCTATATTAGTTTCATGTAATTTGCATATTAGTTTCATGTAATTTGCACGATGACGGTTGTCCATAGATTTTGCCAAAGCATTTTTGCTCTGAAAGACGGCTTTTTTGATTTGACGATGAATCTGTTCTTTGCTGATTGACCGATTTGCATTGGAAGAATATTAGGGTTTCTATCTTTACGTACTGCAGTAGGTTTTGATATCCTTTTATTGGGAGATTTTTATTTTTCAAACGCAACTAAGAATTAATTTAATAAGTACAGGTTAAATTTTGCTGCCAAAACAAGTGATAGAATTTCTGAGAATAAGAGATAATTTGTCGAAGAATGATAAATCGATTAATATTGATAAAGAATAAATTCTGATTCCCAAACATAGATTTGCTATCACTATTAAATATACAACAAAAATCAGAGAGAGAAGTTAGTTTAAGCGCAAACAGATTATAAATTATCACAGATAGAAATCAATTAAATAGTGTTGATTGTTATTATTGGATATAATATCATTTAATCATGAGATCTCTTTCTAAACCCACTAAAATTAAAAAACCTCAGGAAGCAGGGTAGAAACCACAGAATAAAATCGGTAAAACATAAAGCAAAAAGGTGACCAAGACTATCTTTCATAGCCCTTTTCGATACAAAATGTAGCAATCTTTATACTAAGTCAAACTCTATCATCTGAAGACTGCGAATTGGTACTATCAGTTCTGATTCGATTTTTCAAGAGCTTACGTTCGGAGATGGGAGTGGAAGTAAAAAGAATCAGCAATTAAAAATTTATTAATTTTAACTCAAAAGTGAAGCAATAAAAACCAGTATTAATAACATCTCATCTTGCATATGGTATCAAACAGTGCATTCGTAAAATTATAAAAAATAATGAGTCGATAAAGCTGATAATATTTTTCTATGATGAAAAGTAATGATTAAATCATTTAGCAAGCATGATACTTTCGAGGAATTGATGTGTTATTCCATTTACTATCAAATCCCCTACATCCTTATGAGAGATAATTCAACTATCAAAACAGAACTGGGGCTAAAACAATTGCTGACTTTAGGAATTCTAAATTAAGAGCTAGCAAATTCATTGTCTGCATACTGCTGTCGATGCCTAATTGAAATTCCATGGCTGGTTGAGCATAATTGGATCCCCGTTTCAAATAATTCTCATAAAGTATCGAATGAACCTGATTAATGATTATAATCTTGATTGTGAGTAATTATATTTTGAGACAAAGGCTATGTAGATGCGAATGACTAGATAACTGATAATTAATTGAAGACTATTTTATCTTTTTATGCTCTAGATTTTGATTGTTCGGTAATTTTAAATTTAATTTCAAATGCTAAAGGAAAAGTAGTAAAATCTACTCAAACGACAGCATAATCGAGTAATTTATAGAGTATCAGCTGTTATTATAGTAGGAAAGCATGTATGAAAATATAGGTCTGATTGGGCAAGGCACTTTCGGCAATGTCTTCCTTGTATGAATTATTTTATGTAGGTCATTCACAAGCAAAGTCGTCAAAGATTTGCACTTAAAGAAGTTATTCAGGATTAAAAATGCATAAATCGAGAGCTCAGTGTCATTGCTCAGATGAACCATCCAAATATAATTTAGCTCAAAGGATATTTTTTTACAATCTCTTCTGGTCTCTATAAATTACACATGCTAATGGACTTCATGAACTCCAGCCTCGCAACTTTGCTGAAAGATCAAATAAAAATGAAAAAACCACTAAGCCTTTAAAAGCGTAAAATCATTACATTTCAGCTTTTGAAGGGTCTCTATTACTTATAAGTAAAGGATAAAGTATTTAGATGAACCATGTATGCCATCGCGACATAAAACCTTCCAACATCCTTTTAAACTCTGAAACTTTATAACTAAAGATATGTGATTTTGGCTCATCTAAGATTATTTAAGAAAACAAGAATAATGTTTCTTATATTTGTTCCAGATACTACAGAGCACCATAGCTTTTGCTTAATTCGACTTCTTATGGGTGTGAAATAGATATGTGGTCGGCTGGCTGCATAATTGTGGAACTGATGACTCTCGATCCCTTATTTTCAGGCGATAGCTCTATCGAACAGCTTATTGAGATAGTAAAGATTATTGGAGCTCCGACAAAGGAGCAAATTGAATAGTTTTCTTAATCTAATGACTAATTTAATTTTCCAAAAATAAAGGGGGCAAATTGGAAAAGAATACTGAAGAGATATAATCCATCTGAATAATAGATAGATCTTATTGAAAAAATACTCACTTATGACGTGAAGAAAAGAATAAAACCGTTTGATGCTCTTCAACATCCTTTTTTCTAAGATTTAGTCAATTATTAACAGATCAACAAAATCTAAAACTTACTTAATTTCCAAAATTTAAAAGGTCAAAATAATATTGAGATGATAAATGAATTGTAAGAATTATTTGATAGTTATAGTTCAAAATATCACCAATAAAAAAGCGAAGATTCTTTCTCAACCTCAAATAATAGCAAGGAAAATTGATTTTTGAGTTAATTAAATTATTGCCAATATTGACTTGTAAACCTATATTTTAATAATGACTAAACTAACTCTCATAATTGGTAATAATATTCGCAAATGAGACCGAAAACTCCTGCAATCCGACTTTCTCGTAATAATATTGATGACCTCTCTCTTGCTTGTATCAACCCTCCAGTCCCCAGAAAATATGCGAACTCTTTTAAGTCTAAATTTACCAAATTTGCTGAGAGTATTGAGGAGTATGCCCTCATGAACATCATGGATTATCTTATAAAGTTTAAGTAATGGGATTGAGGCATGGTAGCCCAGTTATGCCTTATGAAGATCTTATTATTATTGGCTTCTTAAGAGTTAACAAAAATCAGCTTATGCACACTGAAATGGCCTTAATTTCATAAAATTTGGAGAAACTTTAGGAAGAACGAAAGCAACTCTAAATGATAGATGCTATAGTTTTTTGATATATTTAACAAATTAAGATATCCTTTGCTACATGTGGTGCAAATAGATCCAGTGTTCCAGTGTTTGATTGACAGTTTTAAATAAGGAAATATTAGATGCTTTTGGTACCATTAAGGGCGAAGGTGTATCCTAAAAGATAGAAAGTACAACCAGTA
>Ga0302186_10002991_pt1 | contig 12647 bp, 6 predicted proteins | sample II_Bog_E1_2_FD_198782 | JGI IMG/M metagenome (GOLD analysis project Ga0302186, IMG submission 198782) | Peat permafrost microbial communities from Stordalen Mire near Abisko, Sweden - II_Bog_E1_1 | ecosystem: Environmental > Terrestrial > Soil > Wetlands > Peat | place: Sweden: Abisko, Stordalen... | reverse complement strand
AAAAAATAAAAATCTTTTGTGTTCTGAATTGGATCCAAAAAAAATAAAAAAAATATTTTCAAAAATTTTCCCCATGCAAAATTTCTAAAAAAGCAACAGTTTTTAATAATTTGTTTAAATATAATTTCAATATTAATACTCCTCACATTTCTTAATGGAAGAGCTTCTATCTCATGACCGTCAAATTTCTCATCACCGTACCCGTCAAGATTACAAATCCCCTCCTGAAAACACTTTGATGTTCGCTTATGGGGATCGACGTTACGAGAAATTCGCCTATGAGCTTTCCTACGTTTCCGATATTCTCAAGTTGAAGACACTAAATGAAATAACAGAGGATTTTCATCGTGCAGATTGCGTGACACTTGCTTTATTGTCAAGCCAATTGCTATCCACACTCATTGAACATTTCACGGAAATGAAAAATGCTGAAATTCGCGAATTGGCTAGTCGAACCGTGGTATTTTTTTCTTTTATTATGAATTTTCAATGGATTTTTCATTATTTGTCATAATTGCCTTTGTTTTTCATCATTGATTTTTCATTATTGATTTTTCATCATTGATTTTTCATCTGTGATTTTTCCTGAGCGATTTTTCATTATTTTTCATTAATTTTTCATCATTGATTTTTCATGATTTTTCATTGATTTTTCATTGCTTTTTCATTGATTTTTCATTAATTTTCATTGTTTTCATTGATTTTTATTGATTTTTTCATTAATTTTTAGAGGCAAATTTCAGCTGTGAAATTGGGAAAGGAACATCTAATAGCGAGAAATGCTTTGGAACAGATTTCATCGCTGATGGATGATCCTATAGCCTCGATAAGGCTGAATTCATATGAAACCATGTTAAATATCAGTGAATTTCTTGAAGGGATCGACCATATTCTCCAAAGTGACATTCTTTTCCTTCTGGTGGATAAGCTCATTGAAGAAAAAGACATCACAATTTTGAAGAAGGTTCTCTTCTTAATAAAGAACCTGCTCTATGGTGAAAACGGGACTTATAAAGCCTTATCAACAGCCATAATTTCAAGATTAACAGGTCTCTTAGATAATAAAGATGATGAGGTAAATTATATTGAAAAAGTCTTTTTTTTATAAAGAATTATTCAAAAGATTAGAGAATTGGCGATCCTTTGCCTTTCATGCTTAAGTTTCTTAGAAGCAGGAAAACTAAAAATCCTAGCTGAAAAAGACTGTCTTAAAACCCTTTGCCTGTTATTAAAGGATCATATTACACTGGTCCGCGAAGCTAGTTCCCTAGCTTTGGCTTCATTAGCCCAAATGAACCAAGGAAAAGCTGAAATTTTCCCTTATTTTGATATTGTGGCTGATCTTCTACTCGATCCGGAAGAGAAAGTCCAATTAAACATTATTGAATTAATTGGAAGTCTGGCCGAACATCCAGAAGGCAGGAAAAAATCAATGAAATGTTTGGAAGTATTAGAAAATTTAAAGGAGAAATCAGAATATCTGAAAGAATATATCATCGACACCGTTAACGTGATAACATGGAAACCTTAAAAAAGCGAATAAATCTCGATTTTTTAATAAAAATTAAAAAAAAACTCATTAAATTCCCAAACAAAAACACTTTCAAAAATGGCCTCCACCCTCAAAGACTTCCACTATGAGTCCAAAGACGTAAATCTGTTGAGAGTCTCATTACAAGTCCTCAAAGAACAAGAACAAAAGGGGCTGCTAGCAAGTTTAGGCTTAGGAGCAGCGGTTTTCCTTGGATTGAGATATAAGACTAATCTTCATGGAAATCTGGCATATTTAGTCACTCTGATTTCAAGTGTTAGTGGGTATAATCTCTATACGCACCAAGCCAGAAACTCCTATGCGAATTTGGCTGCGATTTGCAATAGAAACGCCAGCTTGAAATTGAATGAAATGATGCATTAAGCTAGGAATTTATTAGAAACTAGATATTCAGAAAAAGTCTTTTTAGAAAATAGAAGGAAATTTCCGTTTTTTTGCCTAAGTAAAAGAAAAAAAGCTTCATAATGGCTTTTTTTATCTGAGGAAAAAAGGGCTTTTTCGGGTTTTTAAAAGCAAATCGAAAAAACAAAGTCGAGTTTTCTTAAGATTAAATAATTCCGAAATAAATTAAAAATCTCCTTTTCTTCATCCAAAAGACCTTTTCTTATGTGCAGTACTTCCATCTACTCTTAAAAGCCCTTATCCTTTGCCTAGGTTGTGACTGTTGTTTGCTTTATTGTACAATGATCTCTGGAGTTGGAGTCCTGTTCTTGGTTCTACTTTAAATCCTTTAGTATTTTCTTAATAATTCCACAAAGCTCCTGATCTTAATCCTAACCATTTTGGAAACCCCTTTTTTCCCTTTGCGACTGGAAGACGGAGACTCGAACAAAGACACTGCTATAGCGATAGGAATAACGATAGCTGTAATTTTTATATTGAGGTTATGGGATTTAGCTTGGGTTTTAGGTTTATGCGGCTTTTTTCCTGTGTAGTTGCATTTGGTACACTGTTAGAAGTAGGAAAAACGTGCAAATTGACGAATATTTGAAAGCGAAGGAGAAAATGAAGAAACAAGAACAATTGGAATTGAGCTAAAGAAAGGTCTAATTAAGGAAATTAATTAAGGCTTGAGACTTTGAATGAAATAAAAGAAGACTTTTTCTAAAGAAAATTCATATTGCTTTTTTTTATAATGGGAGACAAAAAAAATAAACAGAAAAATGAAATTTTCGCATTTTCTTTAAAAAACGTAGCTTTTTCTTGCTAAAAGTCGTAAATTATCATTAGAAAAGCACCGACACGAAGCTAAATTTCGGGTTCAAAGGCAAAAATCGGCAATTTTATAAAGGCTTTTCGCAGAAATTCAACATTCTTAAAACAAAAAATGCGAATTCCAGCTTTTTACTCAGCAACAATGGAAACCAGACCCTATTTTTCACAGTAAAATCAATAATTTCTCACTTTTTTATTAGAAATAGGCCGATTTTCTTGAAAAACGCTATTTTTTCGAAGGAAAATTCGAGAAAAACTCTGGTTATCTTCAATTAAGCTATAGAAAAGCTCTAACTTTTTATTGGAGTTTCGCGAAAAAGCCTAGTTTTGTCTCAATAGAAAGCGAAATTATTAGAAAATGGCTCTTTTCGAAGCTAAAGCTCACGAAAAGCGATCTTTTTATGGAAAATCGTGTGTTTCTAAGGAATTCCATGCATTTTACTCTGAAAACCAGTGTTTTTGATATAAAACATCTGAAATTACCCACAATGAAACTCGAATATAAGCCTAAAGGAGGGTCTATAAAGGGGAAATTCATTGGAAAAAGCAAAGAAATCTCTATAACAGTCAATAAATCATTGGAAAACAACGGAAAAGCCCTTTTTTCTATGACTTTCTTAGAGAAATTCAAGAAAATCAAAGCCTGGAATCTTCAAAGAGAATGGGCTTTTCACGGAAAATCAAGATTTTCGCTTTCGGTAAGGAATTCATTGAAAAATTGGTCTTTTTATAGAATTAATAGCTTGATAACAAGTGGAAAGTCGGGGTTTCGACGAAAATAGCGAGGATTTATAAGAAACTGAGCGGGAAATTCAATTTTTATATGGATTTCGTGGAAAAAAGACCAGGGTTTGCGATAAGTCTCGATATATTATAAGAAAAAGCAGAAAAACAACTAATAAAATTAATAATTCTCATATAATCCAGTGATTTTGCGGTCTTTGCGCTTCTTAAAACAATCAAGACAAATTCGGGTCTTTTTCCGGAGATTGACTTCAGGAACTATTATCTAAGGTTTTTTAATTAAAAGAAAAAGTCTTGAAAAAGGAAAAATACTTGATTTTCGCTGCAATTTTCACATAAAACTAATAAACACATACCACATAAAGTCTTTTTATCGATTAATCCGAATTGAAAGTCGCATTTTTCACATTTTTTAGAGATTTCTAATATCTGGAGTGGATCTTTCCGGTCATTATAGGTCCTTTCGAAAAAAAACAATTACGGTGGGTGAAAAAAAAAAATAAAAAAAAAAAATATACCAAATATCAAAAAAAAAAAAAAAAAAAAAAAATTAAAAAAAAATTCAAAAAATATAAAAAAAATAGCAAAATCCAACCATTCATAAATTTCCCCATCTTTATGTAGACTCCACATTTTCCTCTGATCCTTTGAAAACGCGATGCTTCTGATCTTGACATCATCTCCAGCAGCCTTTAATCTGAATACACAAAACAGCTCATAAGGTCTCAACGCCCCCTTATTATTCCTATAATGTTCTGTGAATATATTCTTCGTTTTCCTGGGCTTTTCATCATAAATTCCCTCAATTTTCCTTAATTTTAATATAAAAAACCAGATTTCTCCAGTATTATCCCCCAATATCACATAATCATCCTCAAAGGCGTTTATAGGCCTTTTTATCTGGACTTCACTGATTTCCTTAAAGTCATTTCTTCGATTTATAGCCAAAAGCACACAATTTATAGTGAAAACAGAGACATAATGCTTTGAAACTATTGCGAAATCGCCGTTTTCTTCACAAAAGGCCATTTTCCTGGGCTTTTCTCTCGGCAAATAGTCGAAATTCTCGAATTTCTCTTCGAAATCGTAAACATTTCGGTCTTTAAAATGAAAAATAGGGGCTTTTCGCATGAATTTCATAGATTCAAGGTCCCAAACCGCGATTAATCCATGTTTATCAATAGTAAAAAGCAAGGAAAAACTAGCCAAAAACTCAATAATTTCTATTTTCGCATAATGGACTCCTTGAAATCTCTTAATTTCCTTTGAATTCCTCATGATTTTAAGCCTTCCATCGAGACCTCCCTCGACCAATAACTCTTTTTCAGCAATAACCTTCATGATTTTCTCAATATTTTCCTTATTTTTCTTAATTTTCCTCATTAAATCTGGCATTTTAGTGTTATTTTCCTCATAACAATTGATAAATAGCGAATTTATACCAAATCCTCTTCTTTTGCTCCAATCATCTTCAAAGCCTAAATATAGTCCTTTTTCCTTAACAGTTATAAGTTCTCGTTTCAAAGTTTTTAATCTTTCAAGGCTGATAAAGAGACTTTTAGAAGAAGCTATGGCTTTTTTCTCGATATGAGGCTCAATGAATAATTGCTTTGGAGTCTGGCCATATTCATTGATTTGATCTAAATAGGCGTTTCTTTCCATGGGATCCTCGATATTTTCCAATTGAACCCCATCTTCATAAGTGAGGAAATAGAAGATATTGAGGCTTTCTACAGCGAATTTGCCTTTTTGTTTATAGCCGAAAATGAGATCGATCCAATGATGCAATTTCTCAGAAACATAAGGACTTTCTAATGATTTCCGCATGAATTCAATAAAGGCTCGTGGCTCGTTTTTTGACCAAGAAGACAAAAACACATCATCTACTCTTTCCCTATTTTGAGTCTCACCAAAATCAAAATAATTCAAATTGAGGAGAAATTCAGGTAAAGTGAAAATTTCAGGTATTAGTTCCTTGAAATCCACTGTATTGGCTAAAGTCCAAGTCTCAGGGAAACTACTAAACAATCTATCAGATAAATCAAATTTGCCTCCTTGTAAATTTATCGCATATTTCGCATAAGGCATCAATCTAACCAAATAATATAAGACCAAAACAGCTGAGGAATAATGGCTTCCATAATGAAAAGGTGGAAAAAGCTGGTTTTCATCCTTAGAATTCTGATATTTTTCCTTAGCGATTCTAGCCCTTTCCTCAGTCAAAGCACCTACTGGCTTATTGAAATCTCGATAATTGCCTGGATCTAAAAAATCCAATTTCTCAGAAGTATAATTCGTTAGAACCCAAGGAAAGACTGGATATTGAGCCAAATCTGAAAATGTCCTTCCAGAGTAAATATTCAATAACATCAGATAATTGAAATTAGATAAAAGGCCTATTTCCCAAAGTTTCGAAGCCTCTTTGAGGAATTTCGTATTGAAAAGCTGATAATTAGAAGGATTATTGAAAGAAGGCTCTAAAGATAATAAAAAGACCGTTTTTTCTAAGGGAATCGAAACTGAAATATTGAGAAAATTCAAGATTTTCTTGAGGATTTTGGCCCTTTTAAACAGATTCACTATAAGGAAAAAGCCCGATTTTAAGGTAAAAAGCTCTATCGCGCATGGCTTGAGCCAATATCTCTTAGCATGGATTTCTTTGATATCATGTTTTCTAATGAAAATAGACCTTTTCACTTGAATGTCTTTCAAATTATTATGGAAATTGAGGTTTTCACCTTCGCTGAGCGTTTTCCTAAGCGAAAAGCCTGATTTTCTCTTAGATTTACTCAGATATTTCGATTTATCGCCTTCAGAAATCAGGCCTTTTTCAGGCAATTTCCTTGAATTCAAGCCATAGCCAAATATTATATAAAAGCCGCTTTTCGAAAGAAGGCCTATCCCTTCTAGGAAATATTCCCTTTCTTTTAATAGAGCCAAAGGGAAATAATCGCATATTTCCTCAGAAATCGCGTTTTCGTTGAGGAAAAGCCTGAATTCTCGACTTTTCAATCTTTTCTCTAAAGGAAATTCAATATTTTTAGGCTTTTCGAACATGAAAAGCTCGATTTCTGGGGTCATATCCATGGTTTTCGCTAGAATCTGAGGTTTTATTAGGAGTTTATTGAGGAAAAGACTTGAATTCTGCATATTTATAATAGAACTCGATAGCCAGGAAAAACGTCTTTCCTTAGAAATCGAAGCACTGACTTTTTTAGGGAAAACGAGTTTTCTCATATAATTAGGACCTATTTTCGTGGAAATCCCTAAGGCGAATTTACTAGATTTCAATGATTTCTCAGCCTTTTCGAGGTTTCTAGCCAATTTCCTTGATAAAATCAGACTTTCAGAGAAAATCGCCTTGGAATTTAGACGAAAAGCCTCGGAATTTTCCTCTAAAACTCGGATTTTCTCTTCAAAGTCCTTATTTTCTAAAGAAAAAACGCTTTTTCTCATGATTAAAGTCGGATCGGACTTCAATTCCTCATTATCCTCATAATTATCAACAGCCTCTGAGAAATAAGCCCAAGGCCGGATTTTAAAGGAAAAAGAGGTTTCTTGTTTCTTTAGGCCGATTTCTTTGAAAAACTCGATTTTGGCTATGGAATCGAGGCTTTTCCTACCGCTAATATAATCCAAGAAGTCGATTTCCTCAGTGAAAACCAAAGGATTTTCTAATGAAATTTGAGCTTTTTTCAATAATTCCCTTAGGAAAATATCAGCTATTAATTTGAGCTTCTTAGTGAGGACCATATGAAGTCTACAATGAATTTCTTGAGATTTGATGAATATAAAGAAATCTGAAGAGGAGCCATTATCGATAAGAAAATCAAAGCCTTTTTCCCAGGCTGAAATATCATAAAATTCCAGGGTTTTCTTTAAAAAAGACTTAGAAAAAAAGCCTAGAGCTTTCGTTATGATGTTTTTCAGGATTTCAAGGCTTTTCTGAGGAAATTCATTAAGAATATATTCCCAGAAGAATTCAAGGAAGGATATTAGAAGATCGAGGTTTTTCTCTGAATCGCCTTTCGATATTAGGAAAAATAAAGGAAGCTTCTTATCGAGAAAGATTAGAAAAGCCTCATTTTGGCTTGATTTCGTTAGGGAAATATATCTTATAAGACAATTTTGGGCAGTTATTATGAGAGTGTTGATATTAGAATTAGAAAGAAAAGAAGACTTTTTGGTAAAAGTTTCAAAGAAAGTGGGTTTTTTGAACGAATTTGTCAGGCGATTTTTCTCGATTTTCTCTACAAGCTCACTTATTACCCAAAAAAGCCCAATTTCTGAACCATTTGCTATCGAATTCATAGCCATTTTCATTAGAAATCGATCATCTGAATAAGACTTTTCCCTCATTTCTAGCCAAATCCTCTGCTTTAGCAGAAAAAGACCCTTTTCACCTCGCAATATATCCTCAAATATCAATAAAAGCTTATCTAAATATCGCTTATCCAATCCACAACAACCTTCATAATAGAAAATCAGGCTTTTAGTTAGAAAATCTATAAACTCCAATACTTTTTCATCCTTTTCTCCATAATAACCCATCAAAAGCCTTAATAAATAAGCCGAAATACCCAGAAATTGCTCGAAATTCGATGATTTCTCTTGAAAAAAAGGCTTTTCGCTTGAATTTATTAGAGTTTCAAAGAGAAAAGGCAATAATTCCTTCGAAAAAAAGCCCGAAAAAGCCTCGAAATCGTCGATTTTCTGCAAAACTGCGAATTCCTTATCGAAAAGCCTCATTTCCTCATTAAAATCACTCATTTTCATTGAAAGTAAGCCTTTTTCTCGCTTTTTCTCTTGATAAAGAAGCGCGATTTCGCAGGATTTCAAGAAAAAGCCCATAAAAGCATTGATTTTCCTAATAAAAAGACCTTTTTTCTTTAAAAACCCCTGAAAAACCCTGTTAAGAAGCTTGAAATTGCCTGCAAAAGGCGCTAATTTCCTTATAATTTCAAAGGTTTTAGAGTTTTTCTCTTCAAAATAGAGGATTTCAAGCCAAAAATATTCTATAGTCTTCTCAATAAGCTGATAATCTCCAAACTCCAATTCCTGATATTCTCTTATAGACTCGAAAATCGAAAGTTCTTGTTTTCCTTGATAATTTCTATAGAAAAAATCCAATATTTCGATAGTTTCATTCAAAAAAGCCTGATTTTCATGGAAATTCTCTATTAAAAGGCTTAAAATCTGTGAATTTAAAAGCGAAAAACGCGAATTCCTTTGAAAAGACCTAAATATCGAGATTTTGAAATAATCCCCGAAATGGAGAAGCCTTATATTGGACTTTATAAGGAAAACCTCAAGTATTTTCATAGTTATCTCAAAAAGGCCTATTTCTGTGTTTTTTAATAGGAATTGAAGAAATCCTTCATTTTTTCCTAATAAATTCTCTATATTTTCTTGTAAAAAGGCCTTTTCTGTCAATAATTCCGAATAAAGTCTCTCTAAAAAGAAGCTTTTCCCTTCAATATCCCTTATAAGATTGAAAACCTCGAAATCCAATAACCATGATATAAAGATCTCAGGGAAAAGCAATCTTTTCTGCGAAAAAAACATCAAGCCTACTTTCTCGAGAACCCCGATTTCCTTAGTTTTCTCGAAAATCAAAGGGAAAAGCCCAGATTTAGCCATATTTTTCAAGATCTTCGAATTCCTTGATAAAAGATCAAGGAAAAAGCCCAATTCTTTGAAATCAGTGGATATTAAAAGATTAGGAAAAAACCTGCTTTTCATTAGAAGTCCTGAAAAAGACTCGATATTCAGAAAAGGTCTTCTTAGTTTTAGTTTTAGCTTTAAATTGGCTAAATTCGGGATTTGAAGTAAAAGTCCATATAAAACATTGGAGTTTTTCTCCAAAAAGCCTAAATCATTATCAGAATCAATGGAATTCTCGATATTTTCAAGGAAAAACAAGGACTTTTTCTCTAAAAACTGGATTTCTTGAGAAATTTGGCTCAGGAAAAAACCTCTAGTCTTTTCTAATATTCGCATTGATTGGAAGTTTATTTGAAGAATTGGCTTTATAAGATCTTTAGGAATTATGACTTTCTCAGGAAAAACATCAGGAAAATAGGTATTTTGATTATAATCGAGAAGGCCTCTTCTATTAGTTCTCAATAAAAGGTTATTGAGTTCTAATAAGGAAAGATCTTTATTGAAAATCGAGATCGGACCTAATCTTAAAAGCTCGGTTTTCTGAGGAAATGAAGAATTCCATGAGAAAACGAGACTTTCGAAGTAAAAACCTCGTTTTTCATAAAGACTTTCTGAGAAAAGAAGCCTTTTATCGATGAAAAGGTCCAATTTTGAATCTTTTGAGAAAACCAAAGAGAAAAAAGTCCATTTATTAAGAATTATATCGCTTATATTGAGAACTTCTTTTTCCTTTAATTTAATTCTCAAGAATCCAGTTTTTTGACCCTCGAAAACCCCGAAATCGAGACTTAAATCATTGGAAATATTGAGAAAATTCAAGAATTCACAGCCTTTTTCATTAGAATTATCTATAATCCTTAGCCAAAATAATATCGAGAAGCCTTCTTTTATTAAAGGACCCTTTCTGGGGATTATTATGAAAGGGTTTTTCTTGGTTTTCCCAGAAAAACTAATGAAAAAAGGCGAAAACCTCGATTTTCCTTCAATTTTCTCAATAAAAGTCAAGACTTCTTCTCGATTTTCTAAAGGCAATAATTGATAAAGTCCAGAAAATACCTGAAAAACACCAATATCGCTGTTTTCTAGGAAAAAACCATTGTTTTCTAATATTTTCTCATAAATATTCAATATTTTCGTAAGCGAAACTTCAGGACTTTTATTCAAAAGCTCTGATTTATAGGTTTCTATGATCATTTGAAAGAAAAAGGCGATTTTAGCATGAAAAATCATCGATTTTGGCTTAAATTCAAGGAAAATATCAAGAAATCGTGCTTTTCGGCTTAAATCTTCAGTCTTTTTCAGTATTTCTAAGTAAAAGGTCGCGATTTCTAATGAAAAAAGCCTCGTGAAGTTCTTATTGAATGCGAAATCGAGAAAAGGCTTGATTTTCTCTTGTTTAAAAGCTTCGAAAAGCTTGGTTTTTTCTTTAGTTCTAAGCATTTTCTCTAAAAGTCTTAAAAAAACAGGGCTTTTCCTAAGGTTTTTTGCGAATAAATCAAGACTTTCTTGTGAATTTTCAGGGTTTTTCCAATCTTCTAATAAAATATCAATGATTTTCTCAAAAACCCTCTTATTTCCTAATATCGTCGATTTCAAAGTCTTATTTTTCTCAATAAATTTCAAGATTTCATTGAAAAAGTCTAATAATCCTTTGAATTTCTCGATATTTTGTTTCAAATTGCCTTTAAGAAGCTCGATTTCCATTACAATTAATTCGCAATGAAAGCTTAAACTTTGGTCTTTTCTCAAAGCTTCGTTTTCTAATAAAAAGGCCAATAAGTTCTTATTTTTCCTCAAAAGCTTTTCATCTTGTAAAATTCTTTCGAAAAGCTTCTTTTCCTTGAAAATCCTAAGAGTTTTATTGAAATTGCGTTTTATTGCTAATATTAGAATATCGATAAAAGCCTCGAAACCATTTATTAATTTTTCTATGAGGCAAAAAAGGACTTTCTCAGTAATTAATTGATTTGAATCTGAAGAGAAATCAAGAATTTTTAAGATAAATTTATTAGAGAAATCTTGGCGGATATGGGACTTTTCCAGATATTTATAGAAAGTCTCTTGAACTAAAGGTTTTGAGGGATTTTCGAAGGAAAAAACAGAGAAAAACAATAAATCGGCTTGGGGAAAATGAGCTTCTCCGATTTCGTTGAAATGGTCAAGGAAAATCGATAAGAAATCCTCATGTTTCTGTTGAAAAGGCAGATTATTGACCTCTTTGAGGAAAAACTCCAGGAAAAAATCAATTAAATTAGTCTTTTTATCAAGAAAAGCTATGAAAATCAAGAGAATTATCGAGAAAAAGTCGTAATATTTCATTAAAGTCGAATCTTTAGTCGAAAAAGCCAAAAAGCGCAATTTATTGATAAGTTCATAAAGGTTTTTTTCTCTTGAAAATATTGGGTTTTCTATAATAAGATTCTCGATATTTCTTCTAATATTCTCATTAATAAAGGTCTTGATTTCCTCATAAATGATATCGAAAAAGGTCTCATTATTATAAGGTATTTTCCTGAGGAAAACACTGATTTCAATAAATCCGAGGATATCATCAGAATTCAAGGCTTTTAAGGCCTTTTCTCCAAAGCCTTTTATCAAGAGATTTTCCTTTAATTTCTCATTAATTAGGCCTTTTTCTATTATTTTATTGAGAAATTCCAATATTTTCAATCTTTTCCGCTTAATAATTCCATTTATAAGGACTTTTTCTAATAAACCCCTTTTCTCTAATTGGTTCAATAATTGGGTTTCTTCATCATCTATTAGACATTCTTCAAAGAAACCCTCAATAATCTCGATTTCCTGAGCCAAATCCTCGATATTTCCCTCATTATCTCTAATAATTGCAGCTTCATTATTAATGAAATTAGGACTTTTTAAGAGATTTTCAAGAAATAAATATAAAGGTATTGGTAAATCGGCTATTTGGACTATATAAGTCCTTAAATCGTTGTTATTTCTTAATTCATTCATGAGAAAAGTCAAAAATCTAATGAAATTCGATTGATTTGAGGTCTTTTCGATTATCAGAACCAATTTCCCGCTTTCTCGAGAAGTCTCAATGGAGCGGAAATCAATGAAAAAACTCAATAAATAAGCCTTTTTCTCTTCTTCATTAGAAAAACCCTCTTTTTCCTTTAGATTATATAGAAGGTCTGAACAAATATCACTTATTAGGCTTTTATAATGATAATTGGAATAAAGGGTCTTTAGGGAATTTTCAGACGATTGATTGATAAAAGATTGAAGAATTAGGGTTTTTTCAGAGGGGGGCAAAGGATGGAAGGATTTGGATTGTAGATGCGAGAGAATCGATAGGAGAAAAGAACGGAATTTGGGCTTTTGTGGAGGTTTTGGGTTTTCTGGTTGCATTGTTTTTTTGTTGGGAATTCAAATAAATATTTAATTTATTGAAAAATGTTTTTTTTTTAAAGGGAAATTATGTTATTTTTTGAGTTTTTTTGGGTTTTTT
>Ga0302186_10002990_pt1 | contig 12647 bp, 4 predicted proteins | sample II_Bog_E1_2_FD_198782 | JGI IMG/M metagenome (GOLD analysis project Ga0302186, IMG submission 198782) | Peat permafrost microbial communities from Stordalen Mire near Abisko, Sweden - II_Bog_E1_1 | ecosystem: Environmental > Terrestrial > Soil > Wetlands > Peat | place: Sweden: Abisko, Stordalen... | reverse complement strand
TTCTTGTTCAGCTAGTTCTTGGCCCTGGAAGCTCAAACTCCAGTATTTTTCAAGCTTCAGATTCAGATAGCATCAAACTAGCCAAAGTGATACGAAATGTGAACAGATTGGCGAGTTCATTCTGTAGTATTTTGCCCAGTAGTTTTAAAGTGGGTGACCCTTTATGCAAAAAGTCTTTTAGATTTAAATCACTTGCAATAGGTTCAGTAATTATGACTACATAAGTGAATGCTCAAGGATCAAGCGATGCAAATCAGGCCCAAAGCTCAATATTTACCAGTTTAAGCTCTTCTGGAATTGATGGAGCTAATATCATCTCTATGAGCGTTACAAGTCAAGGAATTTCTTCCACAAGCTCGTCAACTTCTTCATCTTCTTCAGCGACTAATTTACCCCTAATATTAGGGCTCTCCATTGGTTTAGGATGCTTTGGTACTTATTAAGATATTTAGTAATCATTGTAATGGTGATAATAATTGCCGAGGTAATACGAAGAAAAAAGGAAAGAAATTCAGAGCAAATAAGATAAGATTCTAGTGCTGACAAAGAGTCAATTCAAGCTTTTTAGTTTGAGGGAGCGAATAAATATGTTAAAAAGCCTTAGAATATGGAAAAGATACCTGAAAAACCAAAAAGGATATTTGCTCCAATTGAAAAAATCTACAAATAATTTGAAAAAATTTAGAGACCAGAAAAGACGCCAGAAAAAAAAGGTTGGAGGAAGCATCCCCCAAGCTAATAAACATAAAAATAACTTGAAAAGTTTTAGAGTATAGAAAAAGTACCTGAGAAACGAAGAAAGAGGCAAAATCTCCCAATCTAAGAACTATACAAATAATCTCCCTCCAAAGAAAAATAAAAGAAACAGAGGATTCCGATGTATTATATAGAACAATTGTATGAAAGTCCATAAAAATTACAAAGCAATAAAAATTAATAGCCCAGCACATATCCGAGTGCCAAGCCAATGAATCCTAGATAAAGATCGCATTAAAAACCCAATCAAAGAAGACGAAATGAGAGACTCTAGGACATATTTGACTAGCCAATATGATAAAAATAATTCAAATATTTGTAAGATAATTGACTTAACAATTTCATTAATTGAGGAATTATAATTATTTTGTAGTATTTTAATAATTTCAAATTAGGAGTACATATAAAACTATTTTAATGAGGGCTTTAAAAAGATTGAAGAGTCTACCAGATCGAAATTTTACTAAATATATTATTGGTAACAAATCAAGATTTATCTAATTTATCAAAGAGGAAGACTGTTAAGCGTGCTTAATTTGCTAGAGCTCCAAGGATTCTGTGTATTCAATTTACTTTCAATTAATAATTATTGTTTCAGAGGAATTTAAAAAATCCATATTTATTATTGGATAGGTATGCTAATTCAGTCTAATATCCTTATTGCATAAGCTTTCTCAACTGTATATCAAAATCTATCCTCACAATTTGCTGAATTGAGAATGACTTATCAAATATTGAACTAATAAAGTATTTTTATTGCCGAACAAAATAGCATAACAAAATAACTCATATATAACTTAATAGAGTTATGAAATACATTTATTTTTGTTTTTAAAGATTGAATTGCCTCTTCCAAATTTAGTTTTTTTGCTCATTTACTGATAGTATTTCATCAAGATAGTAAAATAAATAATGTTGATAAATTAATTCATAATAGCATTTTAAATGATTATCATTTCATCATTTTCTCACTTTATTATTTTATTTATTCATTAGACATGACCTGAAAAAAAAAGTTTTGAAGACTTTTAAGGATAGATTAATAAAGAATTTCTTTTATTTTTTATATGTATTAACTCTCCTAATACATCTCATAAATAAATGTGAACCACTGTAATAAATTAGAGTGAATTTGCAAATACCTTTGTATAATAAGCTTGTTAAGTTATCTCGAAACTCGAAAAAATTTTAAAGTCAAAATTATAATATTGAACATATGAGCCTCAATTTGCTCAATTTCATTACTTTACCTCAATTATAACAGGATTTGCTCAAGTAAACTTTAATACATCTCATTAGTAGTTAAGCCTTAGATGTTTTATCCATATTACTCAAGTTCAAATTCCAAATTCTTCGCCTTTTAATTACACTTTTCGGTTTATATTTTCTTTGTGTAATTAGCCTTATCCTTGTCTTATTATAATTCACTACTATCTTGTTTCCTATAAATTAAACCAAGATTAATATAGACGGAGACAAGAAGATATTTATATTTAATCTGTTAGCATTTGTTTGGAATTGTAGCCAAGGGATAAATTTGTGTTTGAAGTTATGTGAATATTTATTCTGCTTTTTTCAAATTTTTTAAAGCAACATAAACATTTCCTGCTTCAATCTTTAATAATATTTATTTCAGAGTAAATTTCTTCTTTTAATGATGAAGAACCTAATTTTACAGTTCAAGGTAAGTTAGGATGGATTTAATCTATTTCTAGTTTTTATCTTTTCTAGGGAATGGTTAATCTTAGATGTCTTAATTGGGCTGCGTAATATAATAATCCTTATCAATATATTTTGTTAAAAGATGAGTATTATTTTATAACTTTTGGTTATTCTATTACTGTAAATGTGTCACTATTTTAATGGCTTACAATATATATCTTTACGCTTCTTTAAATGACCCAATATTTTATAAATTGCTAATATTTTTCTTGGAGTGCAAACTATTTTATTTTAAAACTATCTTTATTTATTTATTCGATAGTTGTATATGTGCCAAATGGGGATGTCTAAAAAGGATGGACCATCTGTTGTTTCTTTTGCTGCTATCAATAATAGTTTGCCATATTCTGTGAGTCAAGGCCAATTATGCATAAATATTTACTTTTTCTTATTATTAATTTTATTTGCACTTAGATTCAGCTTTATTATAGTCGGAAATAGCCCCTTGATAGTTTTAATCATAAAATCGCTTTTTTCCGTTTAATAGCAATTACTTAGATTCTTTAGTTGATCTAGCCTTTTTTCCTTTGATCATCTTTCGTGAGTTTTTTTTTAGTTTCTTTCTCTGAGTTTTGCTTAATTGATTTTTAAAATCTTTGGTGGATATAGCCGAAATTTTTTTTATTCCAAAGCAATCTTTTAATAAATTCGTCCAAATATAAATTTGATCCATTACCTTGGCATTTAAATGGACAGCCATGTTTCGATTATTATCTTTTGAATAACCAATGTGTATTGCTAAATAATGATAATATTACCAATAATTTTTTATTATCCCTTGATCTTAGTTATGACGGGACTGCCACTTTAACCGTGATCCGTTCTAATATCATAAAGTGCGAAGCCCTCGTCAATCCACCCAACATAATCTATTGCTCCCGTTTGTTTGACTTAGCTTAACTATTTTCTCTGAGAATTGATGGCTGTATTTTTATTCTTATTTTTATGTTTATGTTTGTCTTTGACCGTTTATTGACTACTGCTACTAGTTATTTTCTTCTATTAAAAAGAGAATCCAATAATTATTGCCTTGCATGGTTATTCATAATCATAACAGATCTATAAACATCGATAATATATCTATTAGCTGGCTACTTATCTTTCTAAAGTAAGGATAGCAAAATCGTATTCTTTAAGCTACTTCCAAGTCTTTGCATAAATATATTATTAAGGAACCTGTATATAAACTATGCGCAGGTTTTAGAACTTAAGCCTAAATTTAAGATTTTTTCTATATTAATTTTTCTATTTGTCAAAGACATTATGAGCACAAGTCAAAACTACTCTCCTAGAAATTAAAGATCCAGTTCCAATAGTAAACTCTTTTTCTAAACTTAAATTTTAATCTCCAACTATATATTCCGGATCACTATATCCATAGATTAAACCAATTCGATTATATGGGAAAGATTTTTAAAAAGATCTTTAATTTATGAATAGATTTTTGCATATCTTTGCATGAAAAATAAAGGGTTTTTACTAGTCATTATTTTATTATTTTTTGACAATCCCTGTTTTTTTGAGTTTTAATTCATATTCATATATTTCAAATACTAAAATCTCAGGATCAGAGTTAGTAATAATAATTGATCTTCCCTTATTATTTTTAATGAATTAGTAGACCTAAGACCCATTGAGCCAGGGAGTGTTATCATATCTCCATTCAGCTGCATAAACAAATCCTGTAATTCTATTCCAAACTGTAAAGGTCACTGATTTTCTTTGACTAGAGCATTTTGAATAAATCTTATAATTATCAACATTGAAGGTGCGGTCATATTAGACAGACATCTAAAACTTAATTGGTAAATAGTATAAATAATATTAAATGAAAACTCATATAAAATATAAAAATCATATTACTTTTTTTAAACATTTTAAAATACTTTTTTAGACCTTATAAAATTGCAAAGAAGTCCTCAGTAATTTCACTTTGAAGTCTGATTTATTATTAAATATAGGTAATTCATATAATGTTCGGTAATTCCTATCAACTTATCAACATTAATTCTCAGTCTGGCCGGCATTTTCTCAGTTTATATTGCAGTCAACAATAATTTAAGAGTTTTCATTAATACAAAATCCATGAATTCAATTTTATAAATTATGAATAGAATTATATAATAGATGGGAGGAAAGTAATTGTTTAATCAATTACTATCTCATGTTTGTCCTGATGATCATTTATTATTTTATAACAGAAATGAAAAAAACAATTAAAGAAATCTATCATTTAAGATTATTCAGCTTTCAATTTACATCTTTTTGCCTTTAATATTTAATTAATCACTATGATGCTTAACTTAACAATTAATCAACCAATCCTCAAAATATCTGACATGAAGCAGTAGATGAAGAGTTATTGAGAAAGTAGTCAATGAAAAAGGACAAAAACAATCAAAACAACAAAAATGTGAATTTTCTGATTTGTGAAGGATCACTCTTCCCATGCGAAATACTTCTTGGTTACTTCTCCTCCTTTCATTACCCTCAAGTTCTTTGTATAGCTGCATCATCCAATAGTTACTCATAGCTTTCAGCTTTCTCGTATTAAGGATCGATATAAATTTCAATTTTCTGCAGTTGTAATTTGTTCAGCTCTCCCACGAGCTCGGAAAACACGTTGTCTTTGAACAGATGGTGTCTGTATCGATAGAGTATTACCGAATAAAAAGGGTGAAATAGCGTAGACCACTGAATTCTCTTAGAATTTTTGCTAGATCAGACTAAATAAAAATAATTAATTACAACTGTGTGATTCATTAGATACCCTAAATATTTTTGGAGTTACCGCTATCTATCGTATTATATACCCTAAATAGTATTAATTCTACAGCTATCTATCGCATTGAGTACTCTTCATCGTTTTCAATATTACTCCTATCTATCATATTAAATACCCTAAATAGTATCGGGATTACCCCTGTCTATCTCATTGTATACGCTAAATAGATTTAGAATTACGTCTGTCTATCGCATAAAATACGCTAAATATTTTTTGTATTACGTCTGTCTATCACATTGAATACGCTAAATAGTATTTGTGTCTACCCCTGTCTATCCCATTAAGTACACTAAATATTTTTAATATTACTCCTGTATATCGCATTAAATACCCTAAATAAGCTTGAAATTACTCCTATATATAGCATTAAAATACCCTAAATAGTTTTGGTCGTACATCTGTCTATTGCATCAAATACGCTAAATAATCCTGGTATTACCCCTGTCTATCGAGTTAAATACACTAAAATATATTTGGTATTACACCTTTCTACTACATTGAATACGCTAAATTAGTGAAATTGGACTGTGTTTTTTAAATTTAAAGAAGTTATCGTTTGCTTATCAGAAGCTTTGCCGAGCATTTTAACAATATGAGAATATCCATTCTCGACAATCTGCATAGGCCTCTCTTACATTATCTTCTCGACTTTGTTTTAAGATGAATCATCTTTGTGTACTTTCATATTAAAAAAACCAAAGAAATTAAAAATGGTAGACTTCTCCGGTACAATGGACTTACTTACGGTATACTGAAGATTCCCTTGCTTCTCCTGCTCATTCATGGGCTTGCTCATCAATTATTTTGGAGGGGAATACTCTTTTTTTAATTTTTTCTTTTTATCAATCAATTCATTGTGAAGATTATTTTCTTCATTTTGATTGTTATGAAGAAGATTTGATTGAGACAACTGCTATTTGAGAGCGCAGTTTTACTTTTCCAATAGACTAATGTGCTGATCTTTCTCCAATATTGTCCTTTAATCCTGTTATCTATTATCCTCAAAAGTAGCAACCTGTTTTTGCAGCTCAAGTATCATATTGACTGATTAATCAAGTTTGATGTTTATATCTTATTTAACAGCAATAGATTTCTACAGTTTATTAGTTAACTCAAAAATCTTCGGTTTATTTCCCAAATTTTCTTACCTAAAAATAATATTTTAATTTTTGAGGATATTTACGCATTATTCTAAGTTGGATATCGTTTTATCATTCTCTCCTTATTTGTTCTGTAGTCTTTTAACCTTCTCATTTAACTGCCCTATTTCCTGATCACGTTCTGCTTATTTAACTGCCATTTTCTCTATTTCTTTATTCTGTTCTTTAATATTTAATTTTAGACCATCATTTTCAATGATGATCTCTTCTAGTTGTTTAGTTACTTCCGTTATTTTCAGTTTGCTTTCTTCTTTTATATCAGTAGCTTTTGGCGCTGGATTCATGACTTTAAAGGATGTCCCCATGTCTAGGACCCATTCCTAGAGGATGGAGACCATTGAGTCAGTTATGGGGGCTGCCTCATTTAGTTTTTACCTTGGTGAATATCCTTTGTGGATACCCACCAATTTGATCACATCTCCATCCTCTATGTAGACTGGTGATCCACTTTGCCCTGCTGCTGTATCAATATCATAGGAAAGAGTATCACCTTTCAGTGCAGCAGGGACATTGGAGTGAATCATCAGATTATCATCGTCATTAAATCCGCATACTGTCAGCTTTGGTAGGTTTTTGATGTCCGGGAAGAGAGAAAAATACTCATCTCTTTCAATATTTTTTTATAGCTTGAGCAAAGCGAAATCATATTTTGCCCCCTACTAGTACAAATAAGTAATTTGGAAGCTAAGCTACTCTTTAATGACTTCATTCTCCTCTGAGTAGTATTTTTTTTATAGTGGCCTGATCAGACTTTAAATTTCTCTGTACTAATGGCAAATTCTATAACTCTGCACATGGTAATCAATTTTAGTAGGAGTTCCACTAACATTATTGTAGACGGAAAAAATGGAAGGCTTAAATTCTAAAGCCTTATAAGTTTCACTCGCCCCCACAAAGGTATGGGCGGAAGTGAGTGCAAAACAACTGGATATAAGGAATCCAGTTCCAAAGCGTTCTTGAGATTTGTGGAATGCACTGATTCTGCCAATGCAATCATAGGGGAAGTGTAGCAGCCCAAGCTTGGAGACTGGCTATCTTCGATCCTTCTTGCTGAGGACCATTTAGTTCCATTGATTTCTCATATGGAGGTACAATTTGATTAATAAACAAGGACTCGAATTAGTAGATTTAAAGATAGAAATTGAAGAATACTATTAATTAATAAAAGTGTAGCAATAACAATTATAGCAATAATTATAGATTCATTATAACAATTAACAGGATTTACAGAAATCAAGGAGATAACAAGTATAAACTCCATCAAAGTAAACAGCATATATATGCTAAGATAGCACTATTGGGACTCGGAATTATCATTTATAGATGGCATTGATTGCGCGATAAAATTTATAAAGATGGAGTGGGTATGAGGTTAAGTCACATTTTAGAAGAACCACAATGATAATTTATTAGAATTATTGGCTGCTTTATCTCGCTATTTATAATATCAAGAGAAAATTAAATCTTTAAAATCACTTTAGTTTATATTGTCCAAAAAATTAATGAAACTCAAAATAAAAGATAAAGATAGCGGATAACGCATAAGAATATATTTAAAAAGCATTAAAAAGATATATCTTTCAAAGAAATAAAGAAATATTCAAATATCTTTAATAGTAGAATATAGCAACAAAAAATATATCACCATTATGCATTTTATTATTGCTCAGATACTTCAAATATTCTAATATTAAAAATTAATATTTTTTATCAACAATAACAGTTTATAAAATTGGCTATAACATTTATACATATTAAAATTGCATCTGCAAATTGAAAGAGATCACCATTTTTCAGCTGGACAGTTTTCAAGAGCCTAACTAATTTCATTGACATGCAATTTCCTTATATAAAGTGTCAATCATGATAGCACCTGATCATAAATGAAGAATTATATGTACTAACTTCTGTATCTTAAGGAAATTTCATCGACACCTTTCAGAAGTTAAAATATTTAGCATATGGAAAAATATTTTTATTGCCCAGTTTACATTACTTATCTCTTCTTTTAGTTGAGAATTCCTTTGTAAATGTTTTATACCATTGTGTTTTGATTTACTTCGTGAAAAGAGAGCGAATATAGAATCTGGCAATAATGCAGAAAATTGCCTTTATGACAATACTCTATGAACTCATGGGGTCAAAGATAAACAAATAGTAGCAAATACCTGAAGAATAAATAAATTAAAATTAATAAATAGACTTATCTTTAATAATTGAATTAAAAACAAATATCTCAATTATATATATTATTAATAGCAGTCCTTTAAAATATTCTTATACTGAATTTAATAATTAAATATCGAACAAATTTAGACAACAGCCAAATTGAAAGTTGTTATAAAAATAGCTAAATTTGCATTTACAATTAATAGCAAGTCCAATTCAATCATTAAAATGATGATGATGATGATGATGATGATGATGCTGGACGACATTTTTAGCTGGAAATATAATTTTGAATAGCTTAACTAAATTCAGTAGCATACAATTTGCTTTTATAAATTATTAGCTATCATTATTATACCGCCTTATGCCAAACTGAATGAAGCTATCTGCCCAACTCCTAAGATTTTAAGTCAATTTTATCATCGTATTAGAGAGGTAAGAATTTATGCCAGCAGGTAGGATCTGAACAAGACAATTGATACTTTGCATACAATTCATATCGAATGGGTCACTAGCTAACACTTATGTCAAAATTGCAAAGATGAATTAAAGAGATTTTTTGATGCTGTTCTTCGCGAATTAATAAGAAAAATGTACGAATGTTCAGCAGTGACTCCAATAAATCTTTTGCGCTTGAATAGCACAGCTGACTTTTTATTTGCAAATTTCACATATTTTGTCACAGATGTTAAATGCAAGAATAGGAATCTAATTACGGAATTCATTTGATTTGATTGCTTTATAAACATAATTTTTAGTAATTTTAGTTACAATGATATTAAATTAATTCGATGACTATTATCCCTATTCAAAGTTCCTTTATATCGATTTGAGAACATTTGTATTAATATCATCCACTAAATAAATGAATATAGAACATACAATGTAAATAGGAACTCACAGGGTGATAAGATGAAATGATATTTCAGCAAGAATATTATTTTTTTGAAGACAATTAACGAACTATGCTCACAAAAAGAATGAAATATAAATAATTTTAATTGAGACCCTTATACTATCAAAACACAATTAAAATAACCACATTCAAATCATCAAAGTACTCCTTCTCTTGCAAAATGAATCTTAAAATAGCATCATTTAATAATCAATCCAGCAAACTCGCATAAATTCTAATGACTTTACCCTTTGCTCTACAAATTGGACATCTCGTTAAATTATTATGATCTTCACACATACTGACATGCCCGCAGTTTTCCATACAGAAGACCGCTTGTTTATCTAAACAAATTTTACACAATCCTTAATTTTAATAAGTTGTCTTCTTTTCAAGCATTTAGTTTCTTTTCATCAATCTCTCAATTTATTATTGTTGTGCTTCAATTCTTTTAATTAAATCTTCATTTCGATTTTTTTCACAATTGTGCAAACATTTTTAACATATTTTTTGACATTTTCCTGCCTGTCTACACGAAACACAGAATTCTAATTTTTGATTTTTCTCTTCTTATCTTTATGAATCTAAGACAAGAGTTAGTATGGTTTATTTATGAACATTATAGTCAGAAAGACTTTTTCGATTGTCCATCAAAACACCATATTTAAAAATACGTTGACGATCTATGGGAATACCCTCCTTATTCTAAACTTTTTTCTTGATATCTTCGATTGAGTTCGAAAGTTAAACATTAAGAGTCAATGTTTTGCCAGTTAAAATATTATTAATAAATAGTTGCTGCATATTTCCTTTTGCACTATTAAAAAATATCATAAACTAATCCCTATTGATATAAAGAAGAAAAGATACTACTTTAATTTTACAAAAATAATTATTTTATGATCTATTGAGAGTAGAGTAAAAAGACAATACAATTTGGAAAGCTAAATCAAAGCGTTAATAAATGAATCACAGATAATAAAATCATTTAATCTTTAAATTTTAAATTTATCTCATAATATCTCACAGACCTTTCCCACACAAATGATTTTCTCATATGTTATTTTTAGTTTCTTCAGATCATCATTGCCTTTTTAAGTTTCATATTAATAGATTTCATGCCCTTTAAAAAGTATTACAATATTATGGTCAAAGTTAAGAGTTATTCCTTGAAGCAGGAAAAAATGCTTTAATGATCCTCTCCTTTTACTCTCTTTATGAAAGTCAGCATTTAGATTATCGATATTGAGTTCAATTTCGTTGAAATGTATTTTTATCCACATTGGATTAGATTATCTCTTTTTTTTGATCTATATTTTCTCTTTTCAACTCTCTCAGTTCCTTATTCTCCTTGCATTCCAAATATAATCCTTCTGTATTAGACTTAAAATCTGTTGATCAAAATGTATCATTTTCTAGATTTTAAGAAGTAGACATCGATTTATATGAAATAAACTACCTACCATCAAATATTCTTTTATTTTTTATTAATGAAAAGTTACTAAATTATTTATCATTTATTTTTAAGATTTTAATAAGCATTTACAACAATAATTAATAATTTAAATTATTCACCATTTCATCTATTATTTTAATAACATCAGATGAGAATCTTCATCCTTACTATCCTTCTGTTATTAAGCTACATGTCATAAGCAGGTAATCGCAAACCAGTGGTAACATTCGTGACTGGTCTATGGGATGTAGGACGAGGTCACTTTAGATCGGGATACAAACGAACCTATTAATTTTATCTTGGCTTTTACAAATAACTCCTGCAAACCAATACCAACATCATTGCATTCGGTGACTCTTCTCTAAAGTAATTCACAGCCGAACACCGTCATCGGCCCAACACTCTATTCATCCAAAAGTAGCTATCCTAAATATAAAACTATTGGTACACTCCTAAAATATGGTAAGTCAATGAGTATTTAAAATCACATCCTGATTAATTTGATTGGGACCACTTCGAAGAATTGCCTCAATATGGTCTTAAAATGTACAATCCAGCAGTCATGTCCAAACTGAATTTGGTACGAGAGGCTCTCGAGAAGGATATCTTCCATACTGACTATTTTGTTTGGGTTGATGGTGGTATTACCCATGCATTTGATAAAGAAGCTTTCCTTAAATAAGCATTTCAAAAGATAATCGAATATTATCAAATCGATTGGTTCATAAAAATTAGTCCCAGCTACGGTTGGAGAACCTTTGACCTAGGTTTCAAGAAAGGGTCTATTCAATACATCACATAAGATCCATTAGAAATAACTCAAGCAGGCTGCTGGGCCAACTGGATGGGAGGCAAAGTGCAGGCAGTCACTACTGTGTTAGCCGTCTACGAAAACATACTTAGAGTTACTCTTTAAAATAAAGAGATGAACACTGACGAAACTGTATTTGCTATTATGGTGCAGCGCTATCCTTATCTTCTGACTAGGTTGACCATTGTAAATGCTGAATAATATATAAAATTCTAGGCCAATCAAATGGATTACAACGGTGAAATTTAAGTTCAACGAGAGTATCGCTTTATAGTCAATTAAAGCAAGCCATTACTGACGCAGGCTCCAGCAACATCGCCCTTCTTCTTTCTAAAAAAAAGTGCCTACGATTCAAGCACGAGTTCGATCCTATTTTCGATTTATTCAACAACGCTGGTGTATAGATTGGCAATGATATTGGTAACAATAGGAGCATACATCTTGGTTAAATTTGGTTATTTGAATAGCCATTTAAAAAGCTTTCAATACTAAATAATATAAAGCAGGCCGAATTAAAATTAATGATGATTTAAAATAGACGTTTAAGCATTAATTATAGATAAAAGAAGATAAAGTATTAGTTAATATTTTGAGAAGGTTAAACTGATTTTGATTTAGAATCGATCACTAATCATCTGTCCTTAAACAAAGGAGGTCATTAATTATACATCTCAGTATTTTGCAATATTTTATTGATAATTCAAGCTGCTCATCATGTCACTATTTAACTGTTAAACTACCAGTAAGTAAAGTGAAGTTAATTAGCAATGATTCTTCACAGACCATTTAGCTCTCATTTTCATATGTTAGCTACTATTTGACTATGATCATCGATCAAGAATAGTCTAATTGGAGAAAAATGAAATAATCATCTGTTGAACCAAACCTCAAAT
>Ga0302186_10002987_pt1 | contig 12651 bp, 16 predicted proteins | sample II_Bog_E1_2_FD_198782 | JGI IMG/M metagenome (GOLD analysis project Ga0302186, IMG submission 198782) | Peat permafrost microbial communities from Stordalen Mire near Abisko, Sweden - II_Bog_E1_1 | ecosystem: Environmental > Terrestrial > Soil > Wetlands > Peat | place: Sweden: Abisko... | reverse complement strand
AGACAGAAAAAACATTTTATAATTAAGAAATTAAATAAAATTTTAATTTGTTTTTCAAATTAATTTTTGGTTAATTTTTACTCAGTCTTTGATTTTATAATATTTTGAGATTTTGATTTTTGTTTTAAAGTGGTTAAGTAATAAGATTTTAGCAAGAAATTCTAGTGCTCAAAAATGAAACATGTTAAAGGACTTTAAAAATTAATTTTTTTTTGGTTATGGAAATAGTAAAAAAAAAAAAAAACGGGTTTTTTCAAATTCGCTTTAGGAGTGCGAAATTCCTTTAATAAGATGATTAATTTGTTTTGTCTTAGTTGAAAATATAATCCTGCTCATAGTTTTTATATTATGAATTTCAAATTTTACAGTTCTTTATTCACTCATTATTTTCTTTAGTGCTGCATGTGCTTTTTATTGACAAAGCTGAAAATTCCAAAGATCCACTTGTTTTCTAATACAAGGCAATCTTTTTACTATTCTCTCTCCTAAACATTTCTTCTATTTTATCAACGCTATCAAATAGTCTTGTGTCTTTAATGAAAGACAACAAAGGCCCTGCTTCGTTCTGCCGAATTTCTTTTGCCTTTGCAGACAATTTTAAAGCAAATTTGCTTTCTCCATTTGAAAGAGCATATGCCAGCGCATCCTCTGATAATTTCAGATTTATTTTTCCCCAATCAGTGAGCAACAAAGATTCAGTTATTATTTTTAAACTGCCACAAATGCAAAATAACTCTAAAATCTGTTGGGAATCTTCAATATTTCTTCCATATTTTTGAAATATTTTGTTCTAGATCATCAGCTATTATTGCGAGTTTTAACGGATTTTGAAGATCCTGAAAAAGAAATTCATGAACAAACCTTTTTCCCGGTGAATCTCCATATAAGCAACTTTCCAATCTCCACCAATTTTTTAGCAATTTTTCGAAATTTTGGAAAAAATCTTCAAAATTAATGCCTTCCTTTTTCATAATCATCACATTTACTTCAGGGTCTGGCACCATTTCAACGGAGTGTTTTGTTTTCAGGGCCTTAAAATTATATTCTTTTAAATTTCCTCTCGTGAAACTAGGAAACATCAACTTGAACAAAATGGAAAATTTTCTTCTTAATTTGAAATTTTTTTTTGAGATAATCACAAAAATTTCACTAAATTTTAGTGAGAAAATAAAATCAAAAAACGAAGCGCTTTTATAAAAAAAATTTTTTCTAAAAAAAAAAATTATAATTTTTTTTTAAAAAAAAAAACTCAAAAAAAAGCAAAAAAAATCAATTTTATAAATTAAATAAATAAAATTGAGTTAAAAATTCATGACCAACAAATTTCATCCAATGTTTTTATCTCAAATAAGAATTATTTAGTTTTTTATTGTCTTCTTTCGAATTATCAAAATAATAATTATCTCCTTGCACGATTTTCTCAGAGGCTACATATATTTCCTTGAATTTTAATAAATCCTCTCTTTCTTCCTTCAAAGCCATCATCTCCTGTTCATTTTGTTGGATCATCAATTTCATCAGGTTTTTTTCTTCCAAATCGATGAAATTTTTATTAAAATAAGACCTCAACGAGTTGTTTTCTTCCAACAAAGAACTGATGATCGCCTCTCTTTGTTCGAACTTTTCCTTCTGTTCTTTTAAACTATTCATTTCCTCACTATTTATCATGATTATATCATTCAGATGTTCATTCAAACTAATGATTATATTTAATTTCTCATATATATTTTGCTTCTCTGTCAATAGTTTGGTTTCTGAAAAAGCCGCTTTTGAGACGTGAACATTTCTATTCTCCAACTCTTTGACCAAAAACACTATCTCATTGCTAAGTTTTTCATTATTTTGAAATAAAATGCGAGATCTTTCCTCCAATTTCCTCAATTCTGCCTCTCCAATATCAGCGCTCTTGGAGTTTTTTTCTTCATATCTTAATTTCCAATATTTAACTTCGTTGTTAGCTTTTGATTCGGATGTGATTTTTAATTTTTCGAGCTCAAAATTAAGCCGTTCGATAATGCTTAACTTCTCATTCAAGATCCCGGTTAGTTTCTCATTCTCATTCAAAATCATTTCCAATTTTGTTTCCAAACTTATCAAAATTTCACATTTTTCCTGATTCTCCGCTTTTAAACTCCTTTTTACCATCAGACCATCATCCAGCTGTTTTTGCAAATTATCATTTCTCAAATCATTTTCCACCAATTTTATCTTCAAATTTGAATTTTCAATGCTTAATTCCTCCAATTTCTTTTTCAATTGCGAATATTTGTCCTGGATCCCCGCATATTCTTCAAAAAGTTCTTCATATAGCTTGCTTTTATCAAAGAAACTTTGATGTAAAGTTTGGATTTCTTTATTATTAGCCAATTGTTGATATATTCCCGTCAAATCCCCTTTCTCATTAGTTATTTTGCTTTCCAAAAAAGCAAGCTTGGTGTTTAAATCCTTTATTTCTAAAGTCTTTTTTTCAATTTCCACATTCAAAGTTAACGACTCAAATGCCAATTTCATAGTTTTGGCATTATCAGCAAAGTATTCCTTTGATTTATCGAAAATCTCCTTATTTTTTTTCATCAAATCACATGACATCCCAAAAAGACTCTTTTCCAAATCAGGGTCATGTTCAATATGCTTGATTTCAGAAATCCTCTCTTTCATTTTAAGTTTCCATTCATTGAAAATTCCTATAATTTCATTATAGCCGTGTTGAATATTTTCACTAAATATCGAAATGTCTTTTTCAATTTTAAACTGAGGGGACTGAGGCTCCATTTTGAGCATCTGTCGTTCTGGAGATATATAAATATACGAGGACATCTGAGGTTTGCTTCTTATTTTTTTTTATGACTTATTTTAAATTTTTTGGTGTTTTTAACTTAATTTCAAATATTAATAAAAAAAAACCTTAAAATTTAAAAATAAAGGTAAAAAAAAATTATAAATTCATCATTTTTACAATTTTGTTACCCCCTACCTTTTTTTCACAGATTTTATTGACTTGCAAAAAAAAAAATTTAATTTTCAAGGAATTTTTTTTTTTAAATCTCCAGAGGCTTTGGAGTTTTTTTTTTTAGACTGGATTTATTAATTTGTAATAAATGAAATTTTTTTTGTTTTTTCTCATGCAAGGTTCTTTTTATTTTAAATTCTATACAAGCAAATACATATTTTTAATTTCTTCATCATTTGAAATATGAAAAAGAGACCATCAGATTTATAAGTTGAATAATGTGGTAGTTTGTTTTTTTTTGCATTCTTTTTCCAAAAATGACAAAATTGAAAACGAATGGATGTATTCACTTTGGCTTCTGTTTCTTTTGAACCCCTCTTCTTCAATCTTTCTTTTCTTTCTGATCATATCAAAATGGCTTTTGTATTTCTTGTGTTTTGATTTTTTTGAATTTCTAGCTCCTTCTCTATCAATGATCCAATCAATAATATATAAGATTTTCAAAAATTACTCATCCTCTTCATCAATTTCTTCCAATTCATCGACTTTTTCACCCGGAGGTAAAATTAACTCATTAGGCAATTCCATAGGAATTTGCAAAGGTCTAAAAAGGATTTACGGGATTTTCAGGAAATCGAAAAATAAAAATAAACTTTAATAGAGGAGTTTGTGGAGGAAATAATAAAGAATATTCTTCATGATTCATCGAAGAATATGCGCGATTTCTTAAGAGAGTTGTTCTGGAAAGGGCTTTCATAATAATAAGAGTTTGCTAAATATTTTATAAACTGTAATTTAATAATAACAAAAAAAATGCTTCCCCTTTTAAATCATTAAAAAAAGAATTCATTCTATTCTAATTTTCAATGAGTAAAAAAAAAACACTGTAGGGTCTCTCTTAACTTTAAAAAACATGTATTTAATTTATAATTTCCTCATTTTTTAAAAATTATTCAATCCTTTAATTATTTTTCTTTTTATTTCTTTTTACCTTTTTTATCATTTTCCTCCTTATTATCTTTCTCCTTATGATCCTTTTCCTTATTATCCTTCTCCTTCTTATTATCCTTCTCCTTCTTATTATCTTTTTCCTTATGGTCTTTTTCCTTATGATCTTTCTCCTTATGATCTTTCTCTTTGTGATCTTTCTCCTCTTCTGCTTCCGGTTTCATAAAGATCACTTTACCCCCTTTCAAATCAAGGTAATACTCCTCTATTTTTTTTTTTAATGCTATGACTATTTCTTCCCTTTTTATTTCTTCAGAATGTCCAGTATATAAGCACTATCAAAAAGAATTGAATTATTTTTAAAAAATATTTTTTACCTTGCAATTTACAACATTTTTCTTCACTTCATCCTCCCCGATCCATAAAATGAAAGGAACCTGGTTTTCCAATGCATAGCCAAGTTGTTTTTGTGGCTTCGGTTTTTCATTGTAGATCATTTCCGCTTTGATCTGTTGATCCCATAATTCATTGATTATTTTCAACTTCTGATTTAACATCCCACCTCCAATCGTCGCTACCAAAACTTCTGTTTGATTTTGTCTGATTTGACTGTCATTTTTTGTTTTTTCCTCCAAAATATTGAAGACTCTTTCGATTCCAATAGAAACTCCAACTGCTGGTATTTGTTTGCTTGAGAACATTCCAACCAATTCATCATAACGTCCACCCCCGGAAATAGACCCCATTTGAGCTCCAGTGAGCACAGCTTCAAAGATGACTCCTGTGTAATAATCAAGACCTCTCGCAAGACTTAGTTCAAAAGAAACATGGTTCAATCCATTGATCGCATCTAAATAATTGAAAAGGATCTCCATTTCTGATATTGCTTTGACTCCGATCTCTGAACCGTTGAAGATTTGTTCTTTTTTAATTTTTTCAAGCAATTCTCTAGGATTTCCTTTTTAATTTTTAATTTTTTTTATGGCTTTAATTAAATTTGAATGTACCATTTAAGGAAACGAAGAATCCCAATTTATCAACCACAACCTGGGTCAATCCTTTTTCTTCGATTAATTCCCTCCTGACTTCTGACCATGGTTCCTAAAAATTTTATTTTGAGAAAATAAATAAAATAATATTCCGTCACTTTATCTAATTTATCGATTGAACTGCATATTTGTTTGAACTTTTGCTTAGGAGCCCCGCTCAATTCTACCATTGCGTCCAATAGTTTTCTATTATTCACTTTTATCACAAAATTTCCTAAGCCTAAATTTGTCAAAATCTCATCAAGCACCTTGATGACCTCGGCATCTGGAAGCATCACATCGTAAGTTCCAGCAATATCAAAATCGCATTGATAAAATTCTCTGAACCTTCCTTTGCTCAAAGCTGGGTTATCTCTTCTATAAACCTTGGCGATATGATATCTTTTGATATTTGAAATATTTTTCAAAGCCAGATATCTTGCAAAAGGAACGGTCAAATCATATCTTAAACTCAATAATTCTCCTCCTTGATCCTGCAAATCATAAATCAGCTTAGAATCCTCACCATATTTGCCAGTCAATGTTTCCTTCAATTCGAAAACTGGAGTATCAATTTCAACAGCCCCATGCTTCAAAAAAACATCCGTGATAATTTGGAATGCTTTTTTTCTCAATGCCATTTGATGTGGAGTGAAGTCTCTAGTTCCTTTAGGGAGCTTTGGCTTTCTTCTTTCTTCATTTTTCGCTGAAATCAAAGCTGAAACCTCTTGGACGAATTCCTGATTGTTCAATGAAAAGAAATTTTGTTTGAAAGCTTCCAACTTCTTGTCTATTTTGTCCAAAGGAAGTTCAGTGGTTTTATGCAAGAAGTCGAGATAGAGACCAAGGAGATGTAAAGTGCCTTTTCCAGCTTGCAATTTTTTGGCATGGGCATCCTTTTTCTGAGTTTTTTCATCATTTTTCTTCTCTTCTGGTTGTTCTTTGATAGGTGGGTTTATTTTGAAGTGCAACCCTTCCAAATAATTCAAAGCCAAAAAGCTTTCTAATGTGATGAGTTCTTCCAATTCCTTGACCAAACCATAGATTTTGAATGAAACCAAAAAGGTGTTTCCGAATTTGTTCGGGTGACTTCCAACCAGAACAAAAGGCATAGAACTCCATTCAATAACATTTTTTTCGATTTTCAGGAGTTGTTCTTCAATCGCAGGAGTGCCTAAATCCTTCAAGCCTCTAATCCTCTGCAAAGCATTGGTGTTCAAAGCCAAAACGCTTGATAACAAGGATTGAGCCAATAAATTTAATGAATGGAAGCTTTTCTCAACATTATCATTATTGAATTTTAAATTCGTAGAGCTTTCGCTTTCCTCAAGATTTAATTCCTCTGCAATGAACTCAACTGTTAATTTCCAATAACTTCTGCAAGCTGCAATCAATTCAACAAAAGCCAAATAATATTGATTGGGAACACTTTTATTGAATTTAGTGCCGATTATCATTGAAAGAATTACCTCGGAAACTTCCGAGATCATTCTTGTCAAGGCTTTTCTTTCTGAATATAAGGTCAGAAAATCATTACCGACTGAATTCTGCTCCAGAGATAATGAAAATCCAATACAATTCAAAGTCAACACGTCTTTGAGATTATTGAGATTGGCCAATAGAAGACTAAAGTTATAGCATTTTTCGATTATTTTGATGATGATCTCATGTTCGCTTTGAATCAGGCAACGGATTTCAGACATTGAGTCCAATTGGTTGCCGATACCACATTCACCGTAAAAAAGTTTCATCACATGGAAAGGAAAATGCAAGAAATCTTCTAATTTATAGCCTTTGTTGATCACTTTGGCCAATAAATCCACAGTGCATTTCCTGATCAGTTTCTTTTGACGCAATAAATGCACCAAAATCAAGAATAAAAAGGCACGGTTGAAAAGGGGAAGGTCATAATCTTTTAGAACGACTTCTGGTGAAAAATTGGAACTCATTTGCTTGATCCTGTCTTGAATATCTACCAAAGAAAGCTGTGTAATTTTTTCGTCCTTCAAAAATATTGGATCTAATGATAAATCAATAGTTATTGAATCATTCTTAAAGAGAATTTCCGCTAAATCGGAATAGTGGAGGTTTTTGGCTCCAAGGAATTTCATTGAAAAAAATGGGGTTTTTTTTTTTTTGAAAAGATATTTTTTTTCTGATTTATTAATAGTGCTAAATTTCGAAATTTATTGAAATTTTAAAAAGGTTTTTCTTTTATTATTATGTGATTTGGAGAAAAAAGGTTTGAACTTATAAATTTCATTGTTAAATTTATTAAAACTGTCTTTTTCAGCTTTTTGTATTATTTTTGAATGCATGGAACTTTCGGTTAGATTTTGATAAGAAATTTGGATTTAAAAAATTATAGTTCAAAAAATCAAATTTGTCTATTGGATGAATTTAAGTTTATCCCATTTATTCAGCCATAATTATAAAACATTTTGATTTGGTTCTAAACTTAAAAAATTATAAAAAGCAATATAACAGTTCTTAAGAAAATTCAAACATTTGTAAAAAATCAATTGGATATAATTTTCTAGAAATCTATAATTAATTAATAATTTGTTTCTAATTTTCCTTAACGCTGCTATGCTTGAATATTATCTCTTTTATATAATGGTCGTTTTGGCCTTTATGTTCGGTTTCTATTGGAATTCCAGACGTGAAAAAGTTTCTGCCGTGGTAGAAAACGATACGCAAATCCAAATGGAAGGCATTTTAGAGATGAATAGGGAAAACATCCAGTCTCTTGGATTCCATTAACCAAATATCACAACATTTTGTAGTTTATGTCGATATATCAATATCATAATTAATAATGATGTATGTTTTTCAGAGATTAACCGTTGTAAATTATTTTTTCTATGTTTTATGTATGAATTTCTTCTTATTTTTTTCTTCCTCAAATAAAAAAAATGGGGTTTTGATTATATAAAGCTTGGCAAAATTAAATAGAAATTATAAAATATAATTCAGGAATGTTTTGATTTTTTCAGGTTTTTGTGAAAATCCAACAACTCCTTCATTTCCTCATCACTTGTGTCGGAACTATCGATATCGTTGAAAATTTTTCTTTTCTATATAACAAAAAAAGCAAAAATATTACAATAATTACTTAATTTATATTTACCTTGTTTTTGATTTTTTCCTGTTCATATTTTGAATTCAAAATCATTTCTTCTTGAAAAATCATCTGGTCTTCTTCATTTCTTTGCCAATAATTCAACAATCTGCAGTTTAAAACTTCTATATGTTTCATCACCAAATTTTTATTTTCACTTTTGTTTTCTTTGAAAGTCCATTGATTTTGTGTTACAAAGGTATTTTCTTCTTCGCACGCAGAAGAGGCGTTCGAATTTGTCGTTTTGTCATCTGAATTAGTGTTCATGTTTTCCAAAATCCGGAAAATCTCGCTCATTGTTTTGCTAGTGTAAACTTCATCAGAATCACCTTCGCCAACAATGACCCCATGTTTTTTCAACAAAGAATAAAAATGATATTTTATAGAATGTTCATTTCTGCCTTTGATCATTTTCGAAAGCATAGACCATCTTTTTCCAAATTTGAGGATGTTGGTCAATAATTGGTAATCTTCCTGCACAGTCCATTTGGTTCTGATTTTCAAAAATATTTTTTTTTTTTTAATTTCTAAATTTTACTTCACTAGAACGGGACTTAGGCAATTTATCCAACGTTCACGACATTTTCTGCCACTTCTGAAAAAACCAGTATTTGAATTTTTGTATAAAAGAATGGCGATATCATTCCATTTGATTTTCTTTTCTGGTTGGGTGCTTAATATTTCAAATTATTAATGAAATGTAAAAGAAATTACTTCATGATTTGAATTAGAAGAGTGTCATCTTCTTCACTCCATTTCATCAGCTGAGGATCAGATTTCAAAAATGAATTCCATTTCAAAATGCATTCTTTTTCTGATCGTACGATCAAATTGGAAATCAAAATCCAATCTTCTTTCATCTTAAGAAAAATTAGTTGTTGTTAGGGGGTTTATTTTACCAATTTGTTCATCGAGCGGCTGTTGATTTCTATAATATAAATGATTATCCATATAAAGAGGTTTTTCTCCTTTTGGTTCCAATTTTTATTGTTCAGGTTGTTGGTAAATCTAAAGCCAACAAATTATGGGAAAAATAAAAATTTAACTCACTTTTCTTTCAGAAAGTTGGAATACATTGTATTAATCTCTGAAAAGCTATACATGTTAAAATTGTTATTAACCCGAATGTTTTTTATTTCAGTGCAGCCATCATTTGTAAGTGGCAAACGATGTTGTTCAAAGAGCTTGAATTGCAAATTTTCCACGAAATTTTGAAAAAGGAAAAGTTTTTGGGAAACAATGTCATTAAAATTAAGGAAAAAATTCATTTTTTTTGTTATGGTGTTATTATCTTTGAAATCCAGATTTGCTAATTCATTTTTATTGAAATCCTTTATCGATTCCAGTAAAATCAGTATTTTATTTTCATTAAATTACGGAATTTTTGGAAAATTTCAAATTTTTTTCAAGACTATTTTCTAATAAATTTTAAAATTGACAATGATCATTTCATCCTTCAAAAAAAAAAAAAAATCGCAAAATTTTATTTTTTCCTTTGAAATTTGAATTTAAAATATGAATAAAAAAGACATTGATACTACCCAAAAACAATATGAAGAATTAGGTTACAAAATCAAGGATATCCAATTCCAACAAACCAAAATCAATAACAACAAACCTTCTTCCACAAACAATTCCCAAACCAATAATTTCTTGGAAGAAAATGTCAAACAAAGTTACTTAAATCTAACCTTAATGGAAGAGGAATCGCAAGTTTTATCGATTTTGAAAAATTTGAAATCCAGACATAATGAAATCGAGCAAATTTTGGGCCAAAAAGAAAACGAAAAAAACGCCATCATGGAAGATATCAATATTTTGACTCAAAGGCTTAAAATGCTTGATAAAAGCATTTGCAAAAAAAAAAATTTTTATGAGGGGTACGACAAAACATTAAAAGACGCAGAAAACGCCTTTAATAAAATTAATGAAAGCACCAAGACCTTATTATCAGTCGTGAAGAAGGAAAATTTAAATCTAACGAAAATTTCTGGCTTAAAATGAACAATAATAATTTTTTTTCTCTCAATCCTAGCAAATTTTTTTCGTTTTTTTCAGAAAAATAGTTTTTTTTTCTAAGGCAATACCATTAATAAAAAAAGAATTTGAAATGAAAAAAATTTTAAATTTTTGTTCACGTTTTGGAGTTCGGAAAATGGTGCCTTTAATAAAACGGAAATTCCATGGGGAACCGATTTTTTTCCTCAAAACTCAAGATAAAATTTGTTTCTTAACTGTGGACGATGCTCCGGGCGAGGAAGCTCAAACAAACCAAAATCTTTTACAAATATTAAAACAATATAATGTGAAGGCAACATTCTTTGTGATTTCTGGTCAAATTAATGAAAAAAACCAAAGGTTTATGCATGATCTGCTTAAAGATGGACATGAACTAGGAAATCATATGGTTAAAAATGAACCTATGCATAATTATTCAGCAGAAACATTTGAAAGAAATTTATTAGAATGCGAGAAAATATTGTCAATTTATGATAAAGAATTCACATGGAAAAAATTAAAATTGTTCAGGCCTCCTTTTGGTAAAATTTCAAAAGAAATGCCTGGAATTTTGAAGAAAAATCATTATGAAACTATTTTGGGAGATTTATATAGTTTTGACTATCATATAAACGATGCCTTTTTTCATATTAAATATTTGAGCGAAAATATTTCAAAAGGCTCGATAATAATTTTGCATTTTCCGGGTAAATCAAAAAACTTGCAAACCCTTGAAATTTTAAAAGAAATGATTCCAAATATACAAAGTAAAGGATATAAGTTTGAATTATTGGGAAAATTTATTAAGGAAAGAAATGTTAATTAAATTTCCATTTTTTCTTTGAGGATGTGCTTCTGGATTTGATCTTTCAAAACCTGGTTTTTATTATACATGAAGTAAAGATCATGTTTATTTTGAATTGGACTCAATAAAATATCAATGATTTTTTTCTTAAATTTAGTCTGATTTTTGAATTGCGTAAAATGACCCTCATTACTTTCTTCATGACTTTCCATATCTTTTTTCTTTGAATCTAATGTTTTCCTTAAATCTTTGATTTCCTTTTGAAAACATCCGATTTTTTCCTTTGCATTATCAGTTTGATGTTTTTCATGATATTCTTCAGTATCACATTTCTCAAAAAAGTTGTGGAATTTCTTCATCAATTCTTGCTTGTTGAGTTGTTGATTAGAATTAATTTTGCTTGATTGCCGGGATTCTTTTTGTGGGGAACAATGCGTTTTGTGGAGGTTGAAGGATGATCCGATTCCTGTTTGAGAAAACTCTGTCAAATTAGAGAAATATTTCGGAGTGGATAGTTTGCGGAGGGTCTTGACTTTAAAATCACTTTTCAATAAATAATTTTGTGTTTTCCTCACAAATTTGTCACTTTTTATTGAGACCATCTTCGCTATAAGAGACTCATAAAGAAAGGAAAATGTTGAAAAAATAACGTGTTTTCTTTTCTATTTCATCATCTTCACTATCAATTGTTTTTTCTATTTTCTTTAATTCAGCTATTTTCTCTTCTTTTATTGATTGTCTTCCATGGAGAGAGTCTTTTCTTTTCGAATTTTTTAAAAGAGCTTTAATTTTATCTATAAGAAAACAGAAGAAAAAATATTATTTTACGTAAAATAAAAAATAAAAACCTTCATCTATTTCAAGCAATTTTGATAAAGTTATGTTGTTGTTCCTGCAAACTTCTTCAATGAATTTCTCTTTATCATCCAGAGACTGGTAATTTAAAACCAAGTCTTTGAAAGCCTGATTTCTCCGAATAGAATCGTCCATCAATGATTGATCTTTTGACATTAGTTTTTCATAATCCTGTAATAAAAGCTCACGTTTAAATTGGTTGAAGCATTTTTCAAAGCTGTTGTCAGAAATCCTTTCATATAAAACGTTTCTAACTTTTTTTTCTGGACTGTTCAATCCAAAAATTGCTTTGGAATTTTTGATTTTATTTGTCAAAGCTTTTTTCTGATTTTTTGCTTGATTCGCCTTTTTTAAAGGGTTGTTATCATTAAGAGATTCCTTTCTTGTTTCCTGAACTGTGGAATTAATAATTTGTTGTTTCGAGAATTTCTTTTGTAGTGACATAGGAATTGTTGCATCTTGCAAAAATTGTTTTGTTAGATAATTGCTCCCTGTGGTTCCCTTTAATTCTTTGATTTTCTTATTTAGGTAGACAAATAAATTAGTTTCCAGGAAATCAATAGGAGGTTTGGCCTCGTTTGATCTCAAAGGGTTTGGTTGAACTGCTTTTTTAAATAAAAATCCTGCATAACCAATATTTTGCTCTTTGGACTGAAAAGAATTCATAATAAAAAAAATTATTTATTAATAAAAAAGTCGTCATTATTCTCAAATATAAAAACAATAAAGAACTAGAAAATCATAGCTTAATTTGGTTTTCCTTTTCAAAATATTGAGAATTTTTAGAAATTTTTTGGTTTTTTTTCAATTTTTTTAATTTCTTCTTTATTTTTTTATTCCTTTTTAAAACTCACTTATAAATAGAAATATTAAAAATTTCTCAAAATAGGTTTCAATTGAAGTTCAACGATATTTAATCAAATTATTATTGGAAATCATTAATGTG
>Ga0302186_10002985_pt1 | contig 12652 bp, 10 predicted proteins | sample II_Bog_E1_2_FD_198782 | JGI IMG/M metagenome (GOLD analysis project Ga0302186, IMG submission 198782) | Peat permafrost microbial communities from Stordalen Mire near Abisko, Sweden - II_Bog_E1_1 | ecosystem: Environmental > Terrestrial > Soil > Wetlands > Peat | place: Sweden: Abisko... | reverse complement strand
TTTCCTGCACTTGTTTATCCTTTAAATAGCCGGCTATATTATCCCGTGATAATACTGAGGCCGGAATATTTAATTTATCACCAATGTATCCCCAAAGGGCGCGCGATACTTCGTTATAAAACCCTTTACTATCCTGATTTTGCAAAAATTGTTTCGCCATAACCAATTTCTTAACAGCAACTTTTCTTGCCTGTCTTGTCTTATTACCAATTACATCGCCACGTAATTTACGCTCCCGGTTTAGCCAGAAAAATGTTCCGCCAAAAGCAACAATAGGAAGTATAGTAAGTGTAAAAAACAATCCAGAGGCTGTAAAAGGTTTACTTGCAACAAGTAGCGTAGTATTTTCCTTGATATAGCGAATATCCTGATTTAACAATTTAATATCCTGTTTACTAAGGCCTGATGAAATTACCGTGGCTTGCCCGTTTCCTTTTTTAATATTTAAATTATAGGTAGCTGTATGCAGCGATACATATTGCCTGGTATCAGGATTAAAGTAGGAAAAACTAACCGGTTGAATTTCATAATGACCCGGGTTATGAGGGGTAAATAAATAATCGATGGTTTTAGTACCGTATATCACACTTGATTTGGTATTAATATCCTCATTTGTTTTAGGAGGGTAACTATCAAAATCGGGAGGTAATTGCAATTTAGGTGCATCAATAAGTTTTAAATTACCCTGTCCATTTATTGTTATTGACATAGGAATAGGGTCATCAGTTTTTAAAGAACCGGTATCCATTTTTGACTCTATGGAAAATTTACCTACGGCTCCGGTAAAATCAGTAGGTTTTCCGGCATCCGGCAACGGCTTAACATCCATAGTTACAGAATTGCTTGGCACTGTATAATTCATATTCTGTACCTGGTTATTAAAAAACGGGTCATTAAAAAAATTCTGGAACGGGTCATTACTACGGTGTTTGCTTTTTACCTGTACCTGCACCACTGTTTTCATTTTCAGCGGGTCAATAGTAAGTTTTCCTAATTCATTAGGAAAAAGAGCCGTTTTCTTAATTATAAAGGTGGTAAACTCTTGCCCATTATAGGTTTCATTGTGCGGTTGTTGTCTTTCCATATTAAAATCTTCTGCCCAAAAACCTTTATATGATGGGGTTGCATCTATACCATATTGAAGCACTTGCACACGCGTATAAAGTTTATAAGTAAGCGTTACTTGCTGACCCTCGTACGGATTAGAATTGTCAATAGATGCTACTATGAATATTTGCTTTGACAGATCAGGCGGACCGGAAGTATTACCTGAACTATTGTTGCCATTGCTGGCTGATGAGGACCCTTTTACCACTTCAATTTTTACAGAATTGGATTGAAGTATATTTCCGCCCACCACAATGTTTGCAGGGCCAATTGTATATGTGCCCACTGCCTTTGGCTGCAACGCATAAGTAAATGACTCTGATTTACTCATGTTGCCATTGTTTATCTCAACGCTGGTACTTTCGTTTGGCCCTTCTAAAACAGTAAAATTATCAAAGGCCGGAGCCTGGAAATTTTTTCCATCTCCATTTTCAATTTCAAACGTTACTTGCACGTAGTCGCCTAATGCCACAGGGTTTTTATCCAGCGTAGCTTTAAATACTACCTGTGCTTGCAGTGGTAAAACACCCAACATAACTATTAATAATAAATAGAATCCCCTTTTCATTTTATTAACATTCAATATTTACCAATCTTTTAGTGTTGCTACTTTTGATGCTTTTACTTTTTGATCTTTTACATTTTGCTGCACCTTGCTTTCTTCATCATTTAAAGCCTGCAACAATCGCTTCGCATCTTCATCAGATAATTTATTTTGCTGTTGTTGCTGTTGTTGTTGCTTCTGTGGCTGCTGCTTTTGTTGTGGCTGTTGTTGTTTCTGCTGCTGATTCTTATTCTGGTTCTGATTCTTATTTTGATTATTTTTTTGCTGTTGTTTTTGTTTCTGCTGTTGAAGCATAGACATGGCATAAGCAAGATTATATTTAGTAGACAAATCATTAGGGTTCATTTTCAGTGCATTCTTAAAAGCTTCAATACTTTCCGGGTATTTTTTTTGTTCTAAAAATGAATTACCAAGATTGTGATATGCTTCTGCTTTAAGCTTTGGATCCTTTTGCGAGTTAATAATGTTTTGAAATTGCTGCTGGGCGTCATCAAATTTTTTCTGCTGATAATAAGCATCACCAAGGTTAAAGGTGCTTTGCGGCAGTTTGCCATTCTTATCTTTTGCAATAGCATCCTGATAGGTTTTTTGCGCCTCTTTATATTTTTTATCCTGGTAATCCTTATTACCCTTATCAACGAGCGCATTAGGGGTTTGCGCTTGTAGTAACAAGGCATTCAACCCAAAAACCATTAATAGAAACAATTGTTTTGTCATGGCTGTGTAGTTTTAAACGGGTTAAATCGATTCCACCATTTACTTTTCCGTTCTGATAACAAAAGATCTATAATAAGTAATATCAGAGCAGGTATAAGGAAAAACTGAAATTCTGATTCATACTCCGTAAATATTTTTTCATCGTATTTATTTTTTTGAACGGCTCCTATACGTTTTATCAAAGCATCTAACGCCTCATCGCCCGAAGTACCTAATAACATAAAGTTGCCATTGCCTTTGGCAGCAATATCCTGTAACATAGATGGGTCAAGCTTTGTAATAATGACATTGCCGGCATCATCTTTTTTATATGAATTATCAGCCCCGTTCAATGGTATTGGGGCGCCTTGTTTTGTACCTACACCAACTGTAAAAATTACCGCACCCTGTTGTTGTGCATCATGTATAGCATCGTCCACTCCACCTTCATGATCCTCTCCATCACTTATAATTACAATGGCTTTATAATGCTTTTCATTAGATGGTAGTGCTTTTAACGATTCTTCTATAGCATCTGCCATATCAGTTCCTTGTGTAGGAGCATCTTTTACTGACATGTTTGCAATTAACATTTGCGCCGCATCATGATCGGGGGTTAATGGCAATTGTAAGTAAGCATTGCCGGCAAATTCTACAACAGCTATACGTTCCTCCGGCAAACGGTCAATCAATTGTGATGCAAACTGCTTCGCCCTTTCTAAACGGCTCGGCTTGATATCTTCAGACAGCATACTGTTAGAAACATCAATGGCAACGGCCAGATCAATACCTACGTGTTTTACTTTTTCACTCCGTAAACCTGATTGCAAATTTGCTAATGCTTCAATAATAAAAAGAAGGGCGAAAATGGTGAGAATAAATTTTAAGATAGGCTTAGACGAAGAAAAATCAGGAATTAATCTTAATACTATATCAGTATCTCCCAATTTTTTCAACCCTCTTTTTCTCCATCCTTCGTACCAAATAAAAAGCCCTATTAAGGCCGGTATTAGCAGCAAGGCATATAAATAATATGGATTTTCAAATCGTAACATTATGGTATACTTCTTAAAACGGTGTAACGCAAAATCATTTCAAGCAACAGGGATAAGGCTGCTGCAAACGCAAACCAAAAATATTCTTCTTTATGATGTTTAAGCGAATTCACATCAATTTTGGTCTTCTCCATTTTGTCAATTTGTTTATAAATTGAAGCCAATTTTTTTTCATCGGTTGCCCTAAAATATTCTCCTCCCGTTTCAGTTGCTATTTGTTTTAACAGGTCCTCGCCAATTTCAACTTCGGCATTTTGATAACCCAACTGCCCATTGGGAAGCATTACAGGAAAAGGAGCAATACCATTTGTTCCAATACCAATAGTGTAAACACGAATATTCATTTTTTGCGCCAATTGTCCCGCTGTAAGCGGATCAATAAAGCCCATGTTATTTACACCATCGGTCATCAATATTATAACCTTAGTTTTCGCTTTAGAATCTTTAAGCCTGTTTATAGCTGTGCCAAGCCCCATACCTATTGCTGTGCCATCAGACAGGTCGCCTATTTGAACACCGTTAAGCTGGTTTTCTAAAACAGCGTGGTCAATGGTTACAGGACATTCAGTATAAGCCTCGCCTGAAAATATTACTAATCCTATTCTGTCATTAGGGCGCCCCTCCACAAAATCTTCAGCCACTTTTTTTGCTGCCCCTACCCGATTAGGTTTAAAATCTTTGGCCAACATACTGCCTGATATATCTAAAGCAAGCATAATATCAATTCCCTCTGTAGAAATTGTTTCGGTTACAGAACTTGATTGTGGGCGGGCTACAGCCAAAACGAGTGCCGTATATCCGATCATTCTTAATGTGAACATGGCATGGCGCAGTATCTGTTTATAGGATGGTTTGCGCACTTTAAACACTGAGGTATCAGATAACTTTATTTCTGTTTGATACGACCTGCCTTTCCAATAATACCAACCCACAAACAGAGGTACACCCACTAGTAAAAAGAGATAATAAGGGTCGGCAAAATAAATGTAATTAAACATGAGGCGCCTCCTTTTCAGTATTATTGCCGTGATGTGTTACATTCACAAAATTAACTGCCTCCTCCATTACCTTAATATGATCATTACTTACCGGTTTTACTTTAGCAAATTTCACCAAATCTGACAGTACTAAAATATCATTTAGCTCTCGCATTGTGCCTCCGGGCAAATTCTTATAACTAAGCCCCTCAATAATTTCATCTGTAGTATTTTCCATAGCGGGTACATTAAATACCTGCTCAATATACTCACGTAATATATCCGTAAGCCGCACATAATATGTCTTCACATCGTCGTTTTGCCAAACCTTTTCATCATTTAATTCTTGTAATTTTTCCAAAGCAATTTCATGTGGCGCTTTTTTAGGAACAATAACAGGCGCTACGGTTGCTTTTACTTTTCTGGATTTCAAGAAAAAATAAAGACCAATGGCAGCACCAATAATAAGCGCAGCGATAACAATGTAAATTAAAATATCCAGCCAGTTAAACGGTGCACTAAGCGGTGGCTTGATAGGTTTGATAGCGCGCGTAGTATCAACAGGTATAGTATAAATGCGTACAGGTATTGAATCAGTATACACCGTATCAATATTTCCGGCTTGATCCTTAAAATATACCGGTAAAGATGGAACGGCGTGAGCGCTTGTATCAAACGTAGTAAGGGTTATAATTCTGCGCTCCGATAAACCATAAGAAAATTTTTGGGTATCCAGCTTCCCTTCTGATATAACCTGGAACTTACCAAAGCCGGTATCTGCTTTACCATTCCATAACACTAATACGCCTGGTATGTGGTCGGCTCTTAGTTTTACTTTAATCCAATCGCCAATAAGGTAATGTGTTGAATCAATAGTAGCGCTGGGCCTTACCACCTGGGCTAACCCTTTATTTGTAAAAAATATTGCGACCAGCATGGTTGCAATTTTCAGATAATCTAACGGTATCCCTTTCAAGAAAACTAACCGGGAATTTATTTTACACCTCATCCCTATCTTCTTTTTTCTCTTCTTTTGAAAAATGCCATCAATACATTTATATAATTATCAGTGGTGTTTACGCTGACCACATCAGCGCCACTACTTTGAAATGTATACTTGAAATACTCGTAATTTTCTTTGTAATGCCTCATATAAGCATGTCGTACGGAGTTGTTGGATGTATCCAGCCAGAGCAGTTTACCACTTTCCGCATCTTTTACCCGTATTAATCCCACATCAGGTATTTCCTGCTCACGTTTGTCATAAACATGAAGGCCAATAATATCATGTTTTTTTCCTGCAATTCTTAAAGGCTGTTCATAATCGCCCACCATAAAGTCAGATATTATAAACACAATACACCGTTTTTTAAGTACGTTATTTAAATAAGTAACGGCTGCACTTACATCAGTTCCGCTTGATGAAGGCTCAAGGTCTATCAACTCACGAATAATACGTAAAATATGCGAGCGTCCTTTTTTAGGGGGAATAAACTTTTCTATTTTATCAGTAAAAAATATTACTCCCACTTTATCATTATTGCTAATAGCTGAAAAAGCCAGCACAGCGCACATTTCTATGATCAACTCATTTTTGAATTGCTTATACGCGCCAAAAAAAGATGACCCGCTAATATCAATCATAAGCATAGTAGTAAGCTCACGTTCCTCTTCAAATACCTTTACATAAGGGTGATTAAAGCGTGCTGTAACGTTCCAATCAATACTTCTTATATCATCTCCGGGCTGGTATTCGCGCACCTCACTAAATGACATACCTCTTCCCTTAAACACACTATGGTATTCACCGGAAAATAGCTGGTTACTAATACCGCGTGTTTTTATTTCTATCTTCCTTACTTTTTTTAAAAGTTCCGAAGTTTCCATGTTTACTCAGTCAGTTCAATTTTAAATTTTAATAGAATGCTTGTCTTATGGAACTATAACCACATTCAATATCTCATTAAGAATATCCTCAGAGGTAATATTCTCAGCTTCTGCCTCGTAGGTTAGCCCGATACGGTGTCTCATCACATCAGCACAAATAGCGCGAACATCTTCAGGTATAACATATCCGCGCCGTTTAATAAAGGCATAAGCCTTAGCAGCTAAAGCTAAGCTAATGCTTGCGCGTGGTGAACCTCCGTAGGTTATTAAATTCTTTAGCTTATTAAGCTTATAATCTTCGGGTTTGCGGGTGGCAAAAACTATGTCAAGAATATAGTTTTCTATCTTCTCATCCATATAAACATTACGCACCATTTTGCGGGCACGTAAAATGTCTTCGGGCTTTACTACTGCTTTTACTGCGTTAAAATCGCCCATAACATTTTGCCTTATGATACGTTTTTCATCTTCTTTAGACGGATAGGTTATAACCACTTTTAGCATAAACCTATCTACTTGAGCTTCCGGTAAAGGGTAGGTTCCTTCCTGCTCAATAGGGTTTTGTGTAGCTAATACTAAAAATGGATCAGGTAATTTGAAGGTATTCTCACCTATTGTTACCTGGCGTTCCTGCATAGATTCCAATAAGGCACTCTGTACCTTGGCAGGGGCGCGGTTTATTTCATCAGCCAAAATAAAATTGGCGAATATGGGGCCATGCTTTACCGTGAACTCATTTTTCCCTTGGTTATATATCATAGTACCAACCAAGTCGGCGGGTAATAGATCGGGGGTAAATTGAATACGGCTAAACTTAGCTTGTATAGCCATAGCAAGGGTTTTAATAGCAAGGGTTTTAGCCAACCCGGGAACGCCTTCTAATAAAATATGACCATCAGCTAATAAACCTAACATTAAACGGTCAATCATATACTTTTGACCAACAATTACCTTACCTATTTCAAGGTTAAGCAAATCAACAAAAGCGCTTTCCTGTTGAATTTTTTCATTTAACTCTCTAATATCAGATGCATTTAGCATTTCCATGGTTAAAACGGTTTTAAACTTTAGTGCGCAAATTTATTAAATCATAAAAAAAAAGCAAAAAACGTGCTCATTTTTTGCTACAGGTGAAAGATACAACGAAAAAACCTATTGGTAGGTTACAGTTTTATTAGAAAAATATACATAACAATCAAGTGTTTTAACCTATATATGCCTGAATTTGCATACTATTTGCAGTAACTATTAAAACTAATAAATGATACGAAAACTAAAGACCGGGGGCTATCGCTTATACTCGCGAAAGAAAAACCCAACGACCAATAAAAGAAGAAATTTAGGAACATTTGATACGCTTGAAGCAGCCAAGAAGCACGAAAGAGAAATACAATATTTTAAGCGGCATTAAAAAAACTTTTCCAAAGCATTAAGCTTTGGAAAAGTAGATATATGGGGGTTTATTTTTTCATGGCATCAATACTAACAGGGCCTGCGCCAAAGTAGGTTATTAAAAGTGCACATCCTGTCATAGCAAGGTCTTTTATAAAAAAAGTCATAGACATTTGCCTGGCCATAGGATCAGTAACGGCCCAAAAATTATGCATCATGATGTTTACAGGAATTAAAAAAATAATCAAAAGCCATGCTCCTAATTTCGCTTTATAACCAAGTACCACACTTAACCCGCCAATAAAGGCTAACACGCCCGAAAATGGAACAAGTATTGAAGCCATAGGTACACCGGCAGCAGTGGCATAACCAATAGACCCGGCTGAAAAGTGAAAAAAGCCTGCCATTAAAAACGACAACGAAAAAAGAATGCGGCCAATTAAGGGTACATATTTCATGATTTAATTATTTGATGAAAGACAAAGCTACAATATAACAGCTATACTTTTTATAGCACTATACTAAAGTATATTGGTATAATTGATGTAAGCACTCTAAAACCAATATCGCTTTAGTTATTTATAGCCGCTACTCCCGGTAATACTTTGCCCTCAAAATATTCTAATAGCGCCCCGCCTCCGGTAGATACATAACTTACCTGGTCGCTTAATCCAAATTTATGGATGGCCGCGGCAGAATCGCCGCCGCCAATAAGTGAATAGGCTCCATTTTTAGTGGCAGCAGCCACAGCCAGGGCTACCTGTTTAGTGCCATTAGCAAAGTGGCTCATTTCAAATACGCCCATAGGGCCGTTCCACAATATTTTTTTAGAGGAAGCAATTACCTTACTAAATTCGGCAACAGCTTTGGGGCCTATATCAAGCGCCATATAACCGGTGGTAATACTCATACTTTCGCATTGGCCTATTTGGGCATCATTGCTAAACTTGTCTCCCGTAACACTATCAGCAGGTAAGTAAATATTAACATTACGTTGGTGTGCCTTTTCTAAAATTTCTTTCGCCAGGTCCAATTTATCATCCTCACATAATGAGTTACCTATATTGCCACCCATTGCTTTAAAAAAGGTGTATGCCATACCCCCGCCAATTAAAATATTATCTGCCACACTTATTAATTGCTCCAGTATTAACATTTTATCAGATACTTTGGCCCCGCCTATAATAGCTGTAAACGGATGTTCATTACTTCTTAAAACACGCTCAGCATTTTCAACTTCAGCAGCCATTAAATACCCAAACATCTTTTTATCAGCCGCAAAAAATTTAGCTACAATAGTAGTGCTGGCATGGGCACGATGCGCGGTGCCAAAGGCATCATTAACATAAACATCACCGTAAGCAGCTAATTGTTTGGCAAAAGCTTCATCGCCTTTTTCCTCTTCAGTATGGAAACGCAGGTTTTCCAACAACAGTACATCGCCCTTTTGCAAACCTTTTATTAGTTGTGTAGTAGCATCGCCAATACAATCATTGGCAAACTTTACCGGCCGTTTTAACAACTCAGCCAGGTGGCTTACTAAATGCTTTAATGAATATTTATCTTCCGGCCCACCCTTTGGCCGCCCTAAATGACTCATTAATATAACCGTACCACCATCGTTTAATATTTTATTAATAGTAGGCAAAGAAGCCGTCATACGGCTGTCATCGGTTATAGCAAAAGTGGTTTTATCTAATGGCACATTAAAATCAACACGTATCAGGGCTTTCTGGTTATTAAAGTTATAACTGTCAACTGTTTTCATTTTCAAAAGTTTAGGGAGTGCAAATTTGAGGTATTAATTTTAAAAAGTAAAAGTTATATATCCAATGGTTTATTACTTTCATTTCGCTTTTCATTTATTTTCTATACCTAAAATTGATGGTATACCAAAAATTATTTATACCCTTAACTATTAATTAGTTATGTTAATCCGGTATACTATCAACCTCCAATTTCTTGCGGCGTTTTTCATTATATGCCTCAAGGCCCGGTCCCGCCTCGCCCCTGTCTACACGTTGCGCAGCTTCTTCGTCATCTTCGTCGCCCGAAAAATCTAAAATATTACCGTTTATGTCCCATACGTCCAGGGGTTCTTGGGGCCTGATATTTTGCATTTTGTTGTTAATGCGGTTTAACTGGCTTTTCAGTTGCAAATAAATTCTTACCCTAAGCCGTATATCGTTTTCACTGTCTTCTGCAAATTTCAGCAGATGGTCGTCAAACTCATTTTCTTTCAGCTCGCGTATATCGCTTTGTAAACCGGGATAACGTTTGGCCCGTTTCATTACAGCCGCACGCGTGTACGGCGTGTCATAATTTTGCTGTATGTAATTGGCAGTGCCTTCATAACTGCCATTAGAGGCAACAAAAGCCTCAATAAATTGTTCATCAGTAATTTTTGGTTTAGCTGGCATAAATAATAAGTTTAAAATCAAAAGTCAAAATTAGTTGTGCCATAAACATGGATTAATAAGTTGGGACAAGAAATTATCTGAACTGTGATTTATGTGATTAAATGATTGCCTTGATGTTACAATACGTCTTGTCCTGAAATAGGTTTACAAAAAAACGTACATCTATGGCAGGAAAATTTAAACAGTACACAGATTCCTTTAAACTTCAGGTGATTCAAGAAGTGTTGAGTGGCCTCATCAGTAAGAATCTGCTACACCTGATGCGATTGCTTCGTCGTTCCTCCTCGCGATGACGGCGCTTTTTGGGGACTGCAAATTTGGGGCTTTAAATCGGAAAAGAAAACTATTAAAGAAATATTAACTTTATAAAAAAAACGTATGAAAGTCCATCTTTTATTAATTTTAATAAGCTTTTATTCTCTATCATGTGTAGGGCAAAATAAAGAATCGCATTCAATTGATTCAAGCAAAATAATAAAAGAGCCGCCAATGATAAATCCCCAATTCCCGGGAGGTGATAATGCAATGTTTAAATTTTTGGCAAAAAAAACAAGGTATCCTGCAGTCGCAAGAGAGCAAAATATTCAGGGTACCATATACCTTTCATTTATTGTACAGGAAGATGGCTCAATTACTAATATAAAAGTTCTTAAAGGATTAGGAGGAGGGCTTGACGAAGAAGCCATTCGTGTTATTCAACTAATGCCAAAATGGCTGCCAGGTATATACGATGGCAAGCCTAGAGAAACAACAATTAATTTCCCTTTTAAATTTACACTTGCGAATGACTAAACAATCTTTCCACAAATCCACAAAATCTTAACATTACCGCTAATATTCTATTTATAAAATCATTATTTTTGCGCGATTTTATTTTACCGTTCTTATCAATCCAATAGATGCCAAAAGACTCCTCCATCCAACACGTACTTATCATAGGCAGCGGCCCTATTATTATTGGCCAGGCCTGCGAATTTGACTACTCCGGCTCGCAAGCTTCACGCTCGTTGCGCGAAGAAGGCATTAAGGTATCGCTGGTAAACTCTAACCCGGCTACTATTATGACCGACCCGGTTACGGCTGATTATATTTACCTCTTACCCCTTGAAATAGAATCGTTAATTCAGATAATAGAAGAACAGATACAGAACGGACGACCCATTGACGCCGTGTTGCCCACTATGGGCGGACAAACAGCTCTTAACCTGGCCAAAGAAGCTGATGAAATGGGCATCTGGAAAAAGTATAATGTGCGCATGATTGGTGTGGATGTGGCAGCTATTGATAAAGCCGAGAACCGCGAAGCCTTTCGCCAGCTAATGCGCGAGATAAATATTGCTGTACCCCCATCTAAAGTAGCTAACTCTATGTTAGAGGGAAAAGAGTTTGCGCAGCAAATTGGTTTTCCCTTAGTCATTCGCCCCTCGTATACGCTGGGAGGAACAGGTGGCAGCTTCGTTCATAAAAAAGAAGATTTTGAACATTTATTGGAGCTTGGTTTAAAGGCCTCTCCCATTCATGAAGTATTGGTAGAGAAAGCAGTTTTAGGCTGGAAAGAATTTGAATTAGAACTGTTACGTGATGCTGCCGATAACGTAGCCATTATTTGTACGGTAGAGAACTTTGACCCGATGGGCATTCACACCGGCGACTCTGTCACTGTCGCTCCGGCCATGACCTTATCTGATACAGCCTTTCAACACATGCGCGACCTGGCCATAAAGATGATGCGCTCCTTAGGAAATTTTGCAGGTGGTTGTAATGTGCAGTTTGCTTTAAATCCTGAGAATGAAGATTTGATTGCTGTGGAAATTAACCCGCGTGTATCCCGCTCTTCTGCTTTAGCATCAAAAGCTACCGGGTATCCTATTGCTAAAATAGCAGCTAAGCTGGCCATTGGTTATAATTTGGATGAGTTGCAAAACCAGATCACCAAATCTACTTCAGCTTATTTTGAACCCGCCCTTGATTATGTGATCGTAAAAATACCACGCTGGAACTTTGAGAAATTTCAGGGTGCCGATGAAACGCTTGGCTTACAAATGAAATCGGTTGGCGAAGTAATGGGCATTGGCAGAACATTTATTGAAGCTTTGCAAAAAGCCTGTCAGTCGCTGGAGAACGATGCTATTGGTTTAGGCGCAGATGGCAAAGCATGGAAAAATGTGGATGATATTTTAGACCGTTTGGAACATGCCTCATGGGACCGCATATTCAGAATAAAAGATGCCTTAACACTTGGTGTACCTGTAAAGAGTATTCACAAGATCACAAGAATTGACCCCTGGTTTCTGCAGCAAATTGACCAGTTGGTTATTGCCGAAAAAGAACTGAGAAAATTTACTCTTGAAACGCTTACCAAAGACTTTTTAGTTGAGCTAAAACAAAAAGGGTATTCAGATGCTCAGTTAGCAGTTATTCTTAAAGTATCGGAAGAAGACATTTACAAAAAGAGAAAAGCGCTTGGTGTAAACCGTGTCTATAAAATTGTAGATACGTGCGCTGCTGAATTTGAAGCGAAAACTCCTTACTACTACTCTTCTTACGATGGAG
>Ga0302186_10002983_pt1 | contig 12656 bp, 8 predicted proteins | sample II_Bog_E1_2_FD_198782 | JGI IMG/M metagenome (GOLD analysis project Ga0302186, IMG submission 198782) | Peat permafrost microbial communities from Stordalen Mire near Abisko, Sweden - II_Bog_E1_1 | ecosystem: Environmental > Terrestrial > Soil > Wetlands > Peat | place: Sweden: Abisko, Stordalen... | reverse complement strand
TTCTTTGCGCATCATTTTTGGAGATGATGTTTGTTTTAAAAATTTCTACCATTGTATCATCACTCAATTCCCCAGTAATTTCTCTCATTCCTTTTTGAAGCTTTTATATTTTGTTCCATTCCCAAATTGGATAACTTTCAAGGTCTTTTGCAATGTCGCTGCTTCTGAATATGTTAAAACAGTTATAACCCTTTATAATTTCATAACTACAAAAACGGTAGTTACTTGTAATGTTAAGAAAAAGGTCTGCCGTACTTTTACCTTGCATAAGATGTTGTTCTGGATTATCAAATGCTTCGGCTGGTGCATTCCAAGTTGCACAAATCATAAACTTTTTCCCTTGTAAAAGCCCACCTGTTCCATATTGTTTTGTTGGATTTTCTCTTGTTCTGCCATCACCAGTTAAAAATGATTTATTAAACAATCCGCTATTAAATACTTCGTCAACATACTTTTTGTAAATCCAAGGTGCACCGAACCAGTTTACAGGTGTTTGTAAAATTACAATGTCAGCTTCCAAGTGTTTTTTTTCTTCCTCTTCAGGTTTGTAGCCATCTTCAACGATTGTTTCCAAAACCTCTAATGATTTTGATAAAAAAAACTCCTTTGCAATTTGATAGAATGAATTGTTTAATGTTCCTTCTGTCCAGTTAGGATAAGTTAAATGTGTATTGATGAGCAATACTTTTTTTGTTTCTGCCATTTTAGTTGATTTAAAGTGTTGAATTTTGATAAGACAAAATTAAATTACATCAACAAGGCAGAAGGATATAAATTACTAAAAAGAAGGAAACAAATTACCGATAACCACATTCTATTTTAAATACGCTGAAAATTGGCGGTTTTGTCGGCTGCTTGAAGTCTATATTCTTTAGGAGTTAGATTAACTTGTTTTTTAAAAAACTTAGCGAAGTAATTCGGGTATTCAAACCCAAGTTCATAAGCAATTTCGGTATTGTTTAAATCATTTCTTTTTTCAAGCATTTCTTTTGCTTTTTTAATTACAAACTCATGAATGTTTTCAATGGCTGACTTTTGAGTAAAGTGCTTAATGATGTCGCCAAGATAGTTGGGAGTTAAGTGAAGTTCATCAGCAAAATATTGAACAGTCGGAATATGATTGACTGGCTTGATGTAATAATCTTTAAGGAGTTGCTGAAAGTCAGATAAAATGGGATTGTATTGTTTAGGATTTGTCGAAAACTGCCTGTTGTAAAATGCTTCTACTAATGAAACTAAAACGTGTACGTAAGAAAGCAAAACACTAAAGTTCTCTTTTCTACGGTCATAGTATTTAAACATCAAGTCAAAAATGGTTTTGATTTCTTGTTCTTCTTTTTCTGTTAAATGCAGGGCTTCGTGCTGTCCGTAGTCAAGATAGTTTTTAAACAAGAAACGATTTTCTTCGATTAATTTCTTTGATAGTTGTAAATACATGCCTGAATAAGTCGGTTCTACATCCCACTCTGTTGCCATTTCTGGGCTATTAAAAAAAATAGCATTTATAGGCTTTGATTTAGCAACAGTTTTGTCTGTAAAATTTAATTTGATTGAAATTCTGTAAAAGTCAACCATAATAGGTTCAGACTTCAAAAGCATATTTGGCGGGTTGTAATAGCCAATGTCAATATTATTATCCAAAGGTATTGGCAGTCCTATGTATTCATTAAACGACCTAAAATCTTTGAATGTCCTCATTGTACAAAGTTACAAAATTCAAATATGTATAATGATTGTGTTAGTATAAACGAAACCGTGGAAAGCCTTTTGGATAATCCCAAATTGTACAAAGTTACAAAATTCAAATATGTATAATGATTGTGTTAGTATAAACGAAACCGTGGAAAGCCTTTTGGATAATCCCAAAAGAATGTAACGTAAAGCCCAGCTTGGTGTGTTTTACTTTCTAATTGTGCAACCGAGGGTTGCACAATTAGAAAATAATAATAAGGTCTCATTTAGAATGAGTTATTTTGAATTATTTTACACCCAAATTAAATAAAAGAAGCAGTAATCTAATTTATTTTACTGCCATTTAATTTGCTATAATGTGAACTCGTCGGGCTGACGTGACTCGAACACGCGACCCCTAGCACCCCATGCTAGTACACTACCAACTGTGCTACAGCCCGATTTTTAATGCGCGCAAAAATAATACTTTTTTTAACTGAAAGGACTTTACTTTACAATAACCTTTTGGTTAGTAAGCTCCTCGTTTGAGGAACTAATTACCTGATAGGTTCCCGTAGAAACGGGGGGAGACATCTCTTGCGATTTTAAGGAATTCTTTTTTAGATTTAGGGCTACCATGGTATAATAATCGTTTCCGTTCGCGTCGCGCAAAACCAATAAGGTTTTATTTTTTGATGCCTGAGAAATATTTCCCGACACATCATAAATAATACCCGATATCTGAGAGATGGTATTTGCAACCTGTTCGTTTTTTACCACAGACTCTTCTTCTAATTTAAAGGTAACTGTTTGTGAATAGCGAAAATTTCCCGCTTCGTCGGTTTGTTTGATACGGTAGTAAGAAACCCCGTCATAAGGTTGGTAATCTGTTTCAAAATAATCAGCATAAATGGTGCCGCTTTCTATATTTGGAATATCAATCAACTTGGTAAAGTCTTTGCCGTCCTTGCTTTTTTCTATTGTAAAATAGGGACCTCCGGTAAAAACCGAAGTGCTGAATTTAATGTCAATTTTATTTCCATGTTGTACTGCCGTAAAATTAATCAACTCCAAAGCAGGCGTTTCTCCGTTGGCAAAAGCATGGTTACTTGTATAAATGAAAGAAAACAAAAACAAAAGGATTTTTTTCACCTGTAACTTTTTTAACGAGGTAAAAGTAAACTATTTTAGCTATAAGCAAAACCGCGCGGTAAAAACTTAACCTAAACATAATATAGGGTCTGTTTAAAATTCATTTAAAACTTCTTTATGGTTTTCTTTTTCCTTAGTGCTTAAACGCTACGGAATGTCTGCAAAAAAGCCACAGATTACAACCACCGAAGCAAAATATACTAAAACCCTCATTTGTGCGTTAATGGTTAAAAAATTATTAATTTTACCTCGCATGTTGTTTTTCAGAAAGAATTTTGTTGTTTGGCTCTTGCTCCTTGTTTCTTGCTTGTCTAACGCGCAAGTTGCCAAATACAGTAACGAGTTTTTAAATATAGGTGTTAGCGCTCGTGCCATGGCTATGGGCGGTGCCAACGCGGTAAGTTGCAACGATGTATCCGCCGGCTATTATAACCCGGCCAACCTGCTTAAGGTGCAACCCAAGTATCAGCTGGCGCTGTTACACGCCGAATATTATGCCGGTATTTCTAAGTACGATTATGGCGCTTTTTCTGCCCGAATAGACAGCAACAGTGTTGCCTCGGTAAGTGTTATTCGTTTTGGTACCGACAACATACCCAACACTTTGAATCTAGTAGATGCCAACGGCAACGTAAACTATAATAACATAAGCACTTTTGCCGTAACCAACTTTGCCACCCTGCTGTCTTACGCCCGAAAAATACCCAAACTAAAAGGTTTTATGCTGGGCGCTACAGCCAAAATTGTGCGCAATTCTTTAGGGCCTTTTGGTGGTTCGTGGGGTTTTGGTTTTGATGTGGGCGCATCATATTCTTACAAACAATGGAACTTTGCAGTTGTAGGAAAAGATATTACGGGCACCTTTAATGCCTACACCTATAACATGACCGCCGCCCAGCAACAAACCTTCGCGGCTACCGGAAACGTAATACCGTCCAACTCAATAGAAGTAACCGTACCCAGGTTAATATTGGGCGCATCGCGCACTTTTGTTGTTTGGAAAGATAAATTAAGTATAATGCCCGAAGTAAACTTGGTAGTAACCTTTGATGGTCAAAGAAACGAAGTAGTCAGCACCAAAGTTGCCAGCATAGACCCCCTTATGGGTATTGAGCTTTGCTATATGCGCATTATTTATTTGCGCGCGGGTATGAACAACATACAACAAGCAACCAACGTAGACAACAAAATGCAATGGATAGCCTCGCCAAGTATAGGGGTAGGTATCCGGTATAAGGGTGTTGGGCTTGATTATACACTTACCAATTTTGGTGGTGGAGATGGCGCCATTGGCTCTTACAGCAATATTTTCTCTCTTAAAATAAGTATCAACAACCTGCGCCTGCCAAAACCAAAAGCCTAAATGCTACGCGCATTAAAACAAATAACAAGTATTATTTTCGGGTATCGGGTGTTACCTGTTGCCTGTTACTTGCTGCTTGTTGCCTGTTACCTTTTACCCGCCGCCGGTACTGCCCAAACCACCAATTTTAATAACGGTTGGATAAACCACAACTTATACTATTACAAAATAAAAATAGCTAACGATAGTTTGTATAAGTTAGATTCGCTGATGCTGGCAAAAGCCAATGTGCCCCCTCTTAACCCCAACCACCTTCGCTTCTTTCAAAAAGGGGTAGAGCTTTATGTATACATATCGGGCGCGGTAGATAATGTGCTGAACAAAAACGATTATATTTTGTTTTATGCCGAAAGAAATAAAGGCAAGGATGATTCGCTGCTATATGCCAACGGCGCTTTTTTAACCAATCCCTATTATAGTGTGGTAAACGATACCTCGGCTGTTTTTTTTACCTATGATAGTTCGGTAACAGCTAAACGATTAACCCTAAGCGCCGACACCAACTATGCCGCCTATAGTCCATCGCCTTATTACTTAAGAAACGTGTACTCTTCACGTATTGATTATTCTTTTGGGCCCTATAACATTGTAAATCAAAACGACCCGCGCTGGGTGTTGGGCGAAGGGTATTTTAGCTCTTTGATAGCGGAACCAAATAATAATACTTATGATTGCTATGGGAACCTGTTACCGAGTAGTTATTCTTTTCCTTTTAATACCTCTGCTGCTTATACAGGTAGTGGCGCTCAAGCTTACGCCACCGTTTGTTTTTCGGGCGCTAACGATATAGCCAATGTAACCCCCGACCATATTATACAAACAGGTATTCAGGGGTTGAGCAACCAAACATTTGCAACATATTCCGTTAGTGGATATAATTCGGGAAGGTATACTTATGCGTTAAGTCTTGGTAATTTTACTTCGGGCACTACATCTATAAATGTATCAAATTTGCCTATTGCCTCTCCTATTGATAATCTGTTAGATGTAAACTACATTAGTGTAACCTATCCGCAGCAGTTTAATATGCTGGGGCAGGCACAGGAAAAGATTTATCTACCCGATGCGTTGGGGCAAACACAATCTAAGTTGGTTATCAGTAATTTTAATAATATGAGCGGTAAACCTGTTTTAATAGACACCACCAACCGCCTGATTAGTTTTATGCCGGCAACGCCTACTCCTACTACCTTTACTGTTTTGGTGCCCAATACGGGCAACACCAAGTTTTGCCTTTTATCATCTACGGCAGCGGCAGATACGGCGCTAAAAATTACTCCCGTAAACGGAACAGGTGTTTTTGCGAATTACCTGTCGGGTAATACAGATTCCGTTTTTATAATTGTATCGCACCCCTCCTTAATTTCCCCTCCTTCTGTACCCCTCGGTCAATCAGGTGTTAGTCAATATCAGGTTTTTAGAAGCAGCGTTGCCGGAGGAAGTTATCATGTGATTGTTGCCAGCGTAGAAGATTTATATGACCAGTTTGCTTACGGTGTAGAGCGAAACCCCATAGCTATTAAAAATTTTTGCGGCTATTTAATTGCTCACGCGGCAAGCAGCTCCATCAGACCACCCTCTAATTTATTTTTAATTGGCAAAGGCGTTCATGCTTGGGAGTGTTTAAATAATGTGCGATGTCCTTATGTAACAGGTCCTTTTGCCGCCGCCGAATGTTTGGTGCCTTCTTTTGGCAATCCTTCTTCCGATATTTTATTTACGCAGGGCTTGCCCGGTTCATCTTTTTATCCCGAGCCCGCTATACCCACCGGCAGGCTTTGCGCGAAAACAAATACGGATGTGCTTAGTTATTTGAGTAAAGCCCAGTTATATGTGGCGCAAGACCCCGATTCGTTGTGGCATAAACGTGCTATACATTTTATAGGCGGAGATACTCCGTCAGACCAACAAACGTTTAATTCCTATATGAGTGTGTGTAAACAGATTTATGAAAATCCTTTTATAGGCGGAGATGTTTTTTCTTTTTACAAAACCAGCACCACGCCTATAAGCATTAACACCAATGATTCGGTAAACCAACTGATTAATCAAGGAGTATCGCTTATGACTTTTTTTGGGCATGGCTCGCAAACCGGTTTCGACCAGAACATTGATTTGCCGGGCGCATACAACAACTCGCCTAAGTTTCCTTTTATTATTGCCAACTCCTGCTTTACCGGAGACATATTTGCCAGCAACCAACCTACCAATAGCGAAGAGTGGATGCTTGCCCCAAACAACAAAGGCTCTATAGGCTATATAGCTACCACCGCAGAGGGAGTTGCAAATGATTTGGCTTTATATACCGCGGAACTGTACAGGCAGTTTTCTTTCAAAAACTATGGTATGCCTTATGGGTATTGTATGAAAAAAGATATTAATTATTTGATGAATCCGGCTATAAACAGTTTGCTTTATGGTGATACACTGCTACAGGAAACGTGTTTGGAGATGACTATGGAGGGAGACCCCGCCATAAAACCTAACACGGTTCAAAAACCGGATTATATGCTTGCCAATTCCGATGTAATTTTTGACACCCAAACATATCCCGATTCTATTGGTATAAAAATTATCATGACTAATCTGGGAAAAGCCATTAGCACCACCTACAGCGTTAAAGTAACCCGTCAGTTTCCTAACGGGGTTGACAGTATTTATTACAGACCTGCAAAAGCGCCTTTGTATAAAGACACGCTTAGCTTTTTTATTTTTAAGAACTATAATATGGCGGTTGGTTCAAATTGTTTTACCATTGATTTGAATTACCTGAATGCCGTTCCGGAAATAACTACCGCCAATAATACCACAAGCCCTTGCATTTCTTTATTTATAGCCGGTTCTGATATTGACCCTGTGTGGCCCTACAAATATGCCATCGTCCCCGATATACACAACGTAACTTTAGAAGCATCAACCGCCAACCCGCTTGCGCCAAGCACCAAATACCTTTTTCAGATTGATACCAGCGCAAGTTTTTCAAGCCCTGTTTTAATAAGTCAGCCGGTAACAGCACCCGGAGGTGTAGTATCATTACCCGTAAGATTAACGTTAAACAAAGACAGCGTGGTTTATTTTTGGCGGGTGGCAAAAGATACTACTGTGCCTAACTGGAAACAAAGTTCTTTTCAGGTAATTAATGGCAAACAAGGTTGGGAGCAGGCTCATTTCAGACAGTTTAATAATGATTCTTACCAATATGTGCAATACGATTCGGCACACTGGCGTTTTAATTTTGTAAACAACGTTAGAACCATATATGTGAAGGATAAAGTAACTGAATCTAATTTTGATTTTACCGAAGTGCAGTTTTATATGGATAATGCGCAGGAAGATTTATGGACTTGTGCAGCCGGAGGTTGGAGTCTTGCCATATTTGATACTATTTCGGGCAGCCCCATACCCAGCTATTCGGTATCGGTAGCGCAAACCAGTACCCCCAGTATTCCTACCTGGAACGGTAATGCCGGAAATTGCATTTGCAACGAATATTCTAATAATATTACGTATGATTTTGGCGTATTAAATGTATGCTTAAATAGCAACAACGATATTCACTGGGAGCAAAAAATGGCAACCTTTATTGCGGGTATTCCCAATGGGACTCCTGTTTTAGCCTATACAGAAAACGGTTACTATGGTTCTCCTTGGCTTACCCCTCCAACACCGGCGCTAAAAGCGGCTTTGCACAGCATTGGTTCTATTAAAATAGATTCTTTGCGCGACACTACTTCGCTGATTATTTTTGGAAGAAAAGGCATGAGTTCAGGGCATGCACACGAAGTTATGTCGCGTACAGCCAATCAATTAATTACGTTAACCGATACACTTGAAACACATTTTGACAATGGGTATATCGCTTCCGAAATTATCGGTCCCGCCAGACGGTCGGATACCGCCTGGAAATCGCTGCACTGGCATTACAGATTGCCTGCCAGCTTACCCGGTTCTGTTCCTAACTTCGCCACCGATAGCATTGTAATACAGGTAATAGGAATTGATAGTTCGGGGGTAAAAACAACGCTCGCTAATTTTACCCGAGACTCTTTGGATGTACTGGATTTAAGTCATTACACCAACCAGATACCACACAAGTTTTTTCCTTATTTACAACTAATAGCTTACGAACAAGACAACCACGTGCACAGACCACCTCAGTTAAAGCGTTGGCAGGTAATATACGACCCCGCACCTGAATGCGCTCTTTATCCTGCCGGCGGTTATTCGGTTGCCAACACTACGGTTGCCGAAGGACAAACCTATCAGGTAGTAATGCCCGTTAAAAACATTGGGGCTGTTCCTTTTCCGGATAGTTTGGTTATTAATTATTATGTAGAGGATGTTAACCGCGTAACACATAATTTTTCTCAGACAAAAGCCAAAGGCTTTGCGCCCGGCACTGTTATGCCGGTTACTTTTACTGTAAATACCATTGGTTTGGGTGGTAGTAATATTTTCGGAATAGATGTAAATACTCCGGGGAAACCAAAATATCAAAACGAGCAATACCATTTTAATAACATCGCCCAATTTGGTTTCAACGTAACAACAGATAAAATAAACCCCATATTGGATGTTACCTTTGATGGAACACACATCTTAAACGGAGACATTGTTTCTGCCAAACCCGATATTTTGGTTACCCTGAAGGATGAAAACAAATTTCTTGCTTTAAATGATACGGGCAACTTTGCAGTTTATACCACGGCGGCAAACTCAACCACACCGCAGCGTATTTATTTTAACAATCCTCAACTACAATTTACACCCGCAATATTGCCCAACAATTCTTGTAAACTAAATTACAAACCCATACTTGCGCAAGACGGAACATATAGTTTAGATGTGAAAGCTACAGACCGCAGCAACAATGTAAGCGGACAGGTTGATTACAAAATACAATACGAGGTTATTAATAAACCCATGATTACCGAAGTGCTGAATTATCCAAACCCGTTTAGTACCTCAACCAAATTTGTATTTACCATTACCGGAAGCGAAGTGCCGCAAACCCTGAAAATACAAATAATGACCATTACCGGAAAAGTAGTAAAAGAAATTAGCCGCGAAGAGCTTGGCTACCTACACATTGGCAGAAACATAAGCGAATATGCCTGGGATGGTACCGACCAATACGGAGGCAAACTTGCTAATGGAGTTTATTACTATCATGTAGTAACACGCCTTAATGGTAATGAAGTAGAACACATGAATACTTCCGCGGATGAATTCTTTAAAAAGGGTATTGGCAAAATGGTTATTATGCGTTAAGTCTTGAAAGCCCGCGACCTAAGCCGTAGCAGACCATGAATGATCTATTTGCCTAATCTTACTAAATTAAAAAACAGCGCCATGAAAAACACTTCTTTAGTTGCCCTTATTATTAGCACCATTTTTGCAACCTCGGCTTTTGCCACCGAACCCGATACCCCCACCAACAATAAAAAACAAACCCCCGCAAGTATGGTAGCCGAAACCCCCGATAGTAAATTTACGGTTGGTTTAGCCGTAGGCACCACCATTCCGCTAAGTAATTTTGCCAATAGTGCCGCTAGTACAGATTCTACTCACATAAACGGTGCCGCACAAACAGGTATTCATTTTAATGCAACGGCGGGCTATAAGATTTATAAAATTATTGGCGCTATGGTTATGGTTGGTGGCAATATAAATGGGTACAACGCTCCTTCTTCCGGCTTTAGTGTTGTTTCACCTTCGGGTCCGCACTATATAGGGCAGTATTTAGCGGGCCCTTGTGTTTCTATTCCTGTATGTAAAAAGTTTTTTATTGAAGCGCGTGCCTTAGCGGGCTTAATGACCTCGCACTATCCGGAGCTTTCCAGCAATTATTCGGGTTCTCTTGGTGGTTTTGTCTCTTCTTCTTTTACTTATAGTTATAAGCTTACATCGGGGCTGGGTTTTGGCTATAGCGGAGGCGTGGGCGCAAAATATATGCTTAGAGACCATTTTGGAATAACGCTAAATGTGACCTACGCCGGCTCAAACATTAAATACTCAGGCTATACCGTACACGAAACAGTAACTACCACCAGTATTTTTGGAGCATATTCAAACACGCCACTTCCTAACTATAATACCACCAATTCATATAACACACCCGTACACATGTCGGTCGGTATGATAGCTGTTTCTGCCGGAGCAGCGTATAGCTTTTAAACTAAACTACCTTCTACTTCCTGATAGGCTTCAATAGGCAGGCAAGAGCAAACCAAGTTTCTGTCGCCAAAGGCGTTATCTACACGGGCAACGCTGGGCCAGAATTTATTTGTTTTAACCCACTTCAATGGGTATGCGGCTTTCTCGCGGTTATAGGTTTTGTTCCAATTATCGCTTATAACCAGCTTGGCGGTGTGCGGCGCGTTCTTCAAAACGTTATCGGCTTTATCAAAAGCACCGTCGGCAATTTCCTGTATCTCTTTGCGTATAGAAATCATGGCATCACAAAAGCGGTCAAGCTCGGCTTTGCTTTCGCTCTCTGTCGGTTCAACCATCAGGGTATCATGCACCGGAAAAGAAACCGTAGGCGCATGGAAACCATAATCCATCAAACGTTTGGCAATATCGCCCACCTCAACACCTGCATCGCGTTTCAGCGAGGCGCAATCTAAAATCATTTCGTGCGCGCAACGCCCGTTCTTATTAGTGTATAGGGTAGGGTAGTGGTCTTTCAAAACCTCTTTCATGTAGTTGGCATTCAGTATAGCGGTTTTGGTTGCTTCGGTTAAGCCATCTGCACCCAGCATTTTAATGTAGCCATAAGAAATCAACAATATTAATGAGCTTCCGTAAGGAGCGGCCGATACCGCGCTGATGGCTTTAGAGCCACCTGTTTTAACTACACTATGCGAAGGAAGAAAATCTACCAGATGTTTAGCAACACCAATAGGTCCCATACCCGGTCCACCACCACCATGCGGAATAGCAAAGGTTTTGTGGAGGTTCAAATGACAAACATCGGCACCAATATTTCCCGGAGAAGTTAATCCCACTTGTGCATTCATGTTGGCGCCATCCATATAAACCTGTCCGCCGTTATCATGAATTATCTTGGTAATCTTTTTAATGCTCTCTTCATACACGCCGTGCGTAGAAGGATACGTAACCATCAGGCAACTAAGCGTGTCTTTATATTGCTCAGCTTTAGCCTGTAAATCGGTAACATCAATATTTCCTTTGTTGTCGCATTTCACAATTACAATCGTCATGCCTGCCAACGCAGCAGACGCGGGGTTAGTGCCATGTGCCGAAGAAGGTATAAGCACCACATTACGATGCGGGTTTCCATTCGCGATATGATACGCGCGTATAACCATTAAGCCGGCATACTCGCCCTGCGCACCACTGTTGGGTTGCATACTCATAGAAGCAAAGCCAGTAATGTTGCTTAAATCTTTAGTAAGTTCTTTTATAATTTGCTGATACCCTTTGGCTTGTTCAACAGGTACAAACGGATGTATGTTGGCAAACTCAGGCCATGTAATTGGAAGTAATTCAGAAGCAGCATTCAGCTTCATGGTACAAGAACCCAAAGAAATCATAGAGTGAACTAATGATAAATCTTTATTCTCTAAACGCTTGATGTAGCGCATCATTTCTGTTTCACTGTGGTATGAATTGAAGGTAGGGTGTGTTAAGTATTTAGAAGTGCGGTTAGCAAATGAAGAACTAATTATGTTTGCATGATGAAGATTAAATGTTGAATGCTCTTTCGCGGAAGCTTTTACAAATACTTTTACTACATCTATCACATCGCTGGCTTCTGCTGTTTGGTCTAAAGAAATACCAACATGATTAGCGTCTATATAATGGAAATTAATTTCGTTGGCTTCCGCAATAGAACGAACCTTTGCAGCATCACATTCAACTACTATGGTATCGAAGAACAGTTTTGTTTTGATGGTATAACCTAATTTCTTTAGTTCTTCCGCAACAGCAACGGTATTAGAATGTACCTGCTCTGCAATAGATTTAATCCCATCCGCACCATGATATACGGCATACATACTTGCCATAATAGCTAACAGAGCCTGCGCGGTACAAATATTAGAAGTAGCTCTTTCGCGCTTAATGTGTTGCTCGCGTGTTTGTAACGCCATGCGCAACGCAGAGTTTCCTTCTGCATCCACACTCACACCAATTATTCTTCCGGGAAGCAAACGCTTGTAATCTTCTTTGCAAGCGAAGAACGCGGCGTGCGGTCCACCATAACCAAGTGGCACACCAAAGCGTTGTGAGTTACCCACCACGCAATCTGCACCCCACTCACCCGGAGGGGTTAATAAAGCAAGCGCTAATAAATCGGTCGCTACGCAAATTTGTATTTCTTTGCTATGTGCGGCAGCAACAAATGCTTTGTAATTATTTACTTCTCCGTTAATATCAGGGTATTGAATTAACGCCCCAAAGAAAGAATCATCAAAATTGATGCTGTTCGCGTCGCCCACCACCA
>Ga0302186_10002982_pt1 | contig 12659 bp, 11 predicted proteins | sample II_Bog_E1_2_FD_198782 | JGI IMG/M metagenome (GOLD analysis project Ga0302186, IMG submission 198782) | Peat permafrost microbial communities from Stordalen Mire near Abisko, Sweden - II_Bog_E1_1 | ecosystem: Environmental > Terrestrial > Soil > Wetlands > Peat | place: Sweden: Abisko... | reverse complement strand
TGGGAGCATTGAGCTATCTAAGAAAGTCTACTCCATCAGCATGCAGCATGAGTTTACCAAAGGAGTTAACTGATACAAGTTGAATTGCCCTTTCCATGTAGTTTTTGTTATTCATGATGGTTTATTAACTTGAAAATACTTCATGTTTTTAAATTAAGGAAACTAGTCAGTATACATTTGAAAATAGATAGATAATTTAAGCCTCATAAATCTTCAATGAAGATGATTCAACTGTCTTTTTAATGTAGCATCAAATTTAATGTGGAGCTACTGCTAATCACCATTTTATAAAATCATCATCAATGAACGTGGAATAACACGAGGAAAAAACAGGATGGAGAGGAGTTTTTCATTGCTTACCAGCCACGAGAAATACTGCGCAAAAGATCATCATGCCACTAGGCTATTTTTACTCTCCCTTCCTCGCAGATCCTCCCACCATTCGAGCCAATCCTTCGTTTTGCGCCAAATGCAGAGCCAGCATCAACTCATTCTCGCAGAAAAATAAAAACACAAAAACATGGATTTGCAACTTTTGCTTAACCTCAAATCCACTTACTGTTGATATTGGCAACGAGGAAGTCGAGGAGTATGTGGAATCCAGAGTTGGAGATTGTGGAATCTTCTTCATTATTGATCTCTGTATTTCAGAAAAGGAACTGACGGCGGTGAAATAAACTCTCATCAATACGATATCCAAACTACCTAGAAATATCTTCGTGGGACTGATCTGCTTCAACCGTAACGTCTTTGTGTATGATTTCGAAGATGAGTTTGCTAAATTTACGTGTTTGAGTGGATCAGAAGGTACTACTTGTTGAAATATAGACTATGCTCCAAATGGCTTTAATAAACTCAAGGAAACCCTCAACCTGCTCGGGCAAATCGATCCAAAGTTTGTAAACAAAATTATTGCTTCTCGCTACTACGTGCCTATTCATACAAACTTATAAAAACTCACCAAGGCAATTCAAATTCTGCAATCGGATAAGCATATACAGCTACGTAGTCAGCGTGAAAAGAGAGCAATGGGGTCAGCACTTCAGATTGGTATTGGAATGCTGTCTGAACTGGGAATAAACACACGATTTTGTCTATTGACTGGCGGTCCTTGCACAGTGGGTTCAGGGAAAGTAGTAAATCTTCCATTAAAAAACACAATTCGTTCCTATATTGATATAATCGAAGGAAACTAGAACACCGAGCATATAAAAGCTGCAACTGCCTTCTATGAAGGACTATAAGATCTTCTCATAAAGGGAAAGCATACGTTAGATATTTGGGCCTATGGATTAGACCAATTCGGATTGATGGAGATGAAATCAATGGTGCACAGCACTGGAGGAATGTTGGCCATGCATGAAGAATTCGACCACTTTATTTTCAAAACTAGCTTTGAGAAGTTCTACTAGGCAGATGAGGATGGAATATTTAACTTTCCTTTTTCAACTCATCTCACTATCAGGGTTTCAAAGGAGTTGAGGATTAGTGGAATTATTGGATCCTGTAAATCTCTCAAGGATAATACTTTAAAGATAGCAGCAGAGATGGAAATCGGTGAAGGGGGCACAAACTCTTGGTATTTGGGTGGAATAAGTGGCAACAATGCTCTTTGTATTATGCTTTCTCTCAGTGAGGCTAACAGTTCATAGAACAAAGAAAAAGTAAACCTGCTATTACTCAGACTGGTGATATCCAAGCCATTACCACCTATAAATGGTCCGACAATGTGATACGGACGCGAATCTCTACCATAAGGCTAGATTATTGCAGAGAAAATCAACTGGTGTAGATTGCAAAAAGATTTGATGAGCAGGCGGCAGCCGTAATGCTCGCCAGATTGGCTTCAAAGAAAGCTGAAATTTAGGACACTATCGAAGTCAAAAAATGGGTTGATCGTATCCTTCTGAAATTTGCAGTGCGTTTTGCTCATTGCAATCGTAATGACAGAAACAGTTTTCGCCTTCCCATAACTTTAAAGCATTTTCCTCAATTTATATATCATTTACGTCGCAGCAACTTCATTAACCCCTTTGGAGCACCGCCCGATCAATCAATTTACGTTAAGACTTGTCTGATGCGCGAAAGCATTGCTAATTGCATGGTAATGATTCAGCCTGCCCTACTTCGCTACGTTGCGAATTAAATTCAACCTGTTCCAGTCGAATTGGATCTCGGATAGCTTCAGTAGGACGTTATCCTCTTATTGGATTCATATTTCAACGTGCTTGTATGGTATGGTCAGAGTGTCTATGATTGGAAGGAGTAGGAATTACAAAATCAACCTGATTACGAATATTTGAAAGATTTCTTCGCAATGCCACTCCAAGATGCCAGTGACATTATGTACGATCGACTACCTGTGTCGAACTTCTACTAAACCTTCAAAAACGATGGAAAATAGCGTTACCTAAAATCGCGAGTAAACCCCTCTAAAAGCACAAAGATATAGTAGGGTGACTTCGTGAGTGACGATGCTCCTATCGCTCTCTTTATGTAATTCTTAGTGAAAAGCGTAATAAACTACAACTAATGATTTTATATTGAAGCGGTCATACAGTAATAGCTAATTGTTATAAATGTCGGTTTATAATACAACGTTATGATTGACAGCTTAAATCAATTCTTTCCATCCTTCGCGGCTTCTCCCACGCGCTCTCCAGGGAGAGAAATCTTGTCGCCTAAATAATAGCCACACATACATAAGATTACCATTCATTTGCCGGAGTCCTTCGTCGAGAGTACCGTGGACAATAATTGCTCAATATAGTCTTCAGTGAAATAAGGCAACAATGAAGAGGGAAACAATATCAAAGTCTTCTGTCGCTTTAAACCATCGTAAAATCCATCAGTTATTCGATATGATGAGAATATGATCGACGATGGCGAAAATAAATATTCATTCGATGTAATCTTTAATCAGCTTTGTGAGCAAGAGGATGTATTCAACTCCATCGGATGGCGCCATATCGATACCTTCTTCAAAGGACAAAATTCAACCATTTTTACCTATGGACAAACGGGCTCTGGTAAAACCTTCACTATGTTTGGCGATCTGAAAGATAGGCATGGCTATGGCCTAATACCTAGAACCCTTGAGTATATTTTCCTGAAAAAAAAGGAAGAAGATAAAATAACTTGCTCCATGGTGGAAATATATAATTAGAAGCTAAAGGACCTCTTTGATTTTCAGAACAAATCGGGAGGCGTCAAACTTAAGGAACTAAAGGACTCAGTGATGCTTGAAGGATTGGTGGAGGCCAATGTTGAAAGCCATTTCTAAATTATGAACCTAATTAGTTATGGCTATCGAGATCGTAAAATTGCTAGTACTTATAACAATGAATCTTCATCGCGATCGCATACAATATTATTTGTTTACCGAGAGTACCGGAGCCACGATAAAGAATGCAAGACAAAAATGTGCTTTATTGATTTAGCTGGAAGCGAAAAGATTCGCAAGAGTGGTGTCAAGGGGCAAACTTTGGAGGAGACTAAAAAGATTAATCTGTCGCTGTCTTGTCTGGGCAATGTTGTCTCTGCTTTGACTTGCTCAGCTTAACACATTCCATATCGTAATTGCAAGCTGACGAGAATATTGAAGGATTCTCTTTCAGGAGACTGTCGAACCAGCATCATTACTACATGTTCGATGGACAAGACAGACTATCACGAAACCATTTCAACAGTAAAATTTGCGGTTCGAGCCAAGAGAATAAAAAATAAAAAACGGCTGAGTAATGCCACATACTCTCCTTCATAGATTATAGACGGTCTTAAAAAATAGTTAGCATAAACAAAAAAAGAGTTAGCTTTTTACAAAAAGAAGTAGTAGCAATAATAGGTCACTCCCTTGTAGTAAATCCCCTAGGAAGAGGTAGTGTGCCGCCCCATAAATCAAAGTATAGTGGTGGGCAGTGGTATATCGTCCCGCGTGAAGGTGGGGGCGACAGACTCAACGCATGAATACATGAATGAAGATAAATGATACTATGCTGATTCCTTTTGTATTATATATTCTATCGAATATGTTAATGCTCTAACCAATTTTCACCGAAGAAGAACTTAAATTCAATCGACTCAACCTCGACTATATCAAGAAGAACGATCTCCATACCGTCTTTTAAATACTCATGTCAGAACCTTAGAATAGGACCATTGCTGATGTTAATAGTCTGGTCAAAATATTCTTGAATGTAGCGATTATCCAATTCAGATTGAACCTATCAAACGCATGAATAACTTCTCAGCCATCTATCATGTATGCAGAAACATGTTCCTCGCCAAATTCAAAGAAAAATCCTTTATCTATCAGAAGCAGGAAGACGCCGAGTGTCTATATTTGATTATCAATGGCAAGATAGGACTTTATAAACGTACGCCTGACCTTGAATAGCAATAGGAAGTGGTATTTCTATCGGAAGGCAACTGCTTCGGTTCCATCTATAACTGGAAACATAAATTTTTGCCACTCACCTTCTAATAAACTCTTCTAGCCATAATTCCCAAGCGTGAAGTGAATAGAATCACAATAGCAGTCACAAAATAAAGAGAGGAGATGTATAAAACCATCAAAAAAGCAAAGATATTCAGTGATTAAATCAGCGATGAAGTATTCCGAGCTGCCAGCCAGTATTTCACTCTGAATCGCCTCCCTTTCGGAACCTATCTCATCAAGTAGGGTGAAATTCCAAAAGCTTTGTTTTTTTTACTGAAAGGAACAGTGAAGAAACAATTGGAGATGAGTATGGAGGGCGATTAAACAAAAGAAGGACAACTAAAAAGGGATCTTTCAGTGGCTACATATTCTTCAGGAGATTATTTTCCCAAATAAAATCTGTCGGAATGCTTAAGTTTCAATATAATAGCATAATCGCCATGTGAAGTCATAACAATCCCGAAGAAGTCACTGAAAATGCTGCATTTTGTGCCTAAACAATGTGAGAGTACTTGGAAAACTGAGCAGTACTACCGCCAGTAGATACAAAAGCAATAATAATGGAAAAGATACAAACTGTAAGTTCTATCCTAGAGTCTAAACCTGCCTTCCTCCCAAAAGAAGCCAATGATATTCAAATTTTGACTACTGTCTACTTTGTGCAAAATTAGATCATTCAAAATAAAACATTCTTAAAGTATAGTCTGATAATCTTATTTTTGGGATGATGCATCCTTTATAATTTATTGATAAACAATTTAACTGTTAAATGAGTTACTTTCAGAAACATATGCGCGTCAATGGCAATGAAAATTAAAGCAGCCACAACTTCTGCAAAAATAGTCATGCCACTCCCGTCTGCAATACTAACAAATTCAAGAAGAATGCTCCAACCAAGAGCAAAGTATCAGAATGCGCTTCGCTACTTTAAGATAATGGACAAATCAGTCGGCCTCGAGAACGAGAGCAGGATTTTAGTCACGCTGAGATCTCCCGTCCAAAACTAGCAATAAGAAGAAGCGAGTGTCCCCCTCCAACTCACAAGCTACAATTAAAATTAAACTAAAAATCTATCATTGAACCTCAGATGCATGTATAAGGAGATAAGATAAACACCGATTTTCAGACTCTAATGATCGATGCAGATAATTCGATGCAATAGTTGCTAAATAGTTCAATAAACCAATTTTCTAAGTATTTAGAGGGCGAGAATTTAGAGGAGGAGGAACATCAGCACTTAATCAAGCAGAACTAACATCTGAAGACCGCTCTGGAACAGTTGAAAGTGATACTAAAGGAAAAACTGGAGAATGCTTTGAAGAAGCAAAAGGAAGAGCTTAATACTATGATGGAAGATTACATTGGACTTATCACCAAACTACTCAAGGATAAGGAATAATTAACCACTGAGTTGGAGAAAAGAGATAATGAGCTCAAGGAAACCAATTTGCAAAGAGAAGGCCTGCTGAAGGAGCAGGACAAGATTCACCTTAAGATGGAAGAGATGACTCAGGAGAAGGATCAGCATGTGGCGAAGACGAAACAACAGATTTAGGAATTTCTTCATATAATTGATCAGTACGAATAGGAGGGAGAACAGGAAGGTAAAGAAAATTAACAGATGAGACAGAGAATTCAAGAACTAGAACAGCAAATCAAAAATTATGAGTAGGCAAGGACCAATCCTCCCTGCAGCGAGGAATAACCCCAATAGAAGATAGTCGCTCAGGCTAGTAAGATACAAATACTAATCGAATTATTGGAACAATATCAAAACGACAATACCTCCTTGAGGGAGAACCTCAATCGATACTAGCAGGAAGAGGAGGGGAAAGACTCCCGCATTGAGTTTCAAACCAGGATAGAGGAGCTCGAGCGATAGCATGAGTAGTAATTTATTTAATATGAACGAGCTATGCGTGAAACGCTCAATAAAAAAGACGAGTGCATCTAACGTCTCAACATGATCATCGACAGCTATCGGCAGAAGCGAGATCGGACCAATAAAGAGATCAGCTTCGATACGACTGTGTCCATCCCCACTGATCAATCTAATTGAAGTTTAATATGAGTTGAAAAACATATATAGATCACACATACCAATAGAAAACGTTCTGCTGGTAGGGGTATAATGATAGGAGGGGATAGAAGGGTTATTGAATTGGTTGTAGGGAGAGGGGTGGCAGTTGCTGGACTGCTTATTATATCTATGATTGATCTTAATTGGCTATGCTACTTAACTAGTTTTTGATTTGAGCAGTACCTTCTCTTTTGAGTTTGACCCCACCAGCTTGATCTATTTCTTCAAATGCTTTGAAAATGAGAGCGTTGAGTCTCTCATAGAGAGGCCTAGCCTCCTTTATCTTGTCTGCCAACATGTTCTTTTCAATTCGAAAACGCATGGCATAGATGGTATTCTTGATTTCCTGTCCAATGAATTTAAAATCTAAATTGATCCATAACTTACGGCTTTAAGCTTGGTATAGCTCATTCAGGAACTTTGGGGAAAGTTTGCTGATTTCGTAATTGAAACAGGTATTGCTGCGGTCAAAGTGGTTCACCACAAATCTTATGTAGTTACGGAGAGTGCCATAGAACCTATTCTTGATCTTGTTCTGAGTTCTAAATCAGAGGGGGAGTTACCTGCCGATGAATTTTTGAACAACGCACCACCGCGTACCGACCTGTTAGTGGACCTCATATAGCTTCTCCAACTACCACTCCTCCCATTCCTTGCGGTTGATTCCTGGGTCCAAGAAGTTGATCCACTTCTCTCGGCACTCCATTTCAGTTCTTTTGAAGCCATTTTCCTAAAAAACCTCCGATATTCTCTTCCATTTTTTTGAGCTGAATTGTGGGTAAAGCTCAGTCAACAGTGCTATTTCCTAAATCGGGAAGGGAATTACCTGAGTGGACCACTCTATTTTTTTTTTAGTTCTTTCCATCAATAAAAATAATATGAATTTCCCATAAAATAAGGAAAATATCAGAGTAATATTTAAATCAAGTTACCGATTTAATTTTTTAATTTAATTTTGCAAAGAGCATAGCCTTTGGACATATTTGGTCAAATTAATATACGGGCGCAAATTAAAGAGCTTGCATGATGAGAAAGGAGGGTCAAAACTAAAAGAAGGCAAGAAGACAAGAAGGAAAGAAGGCGAGAAGGGAAGAAGACAACAAAATCGAGTAGACTCAGCGAATGTTGATGGTCCTGCTCATTAATCGATCACACAATCAATAAACTAATTGTCTAATTTAACCTGCTTAATTGAGCGTTATTTGTATATCAAGGAGCCAAGTTTACTAACAGTGAATCTCAATATTACTGCTCCTCTTTTTTAGGAGGAATTCAAGATATTTATTATTTTTTAAATTTTAGATTTGATATATACCAATAAACAGTATAAAATATCTATTTTGAAAACGGTATCAATACGAAATAAGTAGGATCATTCCCTCATTCATTTGGTTAGGGATTGTGATCACACTGCCTGTCATTGATAAGATACTCCATAATTTGAATCATAATTGTAAAGGAGGGGTTATAGTTAAAGTAGGGTAGTTTAAAGAGAGACCATCAAGGCCTCAAAAATATTTATACTTATCTCTTAAAAATTGAGGCTTCCTGTTCAAGATTAAATGTTCAAACTCAGATACAAGGGTAACGCTCTCTCCGAAGAGAGATAACTTATAAGGAAGGCGAAACTATTATCTAAAAATTGCGCCATTTTGATTAAGTTAGCCAAATAAATGCTCCTAGGATCTTAGCAGACACTTCAACTCTGTCAATGAACCAGTTTGAATATACCCTCATGTCTAATTTTCCCTTTTACATTACGCTGTCTTGACTCCGCCCATCTAACTTTCAATTATATTAAAAATGAGAGCAAGCAACTACTCGAACATGAACACTTCTAAAATATCAACGAAGCTGATAGAAGATACTTGTTCTTAGCATGACGGCGAGGCCTTTACGAATTTTTGTACTGCAATGACCTGCATCAAGCCTCTGTGTCCCGAGTGCATTTAAAACCACTACAATCATCACAAGAACATTCGCACCATGCCAGAAATAGACTCTTTTAAGACTCTTAAGAACAAATGCGTTAACAAGATCGCGGATATACTGGAGCATGTCGGAGCTTAGCAGGGTGAAACTTCCCTTAACTAACTACAAAATATCTTCGAATTGTGTATTTGAATAATTATGCAGCGCTAAGGCGGGTCAAAGAGATACGAGAGCATTGCCGTAAGATATCTGACAGTTACTTTTCCAATCTCGAGGATTTTATCAAGAAAAAGATGGGAAAAATAACCTCTGAGGAATCGTAATTGATCGTTGAGATGGACCGAGTCAATAACATTGTGGCTGAACTAAAGATGCTTCTCAACAAGTTGGAAAACACTCGATCGTTCCTTAGTACTGCTGAAATGATAGTAAAACTAGATGGAGACCGTATCGAGTAGAAGGTAAAGGAGGGGTTTTCCAACATCGTGCGTTTCAAGGAGGGACATAAAAGTAATCTATTCATCGAGAAGAATTATGAGCAGAAGTACTATAACTTCTTGGCTAGCACATTTTTCTATGGCAATAAGGATAACCTCGAAACAATGCCTAAAGTAGTTTAGGAAATTCGTAGCAAGAATGCAATGGAAACCCTCTCTCGCTCTCACTCTCGCCTCAAGGAGCTATAGTAAGAGCCGAGAATGAGTAAGGCCAGTTCCCGTAATTATGAAATCGAATCCAGTATGGTTCCCAAACGATAGGATGACCAAAAGTCGACCTTATCACGCAAGTCCAGCAAAAAAGGACTGAAAAATAAGAAAGAAATAATTGGTATGAACACGTTTAGTAATAACAGCCCTCGTCGCTATCTGCATTTCTTCCAGCACGACGAAAACATACTGCACTATCTCGATTTGTAAGAAGGGACCTAGTTCCAAACCATCCGGTTAAACATCAACTTCCACCTTCCTGACTTCCACAAATCCATCTCGGTGTCCACAGGAGATCTCTTTGTAGTCGGGGGTGCTGAATCAGAAATGCCCGAACGAAAATCTGCGAATGTATACAAGTTTGACTTCAACAACAGCTCCTTAGTTTTGGTGAATAAATTAAAATACGGCCGATCCTCACATTCTATTTGCTTTAACAATCGATATATTTATGTTCTTGGCGGGTATCTCAGTGGACAAGTCTTAACTGATCGATGCGAACGGTATGATATTGTCAACAACAAAGTGGAAGAGATTCGGCCAATGAACAATGCTGCTTGCTCTTTCGCCTGTTGTTCGTTTGCTGGCAGATATATCTATAAATTTGGAGGGGTGGGCTAAAATAACGAGATTATACCTTCAATCGTACACATTGAGCTATTTAGGAGCGCTTTGATTAAAAAACAGGAGCATGGGAAGAAATCAACCCTTCCATTGAGTTAATCAAGAACGAGAAGCTTGTTGCCCTCTCCACTTCGGCAGCCGTGCAAATCACAAAACAAGAAATTATGGTGATGGGCGGTTATGATGAAAGAAATAGAGGATACAGTCAGACTTATATCCTAAAAGTGTAGGATACTGGAGCCACTTTGCTTAGGGAAATAAATGTCTATCCTCTTCCAAATCCAGAGGGCTTCTGGAGCAGCAACCCTATTATCTACAAAAAAATGGTGTTTGCGTTACAAAACGTATCGACAGGCGACAACGACTGCAGCGAGAGCGTACGCCGAATACTCTCCTTCGACGGTGCAAGCTGGAAATAACTCTGATTATTCATTGAAACATATAGAGCAACATTATTTGGGCTAAATATGAATGTGCAGTATTGCTATTTTAATCATCAGTTGTTGTCCCGCGACTATCACAATGATAATCTTTCCTTTTTGGAGACAGAGATGGCGAAGCAGGTGAAAAATATTATGATGTAGTAGATTATATAAAAGGGAGTAATGCCTATATGGTTTTAAGCTTACCCACAAAGAAGTAGAAATATTTTAGATTACTGCCTCCAATGCATTTTGAGACCCATGGACAGTGATGGTCGTAGTCACGAATACACACGTCGCAACTACTGCAGTGATGCATGTTTCCCTGAATTTGCAGTTTGCATTTACGACAATATCTACTTTATAATTTTCTTACCTTTTTACATCTTCTTATTGCTGTATTTCCTAAGGTAGAGGTGATTACAACACAACTCCAGGGTTTGACACAGCTATCAGCAAGTAGGATGTGAGTTGTACTATTACTATCGAGAGATTAACTGTTTTAAGAAGGATATTTTCGAAGGATTCATTTACCACATTGATAAGGTAGCAACCTGCAACGATAAAAGAGATAAAAGTGGCGAGAAAGCAGATATCTGAATGATATGGAGCGTACAGTCCGGACCAAGAGTGATAAGAATGCGATTTCTTTATAGTAGCACCAGCATGTTCCCATATTTTTTGTGTGGAGGTCCTTCAGAGTGCAGATTTAACTCTTCTATGAAGGATTGTCTTTGTGACGTATTCGTTTTGTTTTGTTTATCGTCAGTAGTATCCCTGCTCTCTTCGAGGATCATAACTTAATACAATTAGTTTTAAACCCAAGATTACTCATTTCAATAATGGTAAAATACCTTACAAATGATATTGTAAATAGGAATATGAATAAATCATTCGACAAATTTGGGGTTCATCACCCAAATATTACGGAGCCCTTTAATTCTGTCGGAAGTGAAGCTAGGGCAAAGGCATATCATGGAGATGGATTCGAGAGCCAGTTTGTTGTTTGCGTAGAATGGTTGATTTTATACGTAATTAACATAGGCCCTCATTGTTTAGAGGTGTTCTATATGAGAAATGGACGAGGAACACTCTCCAGAAAAATATTTAATGAGTTTAGTGAGGTGACACCTGACTTTCTCATCAAGATTGCTAAAGATGCCCAACATGTAATGACAGGTTTCTAAGAACATAAAGTCGACCAAGGTTATCTCCCCTAGGACAAAATTGCTGCCATTTCCTAGCAGAAGTAAATATTCACATATTTCAAGGATGTAGTTGGATTCATTCATAAATCTTTCGTAGAATTGCTTTTTCATCTTCCAAATCTAGTCTTTGCCCTTGTTGGCAGCTAGATCACTGAGTCTAAACATCTCACTCATCGAGTTGGGCTGTCGGATAAAAAATATTTATAGAATCTCCTGTAAACGTGCCTTGATAATAATTGAAATACCTTTTGGCGAATATTGCGGCCCAGTAACTATTCTCGCTCAAATCTTCGGCAGAGGAAGGCCATGATGGGATAAATATCATAGATGTAGTGGCCTTCATAAACTAGTAGAGGCAACAGTGATTTTTAAATACGAATTCCTTTTAGGCTTTGCAGAATCTCAGATGGAAGTTTTTTCTTTTCCTCTTCTTTGTCTTACAGATGGACCTCTATTGATTTAAGACCAAGATAGCAAACCAAGTTGCGGATGGGCTGCATCTTACCCCTGACCTTGTAATAGACCAGAACCAACGGTTTCTATCCACTTTCGCTTATGCTGGTCATGTTCGAGTTAATTTTGGTTATTTTAATTTTTCTGATTATAATATTCATATTTTGGAATTTAAAGTAGAGAATAGGTGAAAACACATAGTATAAAAATGTAATACAAGGCATAAAAAGAAGGATTCCTGTTAAAGTTTTGGCAATGACTACCATAAATTAACACAATAACTCGTTTTTAAAGAAGTTACTCAGAGCATAAAAATAACAAATATCACTTTTAATCTGCATTCATCCGATTTATCAACTCGATTATTACCAGTATCTTCTTTCTTTACTCACCAGACACCTTCAAAACCTCCCGCTTCTTCTTTAGCCATTGACTCTCCTCGAACTTCTTTTGGCCGGCAATTGCACTGCAAACGACGTGCTCAAATAATAAAAACTATTCTTTTTTAAAATAGTCACGATTAATAGGCTTCACTATATTAGATAAATCGTAGTTTTACAAATTGAGCTTCAGCTACAGCAGCAAAGTTTAGTAGTTTCGCCTCACACTTTCAAGTCTATTAATGATCTTGTTTTTTGAGGTTAAAAAGCATTACTACAAGCACTGATGGCATTCCTCATACTGTTTTACTAAGTCAGTGAGGCAGTCGTGAGCATCATTTTATTCCTGGACTAGGTTTTGCATTAAAATTTAGCCTGTATGCTTCATTGCCCCCACCTCTCGATCAATGAGTCT
>Ga0302186_10002980_pt1 | contig 12664 bp, 14 predicted proteins | sample II_Bog_E1_2_FD_198782 | JGI IMG/M metagenome (GOLD analysis project Ga0302186, IMG submission 198782) | Peat permafrost microbial communities from Stordalen Mire near Abisko, Sweden - II_Bog_E1_1 | ecosystem: Environmental > Terrestrial > Soil > Wetlands > Peat | place: Sweden: Abisko... | reverse complement strand
GCGATTTTTTTTTTCAATTCTAAGTTTAATAAAAAAATTTCAAAAAACTTTAAACTTTGTTTGAAATTTGAACCAAATAAAAAATTAACCCCATGGACAAAAACACAATTATTCTCTCCTATCAAATCAAAGGCACCAAAATCTCCATAGTTCATGGCGACATTACTCAAGAAACTTCTGAAGCCATCGTGAACGCGGCCAATAACGCCCTTTTATTAGGAGCCGGGGTAGCTGGAGCCATTCGTCGAGCGGGTGGGCCGTACCTCTTAAATTTTATCAATAATTTCTAAATAAAAAGACTAGAGAAATTCAAAAGGAATGCAACGATTTCATTGACACCCATGGCCAAGTGGCAACTGGAGATGTTGCCATAACAGGTTCAGGCAATTTACAGAAATCTCATGGGATTCTATATATAATTCATGCTGTGGGACCTATCTGGGAAGGAGGAACTCATAATGAAGAGCAGCTTTTAAAGGATTGTGTGATAGGATGTTTGAATAAATATGTTTTGAGTCATAAATATAAAAAAGTTAGCATTCCCGCGATTTCTAGTGGTATTTTTGGGTTTCCAAAAGAAAAATGTGCGAAGATTATGATCGATACTTCGGTGGAGGAGGCTGAGAAGGGGAGCTCTTTGGAGGAGATCAGATTGACTAATTTTGATGAATTGACTGTAGGGATTTTCAAAGAGGAAATGGAAAGGAAAATTAAGAGTTTAGAGGAAAAAAAGGAGGATGATCAAAGGAGAGCAGAGAAGGAAAATATAGAAAAAGAGCAAAAAATGGAGGAGGATCAAAGGAGAGCAGAGAAGGAAAATATAGAAAAAGAGCAAAAAATTCTAAATTTAGAGAAAAAAGAGCACCAAATTCAAAATTTAGAGAAAAAAGAAGAAAATAACAAGGATATTAAGAAACAAGACCAGAAAAAAACCAAGGAAAGAGATTGCTTTTGTGGTTTGATTTAATTTTTTTTTTACTCTCATACAGAAATATTACGATTTAATCTAGTCTAATGTATATTTAATAATGTCTTCCTGAACTGAAGAATAATATATTATAGAATTTAACATATTAGTCTAAAAACTTCACAAAAAATGAATTCCCAAAATCTAGAAAAGGCTTCCTTCCTCTATAAATCGACCAAATTCTCCGTAATCCATGGTAACATAGTCCTCGAAAGATCCAACATCATAGTAAATGCAGCCAATGAGGATTTATGGCTCGGAGCTGGGGTGGCAGGTGCTATAGATACAGCAGCTGGCAGGTCATTTCTCTAATAAAATCTCCTGATAAATTATGAATTTAGTGAAGTTCAAGCCGCTTGTTATGAAATCATTAGAAAAAAAGGCACACTTAATATTGGTGATTGCGTCTATACAGGAAGTGGCAATTTATTCGAAAAACAAGGCATTTTCTATGTGGTTCATGCAATAGGACCGAAATGGAAAGGGGGGTTCGGTGATGAATTCTCAGATCTCAGATCCTGTGTTATTAAAGCTTTGGATATATTAAGTGCTTTGAAAATGAAAAGCATTAGTTTCCCTGCTATTTCAAGCGGAATTTTCGGGTTTCCCAAGGAAATTTGCGCAGAAATCATGATTCATGCTGCCATTGACTTCGTGAAAGAAAAAGAAGCACAAAATATGCCAAAAATAGATGAAATTAGGTTCACGAATTTTGATTCAGAAACTGTTGCTGAATTCCAAAAAGTATTTCAAAAAGCCGAAAAATCCTTAATTTAATAGTAATTTTTAAAAAATCCTCAAAATTTAAAATTTAAATAAATAAATAAATAAATAAATAAATACACCTCACCTCATCTATCAAATTTTCATTTCTTTAGACAATAAAACGTCTAATCGATTTTGACTCTAAATAAAATACTCTGCTAATATTTCTTATCAATCGCGCATTATCAATATATCCATTCATTTCTGTTTAAGTCCTCCCATCCATGCAAACTTTAGATATATAATTGTTTTTTTTCAAAAATCGATAATACCTTAATTCGGCTCAATGGACCCTTCTCCCGAAGACCAGACATCCCCTAATCTCTTGTTCCTCTTAGAGCACATTTCCTCCTTCGTGAAACTTTATCTCCAAGAAGGTGAAAAGATTCTTTTGAATTGTGATGCTCAACCTTCCTTCCAAGCCATTCGTCAGGCTCTCGAACAAATCACTATTGAAGACATTGGGATAACAGCGAAAACCATCGGTTTTTTCTTCCAGCCTCAGAAAATCTGTGGCATTAAGGTTCTTGAGGAGGACTTTGCATCAATAAGCGTATTTTGCCTTAGTAAAGACATGTAAATTTTTAAGGGAATTTATTTAGAAAATGTTCATGTTTTGATTAGGAAATTGAGCTATCATGATCATCCTCATATGGCTGTCCTCAGTAAAGTTCTATTCGGAGAATTGGAACGAACCTCAGTGGATTTGATCAATGAAGACGATTTCTTGAAGAAGAAAACAAAAAAGAAAGTTTCTCAGACAAAAAACAATGAGAAAAAGCGGTTCTTAAAGCGAAAACGACCAAATTTTAAAGGGAAAAACAGGTTTTTAGGTAATATCGTGAACAAAGACGTCGTGAAGAGTCCAACCATCATGCGGCTGACTCCGATAATAGAGAATATTCATAGTTTTAAGGCAAAAACGGATTGCATTTTGTTTGATATTCTGATACCGAATTACGATAATCTGATGAGACAATGCAGATTCTACAGAGAAATCGAAAGCCAGATGATTCCGGTATTAAATGTTGCAAAGAAACTCAAAAATGACTTAAATAATGAAAAAAACTTTGAAAAAAATGAAAAATTCAATGAAAAAAAAAATAACAAAAATATTGAAAATAACAATGAAAAAAATGATGAAAAAAACCACGAAAAAAACAAGGAAAAAAACAATGATAAAACCAATGAAAAAACCAATGAAAAAAACGACGAACTAAACGATCAAAAAAACAATAAAAATCATTATTTTGTTGATAAAAACCATGACTTATTGGAAGGGACGATAATCTTTGAGGAGATCGAGGAGCCTGATGAAATCGCGAGTTTTGTGGTGGTGGCGTTTCCTCGCGCCTTGGCATTGAAGCTTAAAGAATGAAAAAGCAAAGGAAATTCAGACTTTCTTTTCTTTATCATGGAGAGTACAATATCACTTTAGATTTAAAAAGGCCTCATTATATAATATTTAAAAATCTTTCTTTTATTGAGAGACTTTAATGCAATACTTCATAATATAGATAATTAAACAAATATCCTATTATGGATTCTGAAAAGCTGAATGAGCTTCTTTTAAGAAATGACCAAAAGGATTGGGATATAAAGAAGTTATTTAATCCCATAGATCCTGATTACCACGAAAAAGCCCTTCTATTCCTATTGAGAATATGCCTGAAATTCGCTCAGGATCTTATCGAAAAAGATGATTTACAGGCCATTTTAGCCGATTTTAACGCTTTTTTCAAGGAGTTTTTAGAGAAAAACCATGATTTGCAAGGCTTTTCCTTAATTTTCTCTTGTTTCTACGCATTGCTGGCATTGTTTTTAAGAGAAAATTGGTTAGGACCTAGTTTTTTCCTTGAAAATGCTGATAAAAGGCTCCATCGTGAGCGGAAATTCAAGCTGCAAACCCCTGCGAAGCCAATGTACGAAGGTGATTTCGCAGAAATTCAAGAGAAATTGCATATTTCATTAAATTTCAACGCGAACCTCTATACACTTCGCTTCATAAAGAACCAGGATTTCGCTTTTCCGCTGAAAAAAGATAAAATTCTTGATTTTCTCTCTTCAGAAGGCGAGTTTTTCCCTAGACAATTGGCTTTTCCTCAGATATTTTGCCTCATAATAGAGTTTTCCAAAGGAATCTTAAACAAATTTCCTCTAGAAGCTTTCGGGAAAGAGCTTTGGAGAGCCAGAGTGCTTTTCCTGCATAATAGACTATTGAATAATACTCCTTTATTAAGCTTTAAGACAGAAATTATAGGTTTTTATGAGAGTTTTCTAGGTAAATTGAGGAAAAGCCATGAAAAAGAGGAAGTAGCTCGAGTTTGTATAGAGTTTTCATATGTGCAGAGTTTCTATTATAAATATAAAGGAGGGGAAAAAAGCCTGAAGGAAGCTATGGAGGGATTAGACATTGAATTGGGGTTCACTGGAAAAGAAGGATATAGAACGAAGTATCAGAAATTCACAGTACCGATTTTGGTGATGCAGAAGAAAAAAATTAAATTGCCAGGTGATGAAGAAAAGAAAACAGAGGAGGAAGACAATAAATCAAGTTTGGGGATTAAAAACGAAGAAAAAAATATAGTAAAAAATGAAGAAAAAAATGAAGAAAAAAATGAAGAAAAAAAGGCAGAAAAAAATGAAGAAAAAAAGGCAGAAAAAAATGCAGAAAAAAATGAAGGGAAAAATGAAGGAAAAAATGAAGGAAAAAATGAAGGAAAAAATGAAGCAAAAAACGAAGAAAAAAATGCAGAAAAAAATGCAGAAAAAAATGCAGAACAAAATAAAGAAAAAAATGAAGAGAAAAATACAGAAAAAAATGAAGAAAAAAATGAAGAGAAAAATGAAGAAAATATTGACGATTTAATAATAAAAGAAGAAGAAAACGCGGACATTCCAAAAGCTAAAGATTTTCTCCAGCCAACGAACGTTCCTCTCGAAGAAGAGTCGATTCTTTTCGAGGCCCCCAAGCTTATCCCAGAGGCTAACAAGGAAGAAATTCCCTTAGAATCTCTTGATCCCATAGAACAGCTTGTGGCCCTTGGATATCTAAGCCATTTATTGAAATCCCGAGCCTTTGATGAGGTGCTAAAAGAGCAATTATCAGCAGGAATGGACCTCCTCCTCATAAAATCACATAATTGGCTATCTTATTCCCAGGGACTTCTAATGAGATCCATCAATGAATTCCCCAGTTATAAGAGAAGGGAAAGGAGTCTAGTGCAAATGGGGGTTCTTATTGATCAATTCAATGATAAAGAACCAGCTTTGGGGGACAGAGGCAGATTTTTTTGGGCTTTGAATTTCCCATGGTTGAAGGATTTACAAAAGAAAAGTGCAGAACTTTATATGCAAAATGGGAATGTGCTAACGAGTTGCGAGATTTTCAAGAAAATCGACATGATGGAAGAATGCGTGGAATGCTTGGCGATGGCCGGACTTAATAAAGAATCAAAGGAAATGGGGTTGGAACTTATAAAAATGGGAAGGAAAACTCCTAAACTATTGGCTATATTAGGTAAATTTTGGTGGGTGATCATTTTTTTTTTGGGGGTGTGTTATTTTTTAGGTGGTTCACAAAATTTTTTTGGGGGGTAGGCAATTTTTTTTTTTGGTATTTTTTTTTTTTGTTTCAAATTTTGTTATTTTCAATTTTTTCACATTCCCAAATTTTATGTATTTTTTCACAATTTTTTTTGTAGTTCACAATTTTTTAATTAATGTTAATAATTTTTCCTGATTTCTAAGGCGAGCTCTTCCAAGACCCCTCCTATTACAAGCAATCCTGGCACCTTTCTTTGAAGAAATTCCCCCGTCCCCAACGTTCCCTGGCCCGTTACTACTTCTACATTCAAAAGAACCCTCTCAAAGCAATCAAAGCGTTCAATAAAGCTCTTTCCATCAACCCTTATGATGCTTCTTCATATTTCACTCTCGGGTGCATTCAAATGAACATCAATGATTATGCTTCCTCAATAAAATCCTTCAGTAATGTGGTTCAAATCCAAGACTCCAATTCCGAGGCCTGGGGGAACCTGGCTGCATGCTTCACAAAAACCAATAGAAAAAAAGAAGCGTTTTCTTGTATTCAACAGGCCGTGAAACATAACGAAACTAGTTGGAAATTGTGGTCGAATTATATGGTTTTTTCATTGGAGTTACACAAATTCTCGAGTTTTCTTGAAAGTGTCCGGAAATTAATTGAATTGGATCAAAAGTTTGTTCTTGATAGAGAAGTTTTGGAGAAAACAAGACAGGTATTCACCTTATTTTTAGATAAATTCATGGCCGGACAATGCGACAAGCGGAATGTTGAATTCTATAAGGAAAATGTCGAAAGCACCCTAAAATTCGCCTGTGATAAAATAGGTGAAAAATGGGAAGTATGGGACCAAATGGCTGAGTTTTATCTGAATTTAAGTGATTTCAAGGCTTTTGTTAGTAAAAAGAATATTTCTAATCAAGAGCAGCCATTAACGGACGTAAAATCAAAGGTGAAATTCTTTGAAGAGCCAGAAAAACCTAAAAAAAATGAGAAAAAGGATGATTTTAAGGAAAAAGCCTATGAAGCTAGACTAAAGTCTTGCCAATGTCTAATGATTATAGGTTGGGAGCTTCAAAAGGAGCTTTGTGAGAAGCTCAAAGCCCAACTGATCCGATTAGTTTCTGATTTCAAGGAAATGCCCATTGAAGCTCAAGACTCTGAAAAGCTGAAGTTTCTTTTAGAAGCAGTGAACGGGAAGCTGATGAAAAGTCTCGAAATTCCAGCCTCAGAGTTGATTTGGCTTTGAAAAATTAGGAAATTTTATGCTAATAAAAAACAAACAGAGTTTGATTTAAAAAATCTAAGGCCTTAAATAATTCTTAAAAATAAAAAAAAAAAATAGTTTTCTCATCAAAATAAACCCCCGAATTGAGAGATGTTGTTTTCTCGTATCTTGCGTTTCAAGCCATTGATATCCCCTTTGTTCAAGCTTTTACGAACCCCGACCCTTGCAACCTATCAGATCTACAAATTTTCGCAATTTTCTTATGTTAAGGCCTCATCAGATTCCGATTCCTCAGATTCTGATGGTTCTTCCTTCACATCCAGCACTGACAGCAGCAGCTCAAGCAAATCCAGTTCTGACCTCAGCACTTCCAGCTACACCTCAGAAGATTCCTCTAGTTATAGTACTAGCAGCAGTGGAAGTAGTAGCAGCAGTGGAAGCAGTAGCAGCAGTGGCAGCAGTACAAGCAGCAGTAGTAGCAGCACTTCTTCAAGTTCTACTAGCTCTGAGAGTGATAGTGACAGTTCATCGGGTGAATCCAGTAGTTCAAGTTCCTCTGATAGTTCAAGCGATAGCAGTTCAAGCAGTGGCAGCAGCAGCTCATCTGGAAGCAGCAGCAGCAGTAGCAGCAGTAGTTCTTCGTCCAGCAGCAGCAGTAGTAGCAGTTCAAGCCGTTGATAAACGATCAGGATTTATAAGAAATTATTGATAGTTAAGTGGGGAAGTATTGAGAAAAACATATAAACAAGAAACCCCGAAAAATCGAATTTTATTAGTTAAATAGTTTAGTTTTTTCGCTAAAAATCAGAAAATGCAGGATTCAAAGACCAATCTTCTGATCTGGAACTTGCAGGTTCCAGTCGTTTGTTCTATAAACCCGAAGAACCCAGCCATACCTTCTTTATTTGTTGCCATCTAACTAATTAACTGCCTAATATTACTTCATATATAGCTACTCATAAATAGAGTCCATTATATCTCCACTTATTTCTCTGAGATCAGTGATTATTTCAATAGCTTCCGTGAGGAAAATAGCCAGTTTTGGCTTGAACACGCTGGATTATGCATCCCCTGGTATTTTTCTAATAAATGTCTTGACCTCCTATTAAATTCTATCTAGGACTATGCCTTTTGGAGTCTTCTATGATCTTAATATCAAGAAAAAGGACTGCCCAGTTGAAATCAAAGTCAATTTCAATGATTTCCCAAAGGAACTCATATTGACTAACAGAGCTTTTTCAATAAAACAGCATTATTTCTGGGATTTGAAACAGGCTAGCTGTATAAAATTCGATAATGATGCATCGAATATATTATTAAGCCTTCCAGCTCGAAATTATGACCTATTATGGTCTTCTTATGAGAAAAGTCAATTTTTTTTCAAATAATTGAGGGTGGTTTTCTAATATATTATGAATAGACAATAGACAGGAATTCTTAGAGATCTTTAGAAAATGTTGGGACCCGAGCATTAATTTGAAAGATAAGAAGAAGTCTGTTAAAATACTACCAATTCGAGTATATTTCGAAGGGAATAAAAGGGTTCAAAGGGGGGTTTTATTGGAAAAAGACAAGAATTTAAAAGAGGCATTACATGAGATCTTCAGTTTTGAAGATTATAATTCTTTGAAGGTAACCTTCTTAATTTTCTCTAAAAAATAGGTTTTTTTAAGGTGATTTCACATGGAGTTTCATTGCCTTTGAACACTCCTTTGGACTATTTATATAATGATTTCTTCTATTACGATGGGTTTGTGTATTTGGTCCTAAAGCTGGAAATTTAACGATTTTAATTAATTATTCCGTAGAGTGTTCTTTAATACTTAATGTTTATTTCTTTAAATTTAACACAATATGGCTTATTTTATGCTGTTCATGCCTGCCTGTGAGAAGATCGTTGCGTTATTCCCATCATTCTTCGACCTAAGTTTCATGTTGGGCACCTGATTTGACAATTGTCCTTCATATATTATCAAATGTTTCAATTGGCTTTCGCTTAAATAATTCCGATCCACTGCATCTTTATCTCCTTGGACCAAAATTTCATTAGTTTTCTCTAATTTTTCTAAAAAAAACTCATTGGTATCCATCTTTAAACTAAAAAATCATTTACCTTTATAATCATTCACCAACTTTGGGGAACATAAACTGAAGCCTGTTGTTTTAAAGTCTTTCACATCAGGTTCAGTCTTAATTCTTAGAGTTTTTTCGACAGGCATACCTCCGATTTGTGGAGACCAGCCTGGGATCATCGAATGCAAACTAGGGTCATATGTCTTAAATGCCTGCAAATCCCCATAATTTAAACGTTTTTCTAATGGACTCATTGAAACACTCACACTTTTCATTTTTTTTTGCTCTTGAGTCTGTCTTATTAAATCCAATTTGTATTGGTTTTGTATAGTCTTTTTCTTCTGTTGCTCTAAATTCAGAAATTCATTATAATCGTTAAGTTCTTTTAGTCGTTGTTCATCTTTGAGTCTTCTTTCCTCAGAATTTAACGTTTTCTTATACTCCTCCACACCGATCTTCTGTTTATTCGTAAAGGCCATTTCTGAGAGATTTCTATTGAATTTGCTTTGTTTTTCAAGTTCTGTTGCCTCAACTTTCTGGTCCTTTTGTATGATGTTCTTTTCTATGATCGTATCCAAAAAATATGTGCGTTTTTCTTGCGGGCTTAAGACTTTTTCCTTATGAAGTTCTTGTAAATTCGTCTGTTGATTCTGGACATCGCGATAGAAATTGGCGTAATTGCGGTCCTTTTGCAGCTCTTTATTGGCATATCTGTTGCATAAGTCATTGTAGATTATACGGTTCTTGAGACGGTCTGTAGAGTTTTGGTCGTATTTTGCTCTGATCTTTTCATTGTAATCTTCAGCTAGATCTTGTTGTTGATTAGCCCTTTTGACTTGCAATAAGTTCTGATCTTTCTTATAATCTTCGATCTTGCGGGTGGTCTCATCTATTTCCTGCTTTTGACGATAAAGATCCTCTTGTTTTCTCTGGAAAGTTTCAACGATCTGTCGGTCATATTCAGACCTTTATGATAATTTTTTAGAAAAATCAATTGGAAATGGTAATAAAGAATACATTAAAGTTTTTTGGTTGATTTCTTTCACTAAAGTCTCAGCTTTAATGAGCTCTTCATTGATGCCTTGCTGATGATGGATCAATCCTTGCCATTGGTTTTTATTGCCTTTGAGATCAATGGGATATTTGCGACGGTCTGTAGGACTGGAGATGTAGCTGTTGGCCTAAGGAAAAAGAATGGGGAAAATAAAGAGAAATAGATACCAGAAGAGGGTCAGGGGTTTCAGTCATTTTTTTGATTAAGAGAGGGGGGAATAAAATAATAAATTATATTAAATTTAAGAAGTTATAATTATTATAAGTAGTGAAAAGGAGAAGAAAATAGCAATTTTTTGAAAAGAAAATTTATGGAAAAATTTAATATTTGGTTTTTATCCTTTTTTATCTTTTGGATTAGATTTAGGTAATCATAATGATAAGTTTGTTGGTTCAAAACATACACATAAAGCGGAAATAGCGACACAAAATTATGTGAATCAGTTTGTAAACAGAAACAATTGTTTAATTCAATGTTATCTAATCGAATATCAGCGGAATCGATCAATAAGAACAGTAGTTACCAAATATTAATTTACGTAATTAAAAAACTATATTCAAAAATTTTCTTCAAATCAATTGGAAAAAAAAAAAATAGATTAAATTAATTATTGCAGCCAATGCAAGCCACTTTTTCCAAATAACATTGAACATGCAATCAATCACCAACATCCATTTTGTTGTAATAAAAATAATACATAAAATATTGCAAATTATGATCGACAACAAAATGAAAGAGAATATTGTGATAAATTTGCCAGAGAGAATCATCTGAATGATCTGCTTTATTAGAAAGTAAGCTAGACTGTTTTTTTTTTCGGATTTCAAGCCATATTGCTAACGCAACAGTAAAAAGTAATAAAATGAAAATGTTCTCCAGTCTGATAACGACATAATCAACCATTAAAAAATCGCATGATTTAGCGAGCAAAAAGTCATATAAGCATCTATTTTGCCAGTACCATAACATCAAATGCAGGTAAATAATGATAATAATCTGATTTAACGAAATAATAAGTATTTTTGTGATGTTTTTGTCTTGTTCGTCTAATTTTTGTTCCTTTATTTTGCAGATTCTAGAAAATAAAAATACTCTAGCGCGCCTGAGGATATTGAAATCCGAGTCATACAAAACTAAAACTTGGTAAATAAAATTTAAAATCCCTAACCATGAACCAATTGAATTCAATTCAACACATATGGCTGCCGGAAGCGAACTACACAGAGCTTCTATTAAATAGTATTTCGAAAGCCAAATTATGGAAATCCTTGATTCTTTTGAATTATCTAACAAGTCTGAATATTCCCTCAGGACATAAAAATATAATCTGTAATGCAGGGTGTAGTAACTAAACAAAAATATTTGAAAAATGACTGCTCCTAAAACCTTGTCCTCGATTTCAAGAATGCAGTTTTTAAAGTATGGGATAATAAGCATTTTCATTATATAAAAATCGAAAAAGAGGTAAACAAATAAGAGTAATATAATTATTGTTATTCTTGTTCTAATTCTCACTAAGCCTTTTTTATAAAAAAGAAAACCTATTGCAAAGCCTAATATTATATTTGATCCGTGGATATCAAAATAACTCTCGTAAGGATCAATATGATAAACTTTCAGAGACAAAATCAAAAAGGAGTTCACAAATAAAATATATTTACATTTCATTGGGATTATCAGGAGGGAGATCAAAGCATGGACCCCGTATAATATGTAAAAATTTAAAAATAAAAATACGTCTTTGAACATAAAATAAAGAACTTCAAGCAGATTTGAATTGTCCAAGTCGCAATATATATAATGAGGAACATATATTTGAATCTCAAGAATAATAATTAAAAAACACATGCCAAAAATGTTATTTATAAAATATTCATTAAAGAAAAAATCCCAGTCGAGGTTTTTCATTTTCAACAGCATCCCCGTAAAAGAATTTGTCACATTATTTGTTTTTATAGATGAATCTATATTTCTTTCAGAAATATCATTGTTTTTGGTTTGTATATGGATGATTTCGAAGCTTATTTCTGGATTTCTTTGTGAAATATAGTTGAGTTTTTCAAAGGTAAATTCTGGATTTCTTTGTAGGTTTTCAAAGTTTATTTCAAGACGTTTTTGAGAAATGGCGTTATTTTTGGTTTGTGATATTTTGAGATTTTCAAAGATTATTTGTTCATTTCTTGATGAGTTGTTGTTTTGTAAAATTCGGAGATCTTCGGGTTCTGAACAAAGTTTTGGAATTGCTTCGAAATTTATTTGCAGCTTTATTTTGGAACATTCTTCAGGCATTGTGAAATTATTCATTTATCAAATTTTTTATAATTTGTGAACTCTTAATTAAAATGTCAAAATCAATTTTAAATTATTTTTCAAATAAAATTTCTTTTATGATCGAAATTCTTAAAATTTTTTTAGTTTTAACTTTAACAGTTCCAAATACAAACTTGAACTTCTCCCATTTCTCTTCTGGTTCCCCAAGTGTTTTTTCCTTTTCTTCAAACCATTGTTTTTTCCATTCTTCAACAAATTTTTCACCGAAGAGGGAATTATACCTGTTTAGCATGTTTCTGTTTTTTAAGTCCAGAAGGAATTGCAGGGAAGACGTGAAAGAACAGGTGTGACATTTTAAATCCTCGATTTGAACGATTTTTTTCTCAGAGATTCTCCAATTCAATCGTCATTCAAACAGATTTTGTGGAAACAATGTACATTTCGTTTTTAGTAAATCGTTCTCAGAAAACTGTCTTCGGCAAATCCTGCAAAAAGCTTTGGTTTCGTCAAGAACTTCTGGTTCTTTGACTTGTATCTTTTCTTCTTCATCTACTTCATCCTTTTTTACTTTTTTTTCAGAGATTTTCTGTATTTTTTGGGGTTTCTTCAGGAGCTTTAATATGGGTTTCTTCAGGAGGTTTAATACTATTTTCTTTAGGAAGTTTAATAGGATTTTCTTCAGGAGCTATCCTTTGTTCCGGGAGCTTTTTGAGACTTTTTTCTGAATACGTCTGCGAAATTCTTGACTTTATCTTCATACAG
>Ga0302186_10002979_pt1 | contig 12672 bp, 12 predicted proteins | sample II_Bog_E1_2_FD_198782 | JGI IMG/M metagenome (GOLD analysis project Ga0302186, IMG submission 198782) | Peat permafrost microbial communities from Stordalen Mire near Abisko, Sweden - II_Bog_E1_1 | ecosystem: Environmental > Terrestrial > Soil > Wetlands > Peat | place: Sweden: Abisko... | reverse complement strand
TTGGTACATCTCCACAGTTCTAATCAATTTGATAGCGTTGAATGATGTAACTACAGGAAACTCTGCGTCTTTCAAGTTTTCATCACAGGATGTAGAACCTTTGAGATAAATCAAATGTCCATTGTGGTCCATTGTTAAATTGTATGGGTCCAGAGCAGCACATTCATGAAGTTCCTCCTTCAAACGATGACATGTTGTAACGTAACCCTTCTCATTCTGCCAAAGGAGGACCAAGGAAAAAATAAATATGAGCGAACCAAATAATGGGCCACAAATAACGGAACTTTCACTCGAGGAAGATTCTTTCACTGTTTGCAGATCATTGGTTTTTGATAGAAACTCTTTGGAGGATGTAACTGTGAAATGCTCAGCATTAGCTTTGGGGAGGATGAGGAGAAAAAAAATAATGAAAAGAAATGGAACTGAATGTTTTAATTTCTTCATTTTTTTATTGTCCGATTCAAATTTGAAGATTTAAAAAAACAGTTATTTTTTTATTTATTTTGCACATTTGAAATTTTTAAACTTAAAATATTTAAAATAATTGTTTTTTTCTCGAATTTCTTAACTCTATTTTAGCATGTTCTTCTCCTATTCGACCAATATTTTGGATACAAAAGTAAATTCTAAACAATTTCAAAGTTTTAAGTTTTTAAGAAAGCATGCAGATTCCGGATTTGATGGAACGAATGTCATTAATGAACGAACTTTGGATTATGAAACTCAAAAAACAAAAAATTCCCCTCATTGTATTAATTCAGAACCCAAATCAGTCCCAGTGCCTTTAAGAGGTTAGAAAATCAAATATATTATATATACCATTCTACTTCATTTTTATAGAGAAAAACCAATTCCATCAAAACATTGCCCCAATTTATAATACCTCACAGAAAAATTTAAGAACTTTATCTCATCAAAGATCCCCTTCGAATATTATAATAATGAGGCAAGAAAATGTTGCACAATCTTCATTAATTAGAAAAATCAACTTTTTATCAGAAAAAATCGAAGAATCTATTAAAGAAAGTGAAAAAAACTTGCTTGAAAAAGGCAAGCAAGAAACTTATGTTTTTCCTGATAAGGAAAACCTCTTCTCATCCAAGAAAAAGGTTCCTCTGACAAATACCAACAATAATTCTGGTTTATTGAAAAACTTAACTTTTTAGAAATTTCGATTTAGAAAACAACCCAAATAAAACTGATTTTGAAACTTTAATCAATTCCTCAAGAACTGCTAAAAAGATTTCTCAAAATCCTTACCCAGTTTCTCCAAACCTGAAAGAAAAAATTAAAAAAATCCGAAAAAAGACTGGTTTCGATATGGAAGTGATCATAGATGATATCTACTCTCTAATAAGCTAGGGGGAGGGGCATTACATTTATAATTTAAACATGACTAATTTTTTTTGATAAAGCAAATGTTAAAAATATTCGACTATTTACCCAAAATTTTAAATATATTCGCTCACATATGTTTCGGCTTCACCTGACTTGCAATTTCTAATATATTATACAGTTCTTTAGTCCTTAAATATAGATCTGCCAGATACATTTTAGCGAAGGTCTCAGGCCTCGTGTTTTTGGTAATTGCCCGAGGCCTTTTGACCAGTTCCTCGTACGAAAAAATCGAAGATTTCCGTTTTAAATCCTCCAAATTATCATTCAGTTTCATCTCTGACGGGCTTTCCCCATTGAATTCAATGTGTTCTGGATCTGATAGCAAGGGGGGTGGCAATAAAGAAGGGGTATTAATTATAGTTTGTCCTTCCTGAACGAAATCAGGCAGTTCAATTGAATTTTTTGGTCTAATTGTTTTTTCCATACCTGCATTATTTGATTGAGAATTCACATTAAGAAATTGTTCAACTGCTTTATGGTCAAAATGGACACTTAGATATCTTTGTTTTTTGGGCTTGGAATGGATTTTCTCAGCAATTGTATTTGAAATGAACTCAAAATTTCTAATGATCGCATCGAGGGACTCATTGATTTTGGGGAGGATCATCTGGTTTTTTTTAATCAGATTTATCGAGCTTTCGATGTTCAAAAGCTGCACGTCGAAATTCGACACAAATTCGTTGAGTTTGGTTTCGAAGGCTCTTTTGATCTCATCGATGCAGGTGGCAAAATCATTAAAAATTTGTGTTTTTTTATGGTTTAGATTGGTTTTTAGGTCATCAATTTTATGGCAAGAACTCAAGAACTCCGAGATATTATTATACGCAACCCTCATATTGATTTTTTTTTTTTTTTCGATATTTTTAAAGTCAAAGCAAATTAAATAATTTCTATTTTCACAAGACTACAAAAAACCATAAAATGTTGAAGCTTTTTAACGAACAAGGCTTACTCAATCCCCATAGACGATATGATCAGGCTAATTCCCCTTTCCATAAGGCTCGTTTCAATATGGAAGAAAAAAGAAGCCAACTGTTTCCCGACCGTCGAAGAATCCCAGGTCGTAAGGCCAAGTTCATGCTTGGGGCGGTAATTTTCCTTCATGCTTTCGGAGTAGTTAAGCTTGTTGAGATAAAAAACCATTATAGGTAAGGATTTTAGAAGAAATCGTTGGAAAAACCATATGGTTTATAATTTAGAAAAACAGCGCAAGAAATGAAGAAATTGCAAAGGAAAGCTGCTCCTTTTCTGCAGGCGATGGATGATATTCGTTTATCGGCGATGCATAGCAGAAATCGGATTTTGATCGAGGAACTCTTTGAGCATAGAGGAAAGAATTATATCGACACGATCACGAAACGATATAACTCAGAGGATCTTTGGTGAATATAACATCTAGTTTCTTTATCTTTAGATTTTTTCTTTTTTTAGGTCTCCCTTCATTCAGAGATACCCCTATATGTACTTGAAAACCTTCAGAAATGTGAAAAACTATAGAGCTTATGCCTTTGGACGTTACAACCAAAATTACGACAGCTTTAATATTTAAAGAGGGAATCATTAAGAATAAATAAAATAGAATTCGAATGGAAAAAAGTTAGGAATTTTAAATAAAATTTCCCTATGAACAACAATATCTCCGATCCTTCGGATTCTTTATCGTTTCGATGTTATTCAATTTTATGGCGTCGGAATGCTCCATATATCGTTTTGATAAAAATCGGGCTTTTGACAAGAAATTGCATAAATTTTTCTCATGTTAATTTTTTTAAAAGGCACCTATTCTTCGAAAAAGCTTCCCGATATTTAAATTCATTTTGGCTGAAACTTCCATGTAAAATAAACCGTTTTTTGAAGCAAACGCTTCTGCTTCCTAAACAACCTTGATTTTATCATTTTTATTGTGAATTTATTTAAGTTTCACCTCCAAAAGGATGGTCCTTTCGTTAGATAAATCTAGCTTGTTCCCGATCAAAAATTTCAAACAATGAGGGTTCCCATGGGTTTCCGTTTCATCAACCCAGAATTTGCATTCCTCAAAGGAGTGTTTATTTGAAATATCAAAAACTATAACTATTGCCGCAGCTTTTCTATAGTACATCAAGGCAATGTTTTTGAACCTTTCTTGGCCTGCTGTATCCCATATTTCCAATTTGATCTTTTTGTTTTTTCGTTCGATGATTTTATTTGAATATGCCACTAAAATTTATAAACTGGCGAAATTTTTTTTAAAAAGGACCTCCTAATGTTGGCTGATAACTATCAAAAAATTCATCTTTCACGTAACGAAAACTAAATGAAATAAGTTGAAGCCAGTTTATTTATGTAGATAAAGACATTATGCTGCTTTTTCCAACGCCGGAGTCCCCCAGCATAACGATTTTAAAGGAAAGATCGTAGGTGTTTTTTATATAGCTATCATTTACATCCGAATCCATTTTCCAATTAATTTTTAAATAATTTCAAAAAAATTAGAAAATGCATAATGGAAAGAAAAATGTCTTCTTAAGTTCTTTTTAGCCTTTAAAAAATCCAAAAAAAAACTTTTTTTGTTCAATTTTTTTGTGAAGAATTAAAAAACCATTATTAGCCCTAATGTTCAAACAGAAATTTTCAAAAAATTTAATTAAAACAATAAATTATGATGTATAATAATCAAAACCAAAAGGTTTTTCCAGACATAATGATGAAAACTGATTGTTCACATCAGGAACCGGAAATTAACTTGGATTCTGATCGCAAAGAGCGTTCTGCAAACCCTCAAAATATTTTTGAAAAGCAAAAAACTGTCAACAATGATTATTTGCTTTCTTTTTTTTTGTAAATATATTTTTTCGGTTTTAAAATATTTTTTTTTCCCAAGTCACAAAAATGATGCAAAGGAGCCGAGTTTTGAAAATGGTCGGGTCACTAAATATTTATTCTTTCGATTGATGTATGTGGATGTTGCTTCTATGATAATCTCGTCCATGGGACTGATAATTTCAGTGCTTCAGGTTTTAATTTTTTATAATTTTATAAACTCATAAAATTTCAAGTACGATTTGGAATATTTGGAACCCACGGGGTGGTTGAATGGCTATTTGGCTTGGGTGGTTTTTATTTCGACATTAGTCTTAAGTCATTCATTTTGCATTATTTCATTTTATTTTCGTTAAAAAATAGTTTTCTTTACGACAATCCGATACCACATGAAACTGGAATTAATGAAGGAACAAAGGATCATTGATAGAAAAAAAGGACTTATCAAATCGACCCTTTTTTTTCCTTATCTCATGGAGCTGTGCATTGTTACTCCTTGTCCTTTGCCTTTTATTATAAGTCATTATCATAAAACTAAAAAGCTAATGAAGATAAAATTAATTTTCTCTTAGATAAGGAGTTTCAAATCAAAGATTTCAAAACAGAATATATTTTGGATTGGGATGCAAATTATGTTTTATCTCTTTATATTCTTCTACGAATTTTGGTTATTGGTCGGGTTGTTCTCAACTTGACCTCTTATTGCAATTACCGTGCAACCAGAATCGGGTAAACTACCTAAATTTCTCCTCAACTATTAACTTTTTATACTAGTCTGATGTATGGAGTTGATACTGGTTATATGTATTCGATACGTTGCATGATGAAAAACTCACCCGCAGCTTTCCTCTGCTTCTTATTTTTCTGGATTATTGTGATTTTCGGTCATGCGTTGAGAATTTGCGAAAGGTTATTTTAAAGTTTTTCTTAAATTTTATGCATTTTCTAGAGATTTCGAAAAAATTCCTGGAGATACCCTCCAATTTGGATATTATTACAATTCTTTTTGGACGATTATTGTTACAATGACCACTGTGGGTTACGGGGATTATTATCCACGAACGATCCCTGGAAGATTTGTAGTGTTTTTGGTCTGTATTATAGGGATTTTTGTGGTTTCAAGCTTTGTGGTTGCTTTGACAAATTTCTTGAATTTGGATCCTATGGAAAGCAAGGTTCTGAATGTCATCATGAGATTGCAAAAAAGGTTGGAAGTTAAAAATGAGGCAGCTTTTGTTTTGACAATTATGGGAAAAATTCATTTCCTTCAGAAAAACCCAAGTATATTACCTCAAATCAAAAGCAAGATGAAGTATCACTTGCAGGAAAAATTAAAGGATCATATAAAGTCATTTAAATCAAATAATAGGTATAAAAAATTAATTTTGGTTTTGAAATTATTGTTGTTTTATTTTTTTTTCATGTTAAAAAAAGTTTGAATATTAATCATTCGTAGTATGCATGCATTGTTTTTTATCTTATAATTTATGGTCAAAATTGATTTTAATTTATTTCTTGTAAATTTAGACAATTAAGAGACATGTTTGAAGGATTTTCACTTACAGAAAACATGAATAATAGCTTCGGATTCGTGAAAATGAAGTTTTATGATTTGTTCGAAAAACAAAAGAAGATCACCCAATTGAACGAAAGAATAGCAGTAGCTCTAGGTCTTAACATCGAAAGAACTTAAAATAATTTTTTATTTGTTATAGTTTAAAAAAGAAATTTTAAGGAGGTTTTAATTTTTAATTTGATTTGTTTTCACTTTCTCAAAACAATGTTTTTATGTGTATTTTATGATTTCATTTTTAAACATATATAATAAAAAAACCACATATATTAAACATTATAGTCATTTTGATAAGTTATTATATATGTGATCAAATATTATTTATTTGTTAGAGTATAATTCTTTATTTGACAGATTTTTTTTTACACTTTTTGATCTTCTCTTTCTTCCCTCATTACCACTGTCGCTATCTTCCATTGAATCATTCAAATTTTTCGAAAATCTGGTCAATATTCCGGTTTCTACAGTGGATTTTCTTCTGAGAATATTCTTCAATTTATTTTTGTTCGGACTCATTAATTTTTCATTTTCAATTATTTTCTCCAAAGTAGTGATAGGATTAGATAATTTTATGGAAACTGCTTTTTTGATGGGATCAATATCATTGCTCATTTTTTTAGAAATTCTGGGTTTGTTTTTGTTATTTCCAGTAATTAATAGCGACTCAATTTTACTTAAAGACTCATTGTTGAGTTTTTCTTTGGAATTTTTCACGCGACTCAATAAATTCATGAAATTTACATTAAGACTCGAAATTTTCTTCTGGACTTTAGTTAAAGATGATTTCAGTTCTTCTCTGGTTTTATCTTTTCCAGTCCCGGTCATCAAATCATTAACCTCATCTTTCAAAGTTCTTTTGCTCTGAATCAAGTTGGAAATGATGTTCCTGAGTTTGCTTGGTCTTGGTTTATTTTTTGAAGAAGTTTCATCGTTTTTTTCTTCCTTCACAAGGGATTCCTCTTGAAATTCTGAAATATTCTTAATTTCATCATGAACCGTTTTGGATTTTCCAAATTCTTTAATATTTTTTCTAGTTTTAAAAGATTTCACATATTCCTCTTCATAATTCTCGAATATTTCACGATCTTTATTCTCATTTTTCTCTGTCAAGGAGTCACATTTCTCATACAATGATAAATCATCTTTAGAAACGGAAATTTTCCTTGAGTATTTTTCCTCATTGATCACAAATTCTCTTTGCATTTTGGTTTCTTTTCGATTTTTTTCTTGCTCAGAACGAGTTTTGCAATATTCTAAGGCCTCACGATAAATTTTGTTGTTTCTGACTCGTCGACGCAAGGCGTTCTTGTATAATTCGCTGCCGATCGAAATGAACTCGTGGAAAAAAATTTTGGTGAATTGCTTTTTGCTAATGGAAAGGAGCTCTATGTCGGTTTCTGCTATGAAGGTGAATTTTCTGGTCTCACCAAATAAGACGTCAACCTTCGATATATTTAAAATAAATATTAAAAACAATAAAAATGAGAAAGATTTATTGAAATTTTTTTAAGGTAAATTTTTTCCTTGGCAAAAATTTTTGAAGATTTAAAAAAAAAAAAAAAAAAAAAAAATTTATGTAAAAATAATATTTTTTTTCTTACTTCTCCAAAATAATATCCTTGAGAAATCGTCATGAATTTGAAATAGTTATATTGTCGAATCACAATTGCAACCTTTCCCTTTTTAATAAAAAACATCTCATTTGCATAATCTCCTTGTGAAGCTATCACTTCATTTTTTCCTATTTTTATTTGTTTCAATAGTGGTCCAATAAAAGCAATGAATCTTTCCGACCTATTTTTAAAGAATTCGATTGAACTGACAATCCCCTTGTGCATGAAAAAAGACAATTCTGTTCTAAGATTTGAAGGCAATTCGCTTAGAAAATTCTCCTTATCCTGATCAGTTTTCAAATGTCCATATTTCAACGCTTTTTTGATTCTGAGATAAAGATTTTCATCAACCCCATACCTTTTCTTAACTTGTATTAAGGTATTGAGTTTCTGATCAAAAATGGAGTTTTTGGCATCGAATTCACTCAACAAGGATGACAATGAACCAATGGTAAAGGAATAAAATATCACCCCAACAAACATTAAAACAATTGACATTATCCTTTCATTCGTGTTAACAGCATAAATATCTCCATATCCCACAGTAACTACTGTGGATGTTACCCAATAAAACGAAGCTATGTATAACTCAAAATTTGATGCATCTATATAATGGTTAAAGTCCACCCAATTGTCAAGTCCATCATCCATGATTGCAGTCAAATACCAAAAACAACATGCTATGTGACAGAAAATAATAATGGAAATGATCGAGATCAACAATCTTTGAGTTCCGGCACCCATTCTAATGAGAGGATTGAGAATTTTCCTTTTTTCTTTGACCAATTTCACCATTCGTAGCAATTTGGTAATTCTGATTAATCGATATAATTTTGGTAATCTGGCCACTCTGACTAAGGTGTTATATTTGTCACTTAAAATAATAGTATCAAAAGGAAAAACTGCTACCAAATCAAAAGGGAACCAGCTCGATAGGTAATGGCAAAGGATTTTTCTATTTTCCACAACAAGTTCATCATCCACATCATGATATACTGAAACGAAATTCACAATGACGTCCAGATAAAAGCACGCATCTGTGAAATAATCCAAATTGTTAAACATCGAATCATCCTCAAGGAAACATACTCTATATGGCATCACCATGCACACATAAATTATCAAAATGCTCATTATTATGTTCCAAATCCTTTTAATTTGATCATCCGGATATAAAACGAATTGATGATTTTTGAATCGCGGCTCGGCTCTCAGTTTGGTAATAACTTTCGAACTAGACTCATTTGTCGATTCTCGTTCGGGCAAAGGCTCCTCTTCAATTATTTTATTGCTTCTCCAACTTTCAACCATTTTTTCTTTCTCAGACTCATGAAATGACATTTGTGCTTGTTGCAGAGACTTAGGCCTGTTATCTGATTTGTTTTCGATGGATGAATTAAAATTTTTCTCCTCAAACTTGTTTTCACATGCCTCATCTTCCTCCTCAATGCAAAAAAGAGAGGGGTTTATTTTTCTCTCTTCACCATTCGGAGACTCATCAAGTTCGCTTTCTGATTTAAAATATCGTGAGTCGCTCTCGGTTAAACTCACTTCCCTCTCATATTTTTCTAAAGATAATAAGGCCTCACCATGATCCCCATCATTATTCAATTCTGCTATTTCATTTAGAGGCACAACTTTATTGGCTTTGATTGAAAAGGGGGGACTCATCAAGCCATTATCATTATCATCGCTTTTTTGATCGAAACCTGTTTTTACTCCATTTGATTCATGAGTGAGGATTTGGTTGTATTGCTTCAGTTTCGGGGACAGAGGGGTGGCATTATCATAACATAGGTCAGGGGACTGTTTGGTTGAATTGGGGGAAATATCCTTTTTGACTCTCCCAAGAAATGTGAGGGCCAATATAGTTCTTTTTAGTTTATTCATAGGCTAAGATTACGCAATGCAAAATATAAAAGCTGAAACTTTATTTTTCTTAAAAAAATAATTAAAGTTAGAATTCTGATTTATAAATAAAAAATCAAAAATTTTTAAATTTGAATTGATTTCATAAAAAATTTAAGAATTTTTTTATTTTTTAAAATACTTTTTAAGTCTCAAAGTTTTAAAAAAATAAACTTAAAAAATTAATTTTTTTTAATTTTATTAAAAAACAACTTTCATAAAAAATTATGGCTCGTTTATTTTCATAAACATTGAATCATTGATCAATCTAATCAGATTCCAATTCATCTGTATCTTCTGAATCAAATCACCCCGATCCCAATTGCTAAACATACCAGCGTATCTCTTCAGATTCCGCAATCCTTGAAAGATAGGCAGCTTAAAAAACTCTTTCTTCCAGATTTCATTATAAGTATACAAACTATCATTTTTCTCTTCCTTTTCCTTAATCGTTACCCTAATATAATCATAAATCAAATTCACGAAAAATAAGGAATCCACAATATCATAATTCGAAATAATGAAGCTATCGTTCGTTTTATCCAACAAATTCCAAATTTTATAATTTTCTGGGTTGTTTTGATTATAAACGAAAGGAACTTCTGCTGGGCTTTCATTTTCCCTTTTCGCAAAAAGACAAAATTTTTCAAGATTATGTTGATTAAAAATATTGTTTTTAGCTTTCTTTTGGCTTTTTTCTTCAATTTTCTCCGGAATATAAAATTCATCATAAGAAATGCCTTCCAAAATCTCTTTTGCTAGAATTTGTCCAATTTCACTGAAGTTTGGAATTTGCAACGCTGAGTTCAACTCCACAAATTTCTCATACAAACAATCCATCATCACCCCCGACACATTTCCAACAATTTTCAAAATCACAGCCTTGAAATCCTCAATGAACACTCGACCTTGGTTTCTCGAGTTTTCAACCAGTTTCAATAAAATGCATAAATGCTCCATTTTCTGTTGGAATTCATCCGCGAAGAAATCCAGCACAAATTTCATAAAATGGTCAAATTTTATCAATATATCAGTAGATACTGTGGAATTTCTCGAGATAGATGTTGTCATACTTAATGATGATCTCCTTGGGTTGAGGGTGCCTTCGCTTGGTAAAGAATTTACTTTAACTTTCGTGCAAAATTTCTGGAAGTTTCTCAAAATTTCCTCCTGAAACCCAGAATCAGTGACCCCCTCATCCACTAAGATATCTTTCAAAATGGTGGTTAGAATCTTGTACTTTTGGAGCTCTCCATCTGTGTTGGCATTTGGAAACAAGGAGGAATAAGGGTCAATTTCTTCGACTTTTGGTGCATATCTAAGCAAATATGCTGCTTTTATGAGAATTTTGCATGCATAAGATGAAGATAAAAATTTTTTCCGATATTCTTTCTTTTCGCTTTTCTTTGGATTATTGCTGGAGGGGGAGTCATTGTAATTTTCATATTCTATCCCACAAAGTTGCAGAAATAACGAATATCTTGGATTCTTGAACACATTATCCTTGATATTCATAAGGAGGTCCCTTAACATTAGATTAGCTATTTCTGGGTTTCCCATCTTCAAGATGAACCATTTTCTTATAAACAAGTCTAGAGGCAAAATCTTATGTCTTTCTTGTATTTCATTATAATCATTAATCAACTTCTCATTCAGAATTAAATTGATTATCGATACAATATCATCATCTTTATATTTATAATAGACAATTGATTGTCTAAGGATCCTTTGAAGACTATTTTCATCCTTGATTAACTCATTATTGTTTTGAAGAACCTCTTGGAAGAAAATTTGTGTTTCTTTTTCTGCAGTTTTTGCTTTCTTTACGTTTTTTCTTCGAGGCGAATCTTCGTGGAACGTTGTGTTTTTTCTCATTTGGCCTTGTTGTTTTAGAAGTTCTTCATTTTCCTCTTCTAATCTCTTCATGTTTTTTATCATTATCTCATTATATGACTCTATCATGTCAAGGCAAGACCTTTTATTATTTTTGGGATTTTTTTCATCCAGTTCAATAACTTTAAATTTTTTCTCCAAAAGTTCCTTCGTTTCTATTTTGTTTATAATGATGTTCTTATTCAGGATTTCCTGGAAAGACTCAAGCTCATGGTTCAAAAGGTCGATTTTACTTAAAAGATTATCCACAAGGACTTCGAAATGTTTGAAGTTCCCCTCCAGTTTAGTTAAACTCTTCTGAAAAACCTCAGTTTGGGTATCATAAAGGAAATGATTGAAAATCAGTTTATATTCTTTATGATAGTCTTCATTAATTTCCTGCAATTTTATGCGATTTTCACTATTATAAGGGGAATGAATCTTCATTAGAAGTTCTAGAGCAGCTAACAGATTCAAGGATTCCTTTGATTCAATTGATAATTTGGGATTGATCTTTGAGTTATCAGAAGGTAAATGGATGGAACTTCTTTTATTTTGCCTAAGAAAACAATCGTAATAACCAGTAATTTTCAATAATTCCTGATAGAGAAGTTTCATTAAATCAATGAACATCACGTTGCCTTCTACAGAATTAGATGCTTTATCGAAATTCTCATTATAAAGTCTCTCTATTCTTTGTCTCTTGTTTTGAATGACTTTTTCAAATTCAATGAAATTATTGTTTTGAAGAGATCCAAAAATTTGCGAATCTTCATCTTTTTTTTCCAGAATTTCCAACAAAAACGAGTTTTTATCTTTTATTTCCATAAAACCTGTCACTGTCTTCAGAAAGTCATCTTTCGCTAATGATCGGCTTTGAATTATTCTTTTGGACTTTTTCGAATCTTTTACCATTATATCAGATAATTGGGTTTTTGTGGTCTTCATCTCGGTCATTTGTCTATAATCTAGAGGTCTGTCCCAAAAAAAGTCGTAACTTTTAATATTGCGCTTCATGGACCTGAAATTCTTTGAAGTGGGGGGATTGTTTAGCGTCTTATTCCTTTGGGATTCTCTAGGGGATTGGATGGTCGAGTCTTTGAGTATCAATTTGGATTTGTTGGAGATAAGATTTGATTTAGGTGAGGATGGAGGATGGAGATTGGAATTTGACATTGCAATACTGTTTAGCTGAATTTTAGTAGGTTTTGCTGTGAAATTGTCACGGATTTTGTGGAAAAGCTTGGAGGCAAAGGTTTTTGTGGAAAGGTTTTCATTAATATCGATGAAAAAGTTACGGTTCCAGTTTTTGATCTTCGGTTGCGAATAGGAATTCAGGTTTTTGCTCATTTTTAATAAAAAGTTTTTTATTTTTAATTGATTTAAAATTTTATAATTTTTGAGGAATATTTATTATTATTTAATACTTTTTAAATTTTTTCATTTCTGATTTACGACATCAAAATTTAAAAAATTCATGCATTTTTTTTTTATTTTTAAAGAAAA
>Ga0302186_10002977_pt1 | contig 12674 bp, 13 predicted proteins | sample II_Bog_E1_2_FD_198782 | JGI IMG/M metagenome (GOLD analysis project Ga0302186, IMG submission 198782) | Peat permafrost microbial communities from Stordalen Mire near Abisko, Sweden - II_Bog_E1_1 | ecosystem: Environmental > Terrestrial > Soil > Wetlands > Peat | place: Sweden: Abisko... | reverse complement strand
AAATCGCTGGAACCGATAACATCGATACAATCGTCAAAATTTCATCAGTACAACCATATTCTTCAGCTGTGATTAACATTTTAGATAATGGAGGATCTAAAGGAAATTCTGCCATTTTTCGACCTAAAGATGTCATTTTCCCAAGATTATCTAAAGCTCCAAGAACCCACAATTGATACATCGAATTCAATATATTATCTTGAGGGGGAGGATCCATGAAATCGAACTCAAGTAAATTATCAATATTCAATGATTTCAATAATAAAACCACATTAGCTAAATTGGTCCTTTGTATTTCTGGGATATTGTTTTCTAAAAACTCTCCTCGATAGGCTGAATCTGTATACAAACGATAACACACTCCAGGACCAGTTCTTCCAGCTCTTCCAGACCTTTGATTTGCATTTGCTTGACTGATGGGGACTATTTGCAAGGCATCCATTCCTATCTTTGGATTATAGACTTTTAATTTATTAAATCCAGTGTCTATCACATATTTCACTCCATCAAGAGTCAAAGAAGTTTCAGCGATATTTGTTGCGACTATGCATTTTCTAGAGTCGCTTTTCTCAAATATTTTGGCTTGAACATCACTGGGAAGTTGTGAATATATCGGTAATACCAATAGATCAGGCACTCCTTCCCCCAATTGACTGATTCTGTCAGCCAATAAAACACAAGTGGTTTCTATATCCTCTTGACCTGTCATGAAAATTAAGATATCACCTGGAGGTTGGTTGATATGGCAAGTCAAGGCTTGTTTTACAGCAGCATCGACATAATCATCAACACAAGTTTTTTTAAAGATAGTTTCAACTGGGAAAGTACGACCTGGAATGTTAAATATTGGCACTCCCCCGAAAAAATCACTGAATTTTTGAGCGTTCATTGTTGCTGAAGTGATGATGATCTTGATATCTCTTCGGCTTTGAGCCACTTTCTTTAGAATTCCAAACAAAACATCAGTATGAAGTGATCTTTCATGTGCTTCATCCATGACAACAGCGCTATAAACTTCAAGATCAGAATCATTGAGAGATTCTCGAAGTAAAACTCCATCTGTCATATATTTGATTATTGTTTTCTTACTGGTGCAATCCTCAAATCTGATAGAATAACCGACTTTATCTCCTAAATCACAACCCATTTCTTCTGAAACTCTCTTTGCAACTGAAACCGCAGCGACTCTTCTCGGTTGAGTGCATCCTATAGTTCCATATTGCGAATATCCCTCTTCATGAAGATATTGAGTTAATTGTGTGGTTTTCCCACTACCAGTTTCACCAACGATGATCACGATGCGATTATCTTGAAGAATCCTCATTAATTCAGATCTCACTCCATATATTGGCAAATATTCTCTTTGTTGCTTTATGGTCTTGAATCTGGAAAAATCACTAACTCCTTCTGATTTTTTGGCCAAAGCCGTCGCATATTGTGAATTTTTCTTATAATCCACCTCTCCTTCATTTGTTATCACTGCAGTATCAACATCTTCTTCTTTTTTCTCAATTTTCAACAATTTCCCCAGTTTCGATCCTGCCAATTCCCAGAACCTTTCTCTCATTTTGCTTCTGTCGTTTTTTTCTCTGAAATATTTTAAAATAGTGCTCCCTTTCTTACTAAGGACTGCCATATCACTTGTTGGATCCTTGACGACTTGTATAGGTGCTGTTTGGGTCGTGAAGACCACATGTCCTTCGAGAAATGGAGGTCTGATATCATGAACCATAAGCACAGCTCTTGAATTCTCATCCTCATCATAATTCAACCTGATTTCATTGATTTTGAAAACTCCAGATGTCACCATTCTATTCAGTTCCCATTTGTTATTTTCTGCGTTTTTTTCTAATTGTTTAATATTTTTATTGGCTTGGATTTGCTTTTGTTTCTCTAAATGTTCTTCAATAGCCTTGAATTTCTCAGCATTTCCTATGAAATAATGGTCCTCATTTTCATCTATTATACCACCTTCATCCAAATCATACCAAGATCTCTCAATATCCTTCTCAAATTCCTCCCATTCAAAAGCTGTATATTCTACATCTGATGAGAAGTTCATCATCGGTTTCTTTGGTTTTGGCTTTTGGAAAAATTCGGCTTTCGAGTAAGTGTCCGTGTTTTGTCTGGAAATCAAAGGGGTTTTTTTCAAAATGGCTCCTTTTGAGCCTTGAAAATGAAGAGGACCAGAGGAAATTTTGAATTTGGGGTTTTCAGGAATGGATTTGTTGGGAAATTTATTATATTTTGAGGATTTTTTGCGTTCTGAAGAACGGGAACGAGAACGGGAAATTGGCTGAGAACGGGAAATTGGCAAATCGGTGCTTGGCTTCGAAGAGTTTTTCGAATGAATTATGCTCATTATTATGACTTTTTATTATATTTCTAGATAATGGAAGGGTTTTTCTTAATTATTTGAATTTTCTCAATAAAATTTTAGTGTTAATTAGGATTATTGAGATTTAATGAGGAAATCAAAGAATCAAAGTTTTTTCGCTCTATTTCAAGGTCTTGTTTCTGAATCTCAAGAAAATCGTTGAGATCAGATAATAAGACCTTATTTTTTTCCTTTTGAGTTTTTTGTAAAATGGTGTTTTTGGTCAATATTTCCCTTTGAATTTGGAGTTTTTTCTTCATTTCATCAAGTTTCTCTAGAATTTTATTGGTTTCCTTATCAACATTGAACTTCATCAATGATAAATCATCGTTTAAATTCTCCAGTTTATTCACTATTAAGTCTTTCTTATTTTTTGTTTCTAATGAATTCTGATATAATCCATATAAAGGCAAAACTATCATTATCATATAAATTATCAGCTCACATGAAAATTCCACTCCTTTTTGGATACTTTTTTAGATAAATATCAAATCCAACTAATATTCATACGCCAGTTCATCGGTTAAAACCTTGTTTTTTTCAATTTCAGCGCTGGAAAGTCTTGTTCTTCCTCTTATCAATAGGATTTCGAAAGAATTATATTTGTTTCCCATAAAAATAAAGAAACGCCTTAAACCATAATGACTAAAGGTCTTTCTTTGGAGTTCGTATTGTTTTGTATAGGTGATGACTGGCCTCGCGAAAGAACTTATTAATATTGAGAAAATTTTATGAAATTGGAGCATTTTCCTTAAAAAAAGATTTGTTTTTGTTGTAATTGAAAATTTTTTGGGGAATAAAAAAGTTTTGAACAAAAAATAAATAAAATTCATATAAATTCCGCATTAAAACATGATATTTATTTAATAGATTGTTTATGATCGATATCATCCGGACTTACACTTTCAAAAGCTTCAAATTAAATAATTCAAAATATCCTGACAAATCTCCTTTCTAAACTTCAAAATCTTATGTTTTCTATGATTTTCGATGACAAAACTTTGTAAAAAGGCAATTTTTCTGCTATTAATCATGGTTCTGAAAGAGGATCTCGCATTATGGATCATCGGATCGCAATGATCATTGATTCTCAGATCTGTTAGATATTTATTTTTAATCCATAAAGGTTTATGAGTTTCCATGAATGCAACGAATTCATTGAATTGACTTTCCATGATATTTATATTGAATTTAACTAAAAAGATGTTCTCCAAACAGCTCACGGCCTTCAATAATCCTGTAACCAATCTAAAATCGCTCTTATAATTCCTGATTTCGACTTCTAGATAATATTGGATTCTGTTCATTTTATCAAGTGAAATCTTGGCATATTGATGCAAATGAAACTTAGATATTTTGTTCATTTTCTTAGAATGAGGGGACGGATTTTCAGCTACCCGACCCCAATTTTCCTCATCACAAATGAACTCATTTATACAAAACGGTTTTTCACCTGTTTTGTAATAACTTTCCTTATCTAATTTCAAGAGGAAATTCCTAACACTTTTGATTTCGTGGAGACATCCATGACCACTGACATTAATATGAAGAATAGAATTCATTTTATATTCCAATTTCTTATGCGTGACTAATAAAGTATCGATATCCTCGAATTTCAATTCTGGAGAAATCCGGATTTTAGTGAAATTATATTGTAGACCTTTCTCTTTCGAATTCTCTAAATGTGGAATTAGAGAACCAAAGGAAAGATTGATATCAATGTCGAGATCTTGATCTTTTTTCTTATAAATGCAGATTATTTGAGAGTTTTCTTCTAACGCTTGAAGTTCGTTGATCTTATTCTTCCCGATCATTGGGTCATAATCGAATTTGAGTCCAATTGAAAAATTACTGGCAGCAGAGCTTCGTAAATAGCTCTCGGAAAAACTTTGAGCTAGCATCATTTTTTCTATTCCATGAATGAGTTTGGTTTTCCTATAGAAAAAAATAGATTCAATAAAGAATTTCTAAAAAAAACCATTCTTGGGGTTCGAAGACGATTTCATAATCGTCCGATTTATCCTCTCGGAAAAAAGTGAAATTTGAATAATTGTTCGGTTTTCTAAACCTAAAGCTCAACGTCGATTTATCGTAAATGTTACAAATGTGATATTGGCTCAAAGGAACCAAATATTCATCATTGAAATTCAATAGCTCCTCGATTTTTTTCCTAATGATGGTTACGAAGCTCTGTTTCTTACTCAAGTAATATTTCCTGACGAACCTTTCCAATGATTTACAAGCGCTATTTTGTTTGATCTTTAAAATGATTGGAATGAGCTTTCCTTGTTCCCGTATTTCGAAAGGACAAGGTCTGGGCTCAGATTTTTCAGATTCCGACTTTAAATTCGAGGTTGGATATTCTGAGATTGTTTTCTTAGAGTTCCAAATTGGACGTAGTGGAAAACCTGTACTGCCAAGAAATGGGTGGCGTTTTATGGGAACAAGGGGCATCTCATCAATCTTGAATTTTTTCTAAGGCAATGGGGAATTTGTTTTTTTTTATAGAAAAGAGCGATGATTACATCAGGTTTGAATATATGATCTAAGCTGACTGGTGAGTCCTCTTCCTCATTGGTTTCTGATGAATGGTTCATAGAACAAATTAAACGCTAAGGTTTTTTTTTTTTAAATAATTTGGGACGTAATAAATTTTATATATTTAATATATATAGATTTTATATAATAATGGATGAAGGCAGATATTTCCCTGATTCCGAGAGATAATAATTGTTAAAATTTAATTTATTGAGCAGGTCTAACAGGATTGGTGTTGGATTGCCTTCGGTTTTTATTAAGGAAAAGAGAAGTTTGTTGGTTTTTTGGAAAATAGTTTCTAGGTTTTGACATTCTGAATGGAGATTGAAAACTTCAGAAAGAATTGAATTCGAATGAATATTTAACATTTCTAGTTGGATTAGCAATTTATGAAATTTGTTGCAAATTTCAAAAATCACATTAAAAGCCTCAAGGATCTTTTCATTCTTTTATTATTTATTAATAAGAATAATCCTGAAAAACAATTAATTATCAATAAAATTACTTTTTCTTTCAAACAGCAATGAATGAGGATTTTCTTTAAATACTCCTTATGTTGATTCATGATTTCTTCGAGGCCTTGATAATGACCTAGGCTTTTCAAAAAAGATTTGGTGTTTTGTGAAATAATCTATTTAGACAAAATTAATTTAATAGTTTTTAATGAGAAAATTACGTTATCCATAATGAAATGTTCGAAAGTATCAATGAAATTGGTAAGATGTTTTTGTAGAAGACACAATTTATGCTTCAAAAAATTGATTTTTTTGAGATTTAAATTGTTCTCCTCAATGTTTTGGAGAAACGAAGAGTTTCCGGAATAATTTAACTCCTCTTCATCCAGGGAAATGTGATCATTATCGAATGAGTTTTTATAAATTTTCACATCTTTTCTTTTGAGTTTTTTGATGACATAACTAAAATCTCATGAATAAACATTGAAATACAAATAAATACTTTTTAATGGTGATATTATGTTTGGCTCTTTTGATTTTCAATAAAAATCTAAAAATCAAATTATAAGATGAAGCGGAATTTTCATCAAAAATAATATCAAGAGGATAAGGAGCCTAATAAAAATCATTAAAAATTCTCTCTTTTTTTCTTTACTTTAAAAACGAAGGTGAGGTTATTCAATTCGAAGAATTTGAAGGTTAAAATGCTATTGGTCTCAATTTCAATATAAAAGTCTTGATTCATTTTTGAAAAATTACTCTTTTTGATATCTTTCATAATTTCCTTTTTTTAAATTATAAATAAACTATCAAATGAGAAGAAAAATTACACGTAACATCGAGTTTAATCCATAAATGTTGCTCACACTCCCGAAATTATCAATCTAAATTATGAGTGTTTTAATAATTTCATAATTAAAATAATATATCACCTTTTTGAATAATTCTCCTAAAAAACTTTGGAAAAAATGGGCTTTTTCCAGGAAAAAAAAGGCTCTTTAATAAAAAAATAAGGCAATTCATTCAAATAAACAAAAAATAATATAATCAAACCTTAAACAATGGAAATATTCTAAAATTGACATCTTTTCAAAAACATATTCAGAAATCTGGTTTTCTGATGTAGCTTGAAATTGGGATACAACAGTTTTGAGGCATTTATCGAAGAAAACTTTAAAATTGGAAAAATCTAAATTTTTTTTATGAATATTTTCTTTCTTTTCTTCAATCTTCATTGTTTTTTCTTCATAAATTCCATTTTCTGTTTGTTCTAAATTTTGCGATTGTGATAATCGATTTTTTTTTGTCATCGAATTTAAATTAAAGCCTTCTATTTTGAACTTTTGCATTTCAGGTTTTGGGTTATAAAACTCATTTTGCAATGAAATTTCCCCATTATCTTCAAAATTGTCATTATTAAAACAGTTCTCCTTGAGAATTTTTTCTTCATAGAAGGTTTTAAATTTATTCTGAGTGTTTTTGATTCTTTCTTTAGTTATATTGAGTTCATTTTCTTCAGACCTTAACCCCTTCAAAGTCTCGAGACAAAATTCAGAGATCCCATCTTTTGGGAAATTGCCCTTTTTTGAAAGACTTTATTTAAAAATAATAATAAATTTCCTTTACTTTATTTATTTCAACACCAAAATGAGAAAGCAATCTCACACTCTTTCCAATTTTTAAAATTTGTTGATGAAATTGCACGAGAAATCCAGGAACTATGGGCACATCATTCTAAACAAATTCTGTTATTCAACTATCAATATTATTCATATAATACCATTTTCCTTATTTCAAAATCCTTAAACCATTCAATTTTCGATTCTATAGAAACCTCGTTTTTCTTATTACTCTTTATCATAAATTCGCCATTGGGATCTTTAAAAAGTCCATTTCTGAACCAATCAACAATAAAAGAATAATAATTTTTAAATGTTTCAATGAAAAGCTCAATAATGAGTCTAAAATAAGGGGTTGTTTTTTCCATGAACTCCTCATCTAATAATTGATATAAATAATCCAGCAATTCTGAAACTAAAATGGCTGTCATATTTTCTCCATTAAAATGATATTTGATTCGATATATCCCTGCCTTGATTTTTTTCAGGACCTTCAATAGGAAAAAAACAGAACGTTCAGCCTCTTCACTGAGACAATTTCTCAAATCAAGTAAAGTTATTGGAATGTTTATTTTTGAAATAAACTCATTTTTCAAAGATTTTTTGATTTCCTTCCTTTTGACTAAATTTAATTGATTTAGAAAAAAAAAAAAAAAATCATAAATATTAAAAAAATTACTCTTAAATGAATGGAATAAGAAAATCAGTTGTAAATTTCCAATGTTTTCAATGAACTCGTTTTTGATTTGTTCTACCTTATTGATGAACCCTTCAAAAACCCTTCCCTTCAGAATTCCCCTCATATCTCTGATAAGAAATTCGATCTCTTGAATTGAATTCGCCATTATTATAAATTCCTCCAACACATTTTCTAAAGTCAAGGGACTCAAATGAGAAATCTCGCATTTTCCCTTCATTTCAAAAATTGGAAACTCATATTTTGGATCATTTTTCAAAGCAAAAATCTCGCTTTCTTGACTGAAAAACATGTGAAAAATTTCTTCAATGATGATTCTTTCATCCTTTGGCTCATAAATCCAATGATTTAAAGCAAGAACATCTTTTGTATTTGAAGAGTAACGATCCTTTTCTAAAATGAAGTTTTTATATGTTTCAGCCAAAATCAATGGGTTGTTAAGAATGTCGGATTTTCTTATGGTCTTTTCAAGTTCTTCTTTGTCTCTTTTATAAGCGGAATTTGAAACAACCGTTTTCTCGAAGAAATTTTCTTGGAAAAAATCAAGAAAGTTTCTCTTTTTCAATTTTTCTGATTTTCCCTTTGAGAAATTGAGATTATCAAAAGCTAAATTTTCATTTGTTTCAAAAGATGGAAAATCAAGCGTTTTCTCAAGGTTTTTATTGTTAATGTTGCTGCAAAATATATCCGAAATAAAACCCTAATTACGGTAATAATAAAATTTCATAAGAAAATCCATTTTAAATATATACCAAATTATTTGATATCGAAAAGGGGTTATTTGGAATGTTTTTTATCAAAACGCTTGATTTTTCGAGGGGTTTCTTTATGAAATCGGCTTTATTTTTTCCCTGTTCATCTCCAGATTCTGAATCAGAACTGGAGTTTTCAAAAGGGCCCCATTCTTCTAAAACCTAATTCAATAAGACAAAAAACAAAGAGAGAATTTTACTTGTTGTATTTCATAGTTTTTATCTTGGAAGGCAACATTATCCTTAGAAAATTTCTTTTCAGGGGAATAGTTGCGAGTTTTTTTATTGAAAAATTTGTTTTCAAGCGGGTTTCTCGAAATTTGCAAAAATAACGAGATTATCACGTAATGAATGTCTAAAACATGGTTTTTGAATTTCTTTTGGAGGAGATGTTTGACTAAATACTCCAATCGAACAGCTTTTTCTTCTTGGGAATGAATCACAAATTTTTCAGAAATTCTTATATATTCATTTCATTTTTATATTTTGCAATTTATAATGGAAAAACCCTTTGAGTTCTCTTGTGATCTTGAATTTATCAGCATCTAGAAATTTATGGTTATTTATTGAGGATATTGCATATTTAAGAAATATTTCAAATTCTTCGTTCATTTCCTAATTTTTTTATATGAACATATATTATTTGTCAACAAAATAGTATGTACTTCTTTGCCGGTTAGAAGACTGATCAGTCTTTTGATATAATTTTCAATCTTTTTTTCATTGGAAACTTTGAAGTTGGAAAACATTTTTGTAAATTTTTAAATTTCAATAAAGAGCTCCAAAAATTATCATAAAAACCAAATTAAATACTTGAAGAAAAGAAGAAAGGTTAACAATATAAAAAAATGTGTTAAATTTTAATATTCGAAAATTTATTTTCTTTTTTAATGCTTATTAATTTCTGCTTCAAATCTCCTCTTGATTATTCTTTTTAAACACAGCTAAGACATATTTATGATAATCTTTGATGATGATATTCCTATAAATTGAAAACTTATTTTTTCCACTTAATCATAAAAAAAATGACTCTTTTTCAGTTTCAATCACTATAATTGGCTCCTCATCTATTTTTTCCAATTTCATGTTATTTCCAGCATCACTAATTGCTTTTACACACCCTGATAACTCACTACTAACTCCTTGATCTACAAAATTCTTTTATTTTAATCAACAGGAGCATGAATTACTATGTATTGGCAATCCATGTTTATCTGTCAACAAAATTCCTTTGACCGTCGGATCTTTTTGTCTTTTTAAAGAAATAATATTTTGATTTCTGAAACGGAAAGGATTATACGATATTATGCTCAGCTCTTTTTGGATGAATTCCTCCATGAAAACTTTTAATAATTTCTTTTTTATAAAATCTATATATTTTTCTTTCTAAAGTATTTTGGAAATCAAAAATGAGAACTCAATATTTTAAAATTATTTTTTAAAAATCTATTGAAATCAAAGTCAGCCTTTATTCCTTAATATTGTATAATTCCAATATTATAATAATATTCTCAACTTTTTAACAATTATTTTTTTTCGGAAACAACCTTCCATAAGTTTCTATCGCAATGTGGAAAATCTATTCTCTTTTTGGTTTTGACAACTTCTTCCTCCCTAGAACATTAAAAACCCAGCTTCATTCAGCAAAAGAGTCTTCGATCAGTCATCATAATTTCCATGACTCTCCATATAACAGAATCAAAGAAATCGCAAAAAGCAAATGTTATTCTGATGATGACCAACAAGACTTTAAGCTGGAAGTCCCTTTCGAATATCCTTCTCCAGCACAAAAAAGCGAATTTCCAATGCTCTCCAAACATGATTCTAATCCTCAAGAAATTCATTTCACTTTTCTAGAAAAAGCTGACGAATTTTTAAGGGAGTTAATTTTAAAAACTGAAAGTGGGTTTGAAGGATTTGAGTTGATTCATGAAGACCCTGTCTCCAGTCATGAGCATCTAAAGATTTATTTGAAAAGCTATTTGAACAAAGAAAAGCATAGAATCAATATTTATCGAAGTGAATGGAAAATCCCTTGCTCTCCTGAGAGTTTTCTCGATTTTTTGAACGATACTCCTTTGCAAATTTCATTGGATCCAAACATTTCAGAATTCATGAGTTTTGAAGATCAAGGGGCTAATGTATTTCTTATGTATTTGCTCTATAAAAAGATGTTTGTGGTCGAATCACGAGATTTCATTTATTTGAAGCATTACAAATTAATTGATGAAATAAACCAGGTCTGGGGCTATATCACAAAATCCATCGAGCATGACAAATACCCTGAAACTAAAGGCAGAATTAGAGGAGAAATACTTCTGAGCGGAAATATTATAAAGAAGATTAATGAAAATGAATCAAAGGTGATTTTGTATTCGGAAATTAATTTAAAAATTAATTTGCCTGTGTTTTTAATGAAAACAAAAACAATCAGCGAGATGAAGAAATATGTTGAGAGTTTCCTGAAGTACTTGAAAGCCAAGAATTAATTTAATAAAATAACTTCCTACCTCTCAAACAAATGGTTTTTATTTAAATTATAAAATTCTATTGTGTTGCTAAACATTTAATATATGTTTTACTTTATCATTAATCCTAGAAAACAATTATTTTTCAAGAATTTCAAAAATATTTTCATATAAATGTAAATTTAAAGCAAGACTTCAAAATCCTTGAGCAATTCAGGTGAGCAAAAGCCGCTTGTTGAATAAAATTTGTACATACCCTCTATATAATTGGAGTTTTTGGCCAATTCATTAAATTTGTACTTTACGACCAATTCTAGCAATTTATAAAATTCTCTGCTTCCATTCCTGGTCACACAATAACATCGAACAAATTCCATCAATTCTTCATTTTTCACATTTTTTAAATCCTTTAAATGAGCTACGATATTTTTCTCTAAAATTCGGAAAAACACATCGTCACTTTCTAAAGCCTCAAGGATGTAGTAGCTTTTTACAATTTTCGCTAAATCGATTGGAGAAAAATATTGAATATGTAACAAAATCTGCGGTTTCAAAAAAAGCAGCAATTCTTTTGAAGCTTTATAAGTGAAAGCCAAAGCTTCTAAAATTTTTTTGATTTCCAATGCAGACACATCCTTTAAATCCTTCAGAATTTTTTCCTCCAATATCTTGAAAATCTTCAATTCTCCCTTATATTCCCCAAAAGCAACTCCACAATTGCACAGATCATCAAACGTGAGTTTTCCTATATTTTCTATGATTTTGTCCTCAATTTTGGTTAAAAAACCAGCAATATTAGATTGGGCATTATTGCAAATAAATGCCAGTTTGATTAGATTTTGCGGAGTAGCCTCTTGAAGTTGCTCTTGTATTTTCAAAAGCAACGCAATAAGAAATTCCTTTGTACCATATTTGGCATTAAAATACCCTTCTAAAATAAGGAAAAATTGAGGAAAGCTCATTTTATCGAAATTTGCTTGAAAAATCTCTTCGCATCGATCATAAAAATGATCGCTTCCTTCCTTTTGATTTGAAAAATGTCGGAAAATATGAATGAATTCAGTTAGAGGTATGGCACGTTGCTTATTCAGGATTTTTCTTTCAAATTTTTCCCACAAATCACCATCTGTCACACAAAACAAATCAAGGAACCTTGCAACAAATAAATAATTTTGAGGTTCAGCAATCAAATCAATATTAGCTTTCAAAATGTTCACGAATTGTTTATAATAAACATTTTCCAGATCCCTAGAAGTGATGTTTTCTGAAAAGACGAGCAATCCTTGGAGACATTTTGCGATATTTTCTTCAGAAATTTTGTTTGTTAAACTTTTCAAAAAATAGAACAATTCATCCAGACTTTGGAAATTGTCTTTGGGGATCAAATTTATGTTGTCTGTTTTGATTTTGGCACAATCGACATATGATAAATTTACTTCATACTCACGTTTCTTCATTTTGGCATAAAGGTCATGCAAATTTTTGTGGTTTTCTTCTTCATTTTCCTCCTTTTCGCGCAAACCAGTAAGTTTTTTTAGATATTGTTCTTTGCTGAGAACTTCTTCAGGTTCAGAACTCTTTTCCTTGATTTTCTGATTTGTAGAAAGGTAAATTCTGGATTTTAAAAAAATGGATATTGTTTTATTCAAAGTTTTTAACATGTGTTGTTAATTTTAAGAATCAAAGAAAATTATTAAAGAAAAACATTAATTTTTTTTTTTTTTAATTTCAGAGCCATCGTAAAAAATTTAATGATTTTTTCTCTGAA
>Ga0302186_10002975_pt1 | contig 12678 bp, 14 predicted proteins | sample II_Bog_E1_2_FD_198782 | JGI IMG/M metagenome (GOLD analysis project Ga0302186, IMG submission 198782) | Peat permafrost microbial communities from Stordalen Mire near Abisko, Sweden - II_Bog_E1_1 | ecosystem: Environmental > Terrestrial > Soil > Wetlands > Peat | place: Sweden: Abisko... | reverse complement strand
TTTATCTAAAGATGATTTAATATTCAAATTTTTTTATTTTTCTGGATTGAATCGCAATATGAGAAATTAGAAAACAAACAAAGAGGTAACTAATTTATTATACAGATTTTAAAAAAAATATAAATAAAAACTTTTATTAAAAAAAATGTTAGAGCTATTTGGATATTTGGATCTTCCTATCTTATTTTAATAATTAGCTTCAATGAGAAATGAAAATGATAAATTCTTTTGCAAAAAAAAGAAAAAATATTTTTGATTTTGTTTTCTAATATTATTTTAATACTTCTAATTCGTAAATTTCGTCGAAACCACCTTGCAATAAATTGAGCTCAACTCAAAGAAATCCAAATTAACACAATTCCTCAACGGCACTACTCTATACCCCATCCTCAAGCATCCAACAGGAATTGCATACCATGCAACCCTGTCATTTTTCAGCTTATTCTCATCAAACACTGAAAAAACCACCATAGCGACTTCTGGACAATGCAAATTGAACACAAACTTATTGTTTTTCCCTTTGAAACTTGGGTTCAAGCCATTATTCATCACCGTTGCTGTCTTTTCAGTCTTACAATCCTTATCTATGCCCTTTATTGAAACTTCAATGAAAGGATCAATCACATCAGTGACATCTTCTTCTTCCTTCAATGGTTTAAGGAATTGAGCTGTTTTTATCTTTATGACCAATTCAAGCTTCGGTTTCTGAAAATCACCATAGAATCTATTCCCTGATCTCAGAAACTCCGGCTTCAAAAGATAACCTGAATAAATGCCTCCATTTTCAATGAATTTTGATAGATAAAGCAACAAATTCAAATCATTGGTCTGGAAATTCAAGGCTATGACCTGGGAACCAGCCATGAAACCAGGAATTGGATCATAATTGGAGGAATCCACACGAAATCCTCCAGGGAAAATCCTCGTGAAACTGTGTCGATTCGCTTGAATGAGCTCTTTTTCATGCTTTTGCATCATCTTGGCCAATTGTCCTTCGGACAAAGAGGAAATGTTCCAAATTTCTCTTTTGCTATGGAATTTCATTGATGTTCCAAACAAGGTTATCAGCTTATAAAGTTTCTGGCTCCCATGTTCCGGCTTCTCTGATGAAACTTCCTTATTTAATGCCTTTTCCTCTTCATTATCAGAAGCTGATTCCTCACCGATTTCATGTTGTGATGCAATCTTCAAACCTGGGGATTGTTGCTTGCTTCTAACGAGATCTGCTTTGTCTTTGATTAGAACATGATATTTTAGTTCGTTGGGACTAGGAAATTCGGTCATGGACTCCCAATCTTTTGGAAGAATATATAAGGAATCTCCGAGTTTCTCTTGCATGATCTCAGCCAGACGATCCTTTTGTTCAAGGTGGCAATGGTTTTCAATGGAGAGGATCACAGGATATGGGTTTTGACGGAAACCATATTCTTTGACAACATCGATGATATCAGCGAATAAGATCTTGGAGGTTAAGGTATGGCCATGGGTCACGATTGGTTCTTTGTTTTCACCATCCTTATGAATTTTTTTGGAAAAAATTAGTGAAAATTTCATGATTGTACAAAAAAAAATACAAGAATTTTTAATAGAATTTATTAATAAAAAAGAATCATTTTAATTACCCAACAATCTAATTCAACGCATCGGCATCCCTTCATAAAAGCGTTGATATATGCCTGTAAAGACGATTCACCAGTCAATTGATTCGCCAACAAATACGTGTTATGGGAACTATTAATATGATATTGAGGCAATGGTTGATCCATGTCCTTTTTTAATTAATTAAAAAAAAAACGAATAAATGACATGAAATAAAAAAAATCAAAATACCTGATAAACCGTCTCCTTCTTTGGATCAAAAATCGAATTTTCGGTGCTGAAAATCAAATTGCAAAATGTCAAATATGACAACTTATATTGTCCACTTTCGACCTTATTATTAAAGAACAAACCCAACGTTTCCTTAATCTGTTTCTCAGTCAAACTCTCACTTTGTGTCTGTAATAAAAATTTCTTAATTTCATGAAATTCCATCAACGGCATCTCTGACATCTTCTTCAAATCTATCTTCTTATTTCCTGGACTTACTCTCTTGAACAATTTCTCCAATTCTGGTTTATAAAGCCGATCTTTCATCAGATCCACAAATTCCTCGAATTCAATGCTACCATTGTTATTCGTGTCAAATTTCTTAAACATGTTGTTAAAGGAAAGCACATTCATAGTAACATGCAATTTCGTCAGAAGATTCCAGGCTTCTTGTTTGGAAAGTGTCTGATCGCCATCTAAATCATACCCTACAAACAGATCTTTAGATACTGATTGGATGGTTTTTCTCTTGGTCAATTTTTCTTTGGAACTCTGGAGGTGATGTTGTAACCCTTGCCAAAACAACAGTTTTTCCTCTTCTTTATTGAATCCCATAGCGAAGAACCATTCTTCACCTAGATCCAAACAAAGCAAATATTTGGGGTTATTCGATTGGGCATTTTTGAAGATGGTGGCAATTTGGCTGAAATTCGGAGTATCTGTGATATCACGAATATCAGATAAAATGATTCTTGTTGTCGTGAAAGACTTGGACTCAGAAATATATTGAAGAAGAGAGGCGTCCCCTTCAAGCAAATAAATGTTTGTTGGCTTAAATGCCTTGCGTTTCTTGGAAAAACGATAGGCCTTGATACCATAAATTAAAAGGTTTTGAGCACGGAGAAGCTGATCTTCAGGAAATTCGCGTTCTCTGATTGAGGAGTTTTTCTAGAAGAAGGAAAATAAAAGGAGGTTTAGGGAAAATAATGTACGGAAAGGTTCATTTTTTTAAGAAGATTTTGGGAATTTTTTCTGGATGAATGAAATAAAATTTAAATTTGGAAAATATAAATATATTGAGAAGAATTCGTTTAATGAATTTTTCAAATAATATCCTGTGTTTGTTTTCTTAATTTTTAAAAAGTTTCTTTGTAATTTAGATGAAATCTGAAAAAAATTATAATTTAGATTAAAAAATGAATACGAAAAAAAATAATGAAATTGGGCTTAATGAAAACGAATTCGCCTGTTTAAAGACAATCAATGAAACCTTGCAATTAAAAGGCAAATCTCTTCATGATATCAAATCAGAACTCGAGGCTTTAATAGTTGAAGATGAAAAAGACTCGATTTACGTATGATAACAAAAGTTTTTCTCATAAATTAAGCTTCTTTCGAGAGAAATTCGAAGAAATCGAAGGGAAAGTCCTTAAGCTTCTTCAGGAACTCACTTCAACAGAGGAAAAATTCCGAATGTTTGAAGCTTCAGTAACAGGTTATAATGAGGAATTTGAGTCTTTTTTCAGGAAATCAGAAACTATTCAAAGACAGAATGAGTTAATAGAAACTAGACAAGCCAATCAATTGAAATTGACCGAAAGTAGGCTGATTTAGATAGAAAAAGTTAATTTATCAATAAATAATAGCATTGAAGCTACTTTTCAGTGGAATCGAACTAACGAAAGAGGAAAAAACAATACTTTTGACCCCAAGTTTCGAAACTCAAGAAAATGTAATAAGGATTTTTAAAGAATAAAGCTATTTTCTTTATAAAAAAGCTTGAGGATATAGAGAGAGTTCTGGAGAAAATCGGGAAATTCCTGAAATATTCCAAGGAAAAATATCAGACTTTCAAGGGTTTTAAGGCACAATTGGATGAAGTCCAGGCTTTCCTGAAACAATTCCTAATAAAAGTTCTAATAATCGTGCTATTGCCTTAATTAAATTTCTTAACAGTATAAGGAAAACCTTCGTCTTTTAATGAAGAAAAGCCTGAATAAATTAACAGAGGAAGATTTGCTAGAAAATCGCCTCCCTGAAACCTCAGAACTTCGTAGGACTCTAATGACAATGCGTCGAATTCTCTTTAGTTTATTGCTAATAAATTCAGAGGAAAAAACCTTCTTCCAATCAATGTTGAAAGTAAAACCCCAGGTTTTGGTTTTTTAGATATTTATTATAATTATAGGAAATTGCTAGTGTTGTCTCTCAATTCCTCATGATTCTACAGCCGAAATATGAGAAATTATGGCTGAAAGAATTAGGAAACTTCCCGATTTTAAAGGAAAAATGGCATTTCAATAGCAATTATTATATTAATAATGAAGATACCGTGAAAAAGGAGGAAATAGGGGCGAATCAATGGTTTGATGATCTATTTCTTCATATTCGTTCACAATTGGAATCTGATGAGAGCTATTTTGCGAAATTCTTCAGTTATGAAGGCGGAAATAAGCTAACAACGAATTCTGAAGAAACCATAATATTTATGGAGGAAAGTTATAAGGACTTTTCAAGGAAATTCGAGGATTTCCTAAACAATTTCCTCAAAATCGCTAATTTTGGAGTGTTTTTGCTTGAAAGCAGAATTCGTCAGTTTCTAACCAATGGAAATGAAGAAAATAATGCTAATGTTGTTAATAATAACGCGTTTAGCAGAGGGTTTTTTAAGAAAATAGCAGGAGTTTTAATAAAGAAAAAAGAAGAGGTTTTCAAAGGATTTAATGATTTTCTAGAGGGATTGGATGTCGATTCAAGACATTGTGGAGTTCTTGGTTTTGTTAGGAATTTCATAGTAATTTTTTCCTAATATGACAAATCAAAGATAATTTTTATAGAAAATCACAGGGGGGATCAGTTGGGAAATGAATCTGGAAGGAGATTTGGAAAATGTTACTCTTGATATGGTGAAATTATTGGAGATTGTTGTGAGGATTCTGCAGAAAATAGCCAAAAAAAAGGAAAAATATGAGGATGTTGTGATGTTTGGTAAGGGTTTATAATGGTTTAGCTTATTTTTATTGAAATAGGAAACCTTTATTTCATAATAAAAGAAGCAGAGGGTTTTAATAGCGCCTTAATGAAAACCATCGCGAATAAAATTAGACCCTTATTTACTAATCATTGTGATAATTACTCACGATATCTTTTATCTTATAATTCAACTAAATTTATGGTAAATATTTTTCTAATTTATCGTTAAAAAAAATAAATAAATATAATAGGAATTCTGGCTCAATGTGAAGAAATTGACAGCCAGTGAAATCAATTCAGAAAGCAAATTTTCCAAAAGCAATTTCAATAAAATATTAAAATCCAGTTTCGGAAATGTAAAAAATGCGATATTTTTAAAATTATCTTTTAATGAACTCTTTAAAAGATCCACAAAAGTCTTGATAAAATCGTGAAAAGACTAAAAAAACAGCTCTCAAAGGATCAGATCTTGGTTTGCAAGGCCTTTGAAATTTATTCGGTTTGATTTTTTATTCATAAAATACTTAATTGTATAAATTCCATTACAATTAGGAATTTGTGATGAAGGAAATGAAGGAAATCGAAAAATTCTATGAAATTCATTATAATGATCATCCAATTATTCGTCGGAATGAAATCGAGCTCGAATTCATGGAAAAAAAGAAAATGTTAATGTAAAATCTCTGAAACAATAAAAAATTTAAATATTTAATTTTTTTAAAATAATTTCTTGGATTTTTCAATTTGTATACAGTGTAAAAAAAAAATAATTTTAAAAAAAAAAAAAAAAAAAAAATTAATTTTTTCTCCATTTTTTGGTTTTTAAATTTTATATTTTAAAGTTTAACTTTAAATAATTTTTAAAAGCAGAAAAATCTTTTTTTGAAATCCGGATATAAAAATTTATTTTTGTTTTTCAAACACACTAAAAACGATCACAAGTTCGCTTTTAGATTTAAAAGAGAAATTTTCATTCCGTTCTAAAATACCTTCCTTGTTCAAAGGCTGATTTATAATCTTTTGAATTTCGCTTTGTATTTTGTTGTTTTTATTCAAAGATTTGAAAATCTTGCTTTTGGTGCCGCTATCATTCGAATTACTTTGGAAAAAAGTCTTAAGACTGGTCACTTCGGGTGAGAAAAACATGCTGTTCTTCTTTAAGATTTCCTCGTTTCCAGTGCGATAGAGATAATTTAGAAAAGTGACATTTGTGTTTTTTTCTTTATGTAGGAATCCGTCATCATCTTCAGAATCGCTGTCGTTTTTCTCTTCACTTTCTCCAAAATATCCCTTTGCTATAAATTAATGAAAATAAAGGTTTTATCATGTATTCTTACTGAATAAATCCTCATCTCTCACCATGTCCTCAGAAAATCTTTCCAGTGTTGGGACATATTTCAATTCTTCATTGATTTCAGTATGCGAATCGATTTTTATTATGTCTTTCTCTGAAATATTCAATTTATTCACTTTGTTAATAGTCATTGTGGTTGGAAGTTTTAAGGGGAGTCTTTGTGATGAGGCGAAAGGCTTGATGCTTTTGCGAAAAAAATTCCAAATGTTGGAAAACGCATTAGAATTTTCATGACTCGTCCTCAATAAAGGCGAAGTCAAAGTCGTATTGGCTCTTAAATTTGTTGTCGTTGAGCTGAATTGACTAATTTTATGATCTTTTTGATCAGGCTCTTCATTTTCCTTTATCACGTTCAATTCTGAAATTTTTGGTTTGTAGTTGCTTCTTCGATCATCTAAACTTTCGTTTATGGAAATATTACGCAAATTACTGGATTTCGGGGGAGTGTCATAACTGTCTGTGAATTTGTTTCCTGTTACCATTTCAATGCTATGATGTTTTTCAGGAATGAAGCTGCTGAGAGTTTTGGATTCCCTATAGAGATAACTATTTTCGAGCTGCATTTGCTGATAGGTTTCACTGAGGCTTTTTTTCTTGATTGAAAGTTCATTGATCAGATTTTCCAGATTCGAGTTGATAGTTTCATTCATATTCTTATATTTATTGATTTTTTTCTCATCTATCACATCCGTGATATTTGATCTGATTTTATGCAGGGTGTCTCTAGTCATAGTTTCTGATTTTTGAGGCATCTTAAGGGAATTTTCTTCTCTTTCGAAGTAATTTGTTAATGATTTCATGATACTTTCTTTAATTAAAGGGTCTTCTAGAAATTTCTCTCTGGCTTTCATTGCGAGGCTCGGTGGGGGAGGGGGTGGAATAAACCCTTTAGATTTCAAAGATGGGATTTTTTTATCGCTTCTGGACTCTTTTTTCTTCATTTCCTCCAGATTGAGTGTTTTTTCACAAAAAGACACGCTCGGAATCTTTTCATTTTTCTCTGTGAGCTTTATACTCAATTTTCTCTGAATGTTTTCTGTTTCCTTGACAATTTCTTGAAGCACCTTATTCTCAGACTCATTATCTTTATCTTTATCTTTATCTTTATCTTTGTCTTTGTCTTTGGATTGATAAAGAGGATTCACGTTATTGGAGAAAATTTGCATATTTTGATCAAATTTCACGCATGTTGTGTTTTTATTCCGCTTCAAACGATCTTCGAAATTCCGTTCCTTTTCGATTTCCTTTCGGACGACCTCCATTTTCGCCTTGTTTTCTGTCAATGTTTTTTCAATCAATGCCTTTTCAGCTGAATTTCCAAATAAATTCTCATTTTCCTGCTTCAGGTAATATGCGTTCTTATTGATGATGTTCTTGGAATAATGCAGGAGCTTTTTAAAGAAATTCGAGATATTTTCAGAATTCGTCTTCTGTTTCTTGCATTCTTTATTTATTGACTCAAAGGCAGTGCAAAGATAATTCTGGAAAAACTTCAATTCTTCGCTTCTTTTAAATAACAAATCATATGTTCCTTGATCTGATTTCGTCAAGCTGAATCTTTTTCTATGTTTAGTCCCAGATACAGCCTCGCCCAATTCCTTTGATCTATATAACTTTGGGAAACAATTCAAATGGAAACTCGTGAGCAGATTTTTAATTCTCAAATATGAGGAAAGTAATCTATTTAGAACGAAGTTCTCTACGGCGAAGATTCTCCAATAAGAGAGGAAATATAATCTTTCTACCTGGATATAAAGCAGCACGGATTTGGAAAATGTTAGGAGATTCTCGTTTTCGGAAATTTCTAAGAGGTCTTGGAAAAAATTCTTAAAGACTTCCAAGAATTCAGACAAATATTTTTGCAGGACGTTTTCGAATTTGTTATTACTAAAGTTGTACAATTGCGAGAGACTCAGGGCATCGGGGTCAGAAACTGCTTGTTCCAATAAGTTGATGAAATTGATTTTGAAGAAATCCGTTTCAAGACTGATGATGTCGTATTCTATATACCAGAGAGATTCCATCTTTGTTTTTGAGTTTAAATAAAATACTAAATAAACCAAATAAAAAGGACTTTTTGAATGAAAATTGACAATAAAATAATTATAATGAGACTTAATTTTCGTTTTTCCGTGGCACTTTTTTTCATCATTTTTCTAAGGTTAAAAAGTGTTCGGAATGAAGTTGTTAATTTAGAACAATTGCAAATTTTCATGAATGTCGATAACGATCGGAGGGTTTTATATTCATCAAATGCAAAGGACAATTTTTTCGACTTTTATGGTCAAAATTCTTTCAGTTGCAAGGTTCCATCAGTCTTAATTGAAAAAAACACCGTTCCTTCAAGAGAAGTTTTTATAAAGAATGATAACGATCCAACGAAACCTCAAAACTCCATAACAATCACCTCAATAGAAGTCCAGAGCTCGTACTTTGTAATGTCACCTCAAATATCAGGAAACATAAATTTCACGTTAGGTCCTGGATCCCAATTGCCATTTTCCATCGATTATAATTGTGATTCTTCCAAAGTGGATAAAGATAATTTTTGGGCGATAATTTTTGTGAAGATTAACATTGAAAATACCGACTCGTTGACTTTTTCATATAAAAAGGTCTGTTCTGATGATCTGGCGGATTATGATTTCGATTATAGTTTCATAATAATTGCGGTGTTTTGCATTTTGATGGTGGCATGGCAATCGAAAAAACCGAAGATACTTTCAACATTTAAGGAATTCGATGGTTACCCCATTAACATCACTTTCACAGCATTTTATATAGGAATTGCATCGATTTTATTAATTAGTTTGATATATTCCCAAGCTGTGATGATAGTAATATTCACAGTTATCATGGCAATAGTTTCTTTTATGGCATTTGGGTTGTTTTTTAATGAATTGCTCACTGGCAATCTCTTGAGATATAATATCAGCAAAATAATCATCCAAATACCTAAAATTGGGAAATTTTCGTTTTTGTTATTAATTGGATTTATCATTTCGATACCTTTGATCGTGTTTTGGGCGATAACCTATGATTGGATTTTATCTGATATCCTCACTTTGATCATCACAGCGGTTTGCTTGAAGTTGGTGAAATTCAAGAATTTACGAACGGCCACTTATTTCTTTTGCGTGGAAATAATCTTCGAAATTATCTGGGGAGTCATTTTCCTTTTTGGTTTTGAAAGATCCTATGATCAATTTTTCAGCTCCGATTTCACCTTGCCTTTGAAAATTGAATGTTTGACTTTTGATTCTTTTTTAAATAAAAAATGTGTATGGATCAGTATCACCAATATGGTGTATCCTGGTCTTTTGCTTTCATATTTTAACCGTTATGATGCCAGCAAGAATTTTAATGTCTATTATTTTTTCTCATTGATTGCCTTTATTCTTGGAAATGTCTTCTGGATAATTGTTGAATCGAGAGTAGAATTTGCCACTCCTGCTTCAATTTATTCGTTTTCTTTGATGTTGATTTTTACTTTGATTTTAGCCCATAAAAGAAATGAAAATATTGAATTATGGAATGGCACGTTTTTCGATGTTGAATTGGCAGATCCATTGATAAATAGCAAAAATTTGATGGAAAATCAAACGAAAACTGTAGAAAATCCGGATAAATTGAACCTGACGGTGAATTCCGAGGTCAATGATGAAAATTCAGATTTGTCTCTGATGGAAGCAACTCAAAATTTGGAAGAAATGGGAAGGTTTGGAGAAAAAAAATAGTGCATAAAATTAATTGAATTAAATTAAAAGAACAATAAATAAATGTAATTTAATAATTCTGTTAAAAATTGAGTCATACCAATATTTTTTTCTTTGGCTTTCATAAAATCATTTTTTTTTTTTTCAATCATTTTTTTTTTATTTAATCAATTTTTCATTTTTGGACTAATTAATTTTGTTGACTTCATCTCTTCATTTGAAATATTTTTGGTGTTCCTCAATCTCTTTCAATAAATCTGGATGATGACAATAAATCTGAAATATTCTCGAATCCAGGAACACATATTTTAGGTTTTTAATTTTATCCTCGCTGCGGATTCTAATGCTTTCATAAACTTTATTTGTCATCCATTGAAACACAAAGATTGAAACCATTTCTTGATCTAATTTTCCAAAAAAATTAATATATTTTTTAAAAAATGAATTTTCAGATTTTTTTTCAATAAAGGATATTAAGTTCTCATAAGGGAGATCATGTAAGCGATCGATTGCAATTTGAAAAAGGACCATCATTTTCGTATTTCCATCATAAAGCAATGAATCAAACCCATAATGATTGAACTGCAAAAAGTGAAATAGCTTCTGAGTTTTATTTTTATGACAACTTTCTATATCAGGAAGTATTTTTTCACAATCATGGCAGTATCTGATTTTATAATCGGAAATTTTTTTATCCCCCCCAAAAGTCAGGTCTCTGTGTTTGTTCAAATAATCACATTGAACTGCAATTTGAAATTCCAAATCCATTTGTCAAAAAGTCCTAATAAGTTTAACAAAAATATTAGTTTTTATTTTAAAATTACTATCTTCCATAAGTATGTTTCTTCTTTTGCGAAGACGGACATTGATGCAACTTGGTTTTTGATTAAAAAAGTGTTGCAAAACAACATGTTTTCGTTAGCATCGTAAAATAAAAGCTTCTTATTATAAATTCTCGGCTTTTTATCAAATTGATAGTACTTCTATTAAAAAAGAAAAAATTGAATTAATTAAAATTAAAAAACAACCTTATCTTCTGGATTTAAATTTTGGAATTCTTCAATTGTCAAAAGTTTCCTCATTGCCTCGTAATAACTGATTAACTCCACTCTAGACTTCACTTTTTTTTGTTGAAATTTTTGCTCAGAATCTTGGATAAACTTATTTCTTGATTCAGCATAATTAAGCAAAAGGGTTATAGCTTTTTTTTTTGGAAAAAGTTCCCAATTCGACTTTTTATAGAAAAAATATTCTGCAATCGAATAATTGATAATTTTGCAAAGATCCAGAGAATATTCGACAAGGTCTTCTATTTTTTTATCCATTGGCTTATATAGAGATGATTCATTTTTGAGTAACTGATAAATTTCTTTCTGGGTAAAGACATCTAAAGGATTGATTTCTATCTGATAATAGTTCGCTGCTAGGGTGTGATGGATTTCTTTATTCTCATTAGAAGCACTTAAAATTATGCAATCAAAATAGATGTTTTGATCTATTAATTCAATGAAAATGTTCAAAGCTTTTTGATACTTTGTTTCCCCGAAAATGGGATTGATCTGATCCCAGATAAGAACTAATTTTTTCCCTTTGGAAAAATAATATTTATTGAGAAATTTTAAAAAATTTAGTAGATTTTTCAGGTCCGCATCCCAATAGAGATCAATAAATTTAGTTCGAATTAAATCATCAGAGAAATCAAAACAGAGCATATATTTCAACTCATTCAAAAGATATTCCATTGGGCTTCCTAAATAACCATGACTGTTGTTCACATACAAAAATCTAAAGTTGGAGCTATTTCCCTGGAATCGGTGACGCAAAACAAAATCTGATAAGAAATAAGATTTCCCAAGTCCTTGCAATCCGGTTAGTTTTATTTGGCTCTTTTGGTTAATCATTTGAGTCAGATCCAAGAATTTCTGCTTTCTGCTTTTTGTGAAACAATAGAGGAATTTATTTTCTGTGTATCATTCGTTTTGCAAATCATTCAAAGAAATTGCCTCATGATCAACACAATAAAATTCTGGTAAACTTTCAGAGGAATTTGAAATATTTAAAAAAAGCTTTGTTATTGCATTAAGATGCATGGTTTCCAATTTGATTCTGGGTTTTGCTTTTAAAAATTCTATTTCTTCATTTGTAATAGCATTCTCTTCCATTGACCCCTTATCTTTAATGACTTTTTCTAAGGTCAAATCGATCTTTTTTAAATGCCATCACAAATTAAACATAAAATAATATATAATTAATTTACCATTTTCCAATCTTTTGGATCTCCCTCCAAGGTTTCCTCTTTTTTGGAGACACGTTTGAAATACTCCAGCTAAAATTATTATTTATATGTTTGAATAATGCTTTTTTACTTCAATTAGTTTTTTATCCTCCATTGGATTCTTGATAATTTTGAAAATTTATTGCTTGACTAGAAATTATTAAAAATATGACAAATATTTTAAAAAGAAATCTCCTACATATTTTCCACGTTTTCTTGGCATTCCTAAGAAAAAAGTTTATTCAAAGAACAACCAAAATATTTAAACTTTTTTCATATTTTCCCAAAATTGGAGACAACAATTTATATTATGAACATAAATCATTCCGGAAAAAAATTCTTGGTGGCTGAAAAAAAACATATACACAAAGTTATGTAAAAATAGATATACCAATAAGGGCATTCAGAAACAGCTTCCAGCTTTTTTTCCATATTGTTTGGGTGAATCTCTATTAAATTTTTTTTTTATATTTTATAAAATTTTTTTTTTCCAAATTATAGGAGTCTGTATTTCTTAACACAAATATTTTGGTTTTGAAGCATGTACATGA
>Ga0302186_10002972_pt1 | contig 12681 bp, 12 predicted proteins | sample II_Bog_E1_2_FD_198782 | JGI IMG/M metagenome (GOLD analysis project Ga0302186, IMG submission 198782) | Peat permafrost microbial communities from Stordalen Mire near Abisko, Sweden - II_Bog_E1_1 | ecosystem: Environmental > Terrestrial > Soil > Wetlands > Peat | place: Sweden: Abisko... | reverse complement strand
TGGAAATTTCTAATTTTTTTTTAATTTCGAAAAAAAAAATGATTTTTAATAGACGAAAAAAAATTGTTTTTTTCAAAATGACAAAAATCCGATTTTCTCATAAATAAAACAAAAATTACGGACATATGGGAGTCAAGTGTTGTGTCTGCCTCAAAGACAAAAAGCCAGCCAATCCAAATATTAACAACCAGCTTCCTCCCAAGGAAGAAAAGGCTCCGATTCTTGACCTTAACGATATAAAGGCCTCCCTGCCGGATTCCAAGCCTCTTTATAACCCTCAATCTTCTCTTCAAGTCGATCAATTCAAATCTGATTTTCTAAAGGCCATAACAGAAGAAAATCTCTACGAAATCACTGAGCTCATCTCGAAAGGCTTTCCAATCTTAGAGCCTATAAGCAATGAGAAGTTCACAGCCCTTCATATAGCTTGTAAATTGGGCAAATTGTCTGTGGTTTCTCATTTAATAGAGAAAATACCAGGAGTTCTTATAGATCTTCAGGATGAAAATGAGAAATGGACACCTTTAATGTTGGCCAGCATCAATGGTCATATTGAAATAATAAAATATCTCTTAGGGAAAAAGGCTAGGAAAGATCTGCTTTCAGAAGAGAATAAAACGGCTTTAGATTATGCGAAACAAATGGAATTCATTGAAATTATGAAGATTTTAAAGGAATGATATTCTATTCCTGTATAGCTATACATGGGCTTTATATTTCTGAGCTATTTTTCTAAGGAAAACACTTGATTTTGATAATTTTAAACTATTTTTTTTCTTTAAAAACACTTGATTTTTGAGAGTTTTATATAATTTTAAACTATATTCGTCTCCTTTAAAACATCCCATATACCATATGTTTCCCTTAGGATCGGCCGGACATCCTCCACATTCTTCAAATCATCTAATAAATCCATCATTTTCAATAATTCCTTATCCACTTCCACACTGGATCCATCATAAACCGAGATCGGAATGCCTAAAAAACAACTTTTCCCTTGAAAAAAACTCATAAAAATTACAATTATCAGGATTTATCCAAAAATTAAACGGCCTAGCGTCTATTAAAATGACCTGCGAAAGGTCTCGATTCAATCTATTGAGATCCTTGGTGAAATCCAAGAGATTTTCTTGTTTATCGATGATTTGATCACATCCATCCTGATAAATCCTATGGATAAAGACCTTATCTTTATCCACGATATCCATGACCTTATCCACATATTCCTTCACCCCATTACAATATAAAATAGGTTCGAAATTCTCTTGTAAATAACAGAGAAATTCCTTAAAATTATTCCTTAGATAAATGCTCAGAAAGGTCTTATGTTCAGGGAAATCCACATAATAATCATAATCTCTAGAAGGAGCTAATAAATAGGCTTCTTGTTCATCAGGATAAAAGGTATATAATAAGGTCTCATCCATCTCAAGAACTATGGTTTTTTTGCCTTGATATTTCGGGTCTTTCGGGGGAAGCAAAAAGGCCTTTTCTTTGTTTTTCGTGATGATCTCATCAATGAGAAATTTCAAGTTTCGATCCTTTGAAAAATCCAAAGAAGATTCATCATCACTTGTGATTTCAGGTTCTGGAAAAGTGGAAATTGTGGATTTCGAAGCTTCTAATTTCTTGGTTTTCTTGAATAAATTCCAGAAATAGGAGGCCTTGCCTTTAAATATAAGGGTCTTAGGAAGATGAATTAAAGAAGAAGAAAGGGGGCCTTTTGGGGTAAAATGGGGGAAATGCCGCAAGAAATTGGTTAAAATCAACATTTTAAAGGTTTTTATTTGCGGGCTTTAATAACTTGAAGGGATTTTATGGATTTTTATGGATTTTGAAATGGAATTTAAATGGATTTTAAATGGATTTAAATGTTTATTTGAATGTTTATTTGAATGTTTATTTAAATGGATGTTTATTTAAATGTATTTTTTATTTATTTTGAATAAAATGGATTTTTATTGATTTTTAAATGGATTTTTATTAAAAAGAGTCGAAAATTTCATTCAAAATTATCCTTTCTTTATTTATTCTTTGATAGTCGGACTATTGGATTTCAGGGTTTTTCCAGATAATTCGAAATGAAGCATATTTATTCTAGTTTTTTTAGTCGCTTCTTTGAATTTCCCTTGCAATTCCTGTTCATTAGCCTTTTCAGGTCCTTTTCTATAGAAAATATCAATAAAAAAGTCATTAGAAAGAATATAATAGAAAAAACCCATAGAAATATAGATCTAAAGCCATAGTTCTTTCCTTTAAAAGGTCTTGTAAGGCATAAAAGCCTTTATCGATTTCTCCCCAGGTTAAAAGGTAGATTCCTAAGGAATTGAGGACTATATTAGTAGATAATCCTTTGGTTAGTTTATTAAAAAGTCTAGCCAATAAGAGATCTTCAATATAAGGTTCGATTGTGCTGGAAATTCCCAATTTTAATGAAGTCAATGCGGAAAGGAATGGAATAGTCAATTTATCTTCGAATTTATAGATATTAGAAGATTTAGTCAATTGGCGTAAATGGATGTTAAGATCTTTGATTTTAGGTGAAAATTGAATAATATCGGCTAAAGTTGATAAGGAAGCATCTTGAGGGGAACTATTTAGAAACAAATTTAATAGATATTAAGTAAGATATTAAATAAAGAAATTTAGATCCACTCACTTAGTGAACACAAAAAAGGTCAAGGATTCCATATTATGATTATCCATTATCTGCAATCCCTTCAAAATAAGAGAAGCTATCTCATTTATTGACACATTATCCGCTGAATGTCTTTTTTATTATTATTAGATTAGAAAACAACCTTTTTATTAATAAAAAAAGGAAAAAACGCACGCATAAAGGCCAAATTCCAGATTTCGAAGCTTCCTTAAAGATATCTTTGAAAAAGCTTCGATAAGTCTCTTTAACCCAGGAGCCGTTAGATCTAACCAACTGCCTAAACAAAGCCTAAGAGAAGCCAATTCAGGGCAAAATTCTAAAGAAGTTAAGAGAAGAGAAACTATTTCATTAGGGATTCCGTTCCAACTAAAAATAAAGAATAAAGAATAAAGAATAAAGAATATATATATTTTTCTTACAAATTGGTCTCATGACCAATGAAATATCGCAATCCTCTTGGAATCTCCATTTCTCCTTTCTTGAATAAAACATTATAGAAATAATTTCTTTCAGGCACAGTTTGACAAAGGCTTTTCTGAGGACTTGCCTGAAGAGTTAAAGAATCAATGGGTTCTATTCTTTTATTGATAATCATGTTTTCTATGATTTCTTGGATATTCTTTAAAAGGTCTTTAATTTCAATAGCTTTCTTCGGGTCAGGGCTTTTTTAAGAAAATTCATAAAATTTTCTAGGTTTTATTAGAAAAAAAAAAAGACAGGAAAAGCTCGAAATTCAAAGCATTGATCAATTCAATCGAATTCAAATTTTCTCCAATTTTCCTTTATAATCCTTATATATTCAATCAATAAATGGTCTTTTTAATTACCCATCAGGACTTTGTATTAGAAAACCCTGAGATCCAATGCCTATGATTTTCCATTGGATCTTATTAATCGCAAGGCTTTGGATTTCGAATCTTTCGAAGCTTTTCACAGACTCAAAAAGATCTTCTTTCCCTTGAATTATTTTTTAATCATTCAAATTTTCTTTAAAAAAACCCATATTTTCTTCTATAATCTTCAAAAAGCTCAAAACATAATTTTTATTGATAAATTGCATAGATTTCTTCAATAATTCCAAAGGACTTGGCCTATTTTTCGGATCAATCGAAAGGCTTAATTCCAATATCTTCATAAATCTCCCAAACATCTCAATATAATTAAAAGGCACTGCTTTTTCGAATTTGGCTTTGAAATTCTTCAATTTCTCTTCAATCATTTCTTCTAATTCCTTCAAAGAAACCCCTTCTTCAATAGCCTCACCTCCCAATTCCAATAATATGGCTCCCATAGCGAAAACATCGATTTTATTCCCATTAAAACTCAGATTTTTGCCTTCGAAAAGCGCCTTTTTCAATTCCGGAGCCAAATAAGGACTTCTGAGGTCTTTATTAAGAAGCTTTGAATTATTCAAATTTCCCATTCCATAGTTTAAATTCTCTAATTCCATGAATTTCAAGGCCTTTTCATTAGTAACTCCTATGACTTCTGGACATAAGTTCCCATGGAAAAGCCCTGAAATTTCCAAATAACCCAAGAAATCGATGAAGCTTTGATAATATCGATAGATTCTAATGAAACTCCCGGTTTTATTCATGAAATCCTTCTGATAAAGGATCCTCAAATAACTAGGCACATGTTCTAATAAGACACAATCACATACCTTACTATTATCGACTTTATCTCTACATTTGAATGAGGAAAAAAGCCTTGGAAATGCATTCAAATTAAGACTCAAAGGATGGGCTGAATTCGTTTTATAAAGAAAATCTAATAAAGAAGAATAATCCTCTGGAATTTTCTTATAGACTTTCAAGGTATATTTCAATTCAGGAGCCTTTTTCTCATAGACCTCATATAACACTTCAGTGTCTGTTTCTAGGAGTTCTTGAGTCTTCACGAAATCGTTGATATCAGTTAAGGAATTCATGAGATTTTATTCGATTTTATTCGATTTTATCAGGAAATTTTAAGGGAAAACCCGTTTTTTCGTGTTGTTTATAAAGTCTTGAAATCAAAATCATAGATTCAATAATCATTTTTTAAATATTGGCGAATATCTCTCCAGATCAATGAATTTCAATCGATCCATGCTTTATATCAATCCATCGCAAAATTCAGCGCCTCAATTGCCGCTCAATCAAAGCTTCTATTCCCAATCGCCAACTATATTAGAACATCAACATCATTATCTCACTAAAAACATGTATTCTCCATCATCGAGACCGAAATCCTATGGTAATGGAGCGGCTTTATTAGGACCTAAGGCTTTGACTAGCCTTTTGACGAAGAAGATCGATTTGAAGGCTCAAATGAAGGTCGTGAAGAAATATAAGGAGGAATTAAAGACGACTCATGAGGATTTTATTGAGGAAATCAAGGTTTTTATCAGAGATTTAGAAGACGATTTGAGGGAAAGACTTTTAAGAGGAGGAGGAAATCAATCTCCTGAGGAAAAAGTCCTGATGATTGAAGAATTAGAAACTATGAAAAGCGAAGAAAGTAAAGAAGATTTGATCAAGGAAAAAGAGGACTTTATAAAGGAAAAAGAAGAATTGAGAAAGGAAAAGGAGGAAAAGGTCAAAAGAAAGGGTTTCGAAGGAGTTCCTATCGATTTGAAGGAAGATATTGAAAGAAAAGACTTGGAAATCAAGGATTTGAAGAAAAAATTGGAAGAAATATTGAATAATAGGCCTTTTGAAGAGGTTTTGGCCAAAAACCCTAAAGGAGAAAACCCGGAATTCGAGATTATTGGGAAATCACCTATATTTATAGAAACTATCAGAAAAAGCCAAGATATCCAAACAGAAAATGACCTGGATTTCAAAGATTTGATAGAAAAAAGCCCTGAATTCCTCAAAATTCAAGCTTTTAATGAGGAGCTTTCGAAGGATTTATTAGCGAAAACTCAAGAAACCCAATATTTCGCGACTTTATTAGAAACTTGTGAGGCTAAATTATCAGAGAAAAGCTCAGAATATGAGGAATTATTCAAAGATTTCCATATTTTGATGGAAGAAACCGCGATTCGAGATTCCGAACTTCGCGATTTGAAGGAAAATCTGACAAAACATCAAAGACTTTCTTTATCTCGTGAAGAAGATATCGTGAAATTGAAGGAACAATTAGAAAATATAAGGAAATCCTCAGGATTTAGGAAAAAAGTGAAGAAATTAAGCCTTATTGAAGAAGAAGACAATATTGAGGATTCCTTTGAAGATAGTGAAGAAGAAGAAAACCCAGAAAGCCAAAATTGTCTAGAAAATATAGAAACTGAAGAATTGAAGGTCATTAAACTCATTAGAAAAGACTTCTTGGAAAAGAAAAAAGGATTTGAAGCTTTGATTCAAAGAAAAGACCTCGAAATCGAAAGAATTTCAAAGGAAAATCAAGAAAATCTCATGAAAATAGAAGAGAAAATCAAGGAAATCGAAGACTTTAAAAAGCAAGATTCTCAGAAATCTCAAGAATTCAAAGGAATTAATCAAGAAATTCAAGGACTTATTGAAGAAATCGCAGAATTGAAAATGAAGCTTCTTGCTGAAATCAAGAGATCTCAGGAAATCGAAGAGAAATTAAGCCAAGAACTCGAGAAATCTCAGGGATTTTCATTAGAGAAACAAAGACTTGAGGATTTGCTTTCAAACAAACAGAAAAATGAGGTTTCCGAACAAAAAGATCAGGAAATCGCAAGGATTTCTAAGGAAAATCAAGAAAATCTAAAGAAAATCGAAGAAAAAACTATTGAATTGGAGGATTTGAAACGTTTTTTCTTAGAAAAAACGACAAATAACCAAGAAAATCAAGAAAAAGCCTCAATTTTATCAGAACTTTCTCATATAAAACGCGATCTCGAATCAGAAATCAAGAAATCTCAGGAAATCGAAGAGAAATTAAGCCAAGAACTCGAGAAATCCAGGGAAAATTCATTAGAAATAGAGACTTTAACCAAAGAAACACAAAAACTGCAGGATTTGCTTTCAAATAAACTGGAGATTGAAGTGGAATTGAAGAAGTCCTTATTAGAAGTGGAAGATGAAAATGAGCTTCTTAAGATGAGAAATCAGACATTGGATTCTGAACTTCATGCTTTGAAAAGCGAGAAAAACGAGGTTCTTACAAATTTAGAGGAAAATCAACATGAAAAAGACAATTTAGAGCTTCTTTTACAAGATAAATTGGCTTTAGAAATCGAATTGAAGCAAAATAATGAAGATTTTGAGGCTGAAATCGAGAATTTAAAGAAAGAAATCGAGGTTTTGAGGTTTGAAAACGCTCAATTTTTCAATGAAAAGCAATTTATCTTTAATGAAAAAGACCAACTTCTTAGAGAAAAAGAGCGTTTTGAGGCGATTTTACATGAGAAGCTCTTAGAAGAAACTGAATATCGAAAGGAATTAGAGGCGAATGAATTAGAGATTAAGGAACTTCAACAAAGAGAAGCCGAATATGTGCAATATATCACTAATGTCCTTAATGAGAAAAATCAAGAACTCGAGAAAGATCAAGAAAAAGATCAAGAAAAAGAAGAAAAATATCAAGAAAAAGATCAAGAAAAAGAAGAAAAAGATCAAGAAAAAGATCAAGAAAAAGATCAAGAAAAAGATCAAGAAAAAGATCAAGAAAAAGATCAAGAAAAAGATCAAGAAAAAGATCAAGAAAAAGATCAAGAAAAAGACCTGAAAAATGAAAAAAATCAAGAAAAAAATCAAGAAAAAAATCAAGAAAAAAATCAAGAAAAAAACAATGAAAAAAACCATGAAAAAAACCATGAAAAAAACCATGAAAAAAACCATGAAAAAAACCATGAAAAAAACAATGAAAAAAACAATGAAAAAAATCATGAAAAAAATCATGAAAAAAATCATGAACAGAAAACGGATATTCCAAGCCTCGAAACTTATAGAATCAAGGAATTAGAACACAATATAGAGATTCTTAAGGAAGATCTTTTCTTAACTCAAACCAGAATCAAGGAGGAGGCTTTAGAAGAGATCAATTGTCTGAAAAAAGGCCTTTTGGACCAAGAAGGCCAGATAAAGAAATTAAAAGAAATCTCTGAGAAACTAAAAGCCGAAAAAGAAGAAGTCCTTTGGAAGGAAAATCACGAATTAATAGAAAAGAACCTTTTAATTGAAAAACTGAAGATTGAAACTGAGGATTTGAAGAAAATGAAGAAACAAGAGGAAATTTCCAATAAGAAATCAAAAACCTCGAAAAAAAACTTAGAAACCCTCGAAGAGGAAAAAGAAAAGAAAAAAAAGACTCTTATTAAAAACGTTGAAAAGGAATTGGTTGATAAAGAACAGGCTTTTCTTGAAGAATTGGAGGAATTAAAGGTTTTGATGGAATTCATTGAATAATTACAAGGATTTTCTAATAAAAAACCTCTTTTTTATTTAAATTCGAAAGAAAAAATCATCAAAAAAAGTTTTTTCTTCAAATTTTTGAAATCTTCTTTTAAATTTTTCATAATTTAAAAGCTTTTTTTACTATGGATTTTCTCAATTTATCCTCAGCCCCTCATAAAATCCTTCCAAATAAACCAAAAGCTTCTTTTTCTAAGAAACTTCGTTCTTATACTTTAGAAGAAGACCTTCTTCATTCTTCCACAAAAGACCCAGAAATGGTGTTTTCGACCCAAGAAAACCCTAAAGAAATCCAGACTTTCGATAGTAATTCTGAGAGTTTTTTGAGTTCTCCGAAAGCCGATTTCCTAATGGAAAATATAGCTTTTAAACAAGAAAAAGACTTCAATAATATCGATTATTGTGGAGTTTGTGGTTTGGATTTCTCTAGTAAATTCGGATTAAAGGTTTTTAAGAAGAAGTTTTGCTTCATTTGTGGATATTCCACTTGTGGAGTCTGTTCTAAGAGGAAAATCAATGGGAAAAGAAGCTGTGATTTATGTCTTTTGAGACTTCGATCGAAAAATGTGGGTTTTTTATAAGTAAAATGAGTGAATTCTTGATTTTTTCAAAGGCGGAAAATAGGAAAAAAGAACTTCTTTTTCTCGCAGAGAAGAAAATCGATAATTTTAAGCTAAAAATCGAGGAAAATAAGACTTTGAAGATTTCGATCATGAAAGAAACCTCAGAAATCAAGGAAAAAGCAGAAAAAGAATATAAAGAACAAAACAAAGCAATTGAGGCTTTAGAAAAAACCTTAGAATCAAAGAAAATATTGGAATTCGAGACTTTCCAGAGATTAAAGGCGATTTCTGAGGAATTCCAAGGAAAAAAGAAGGAGGAAAAACAAAGAAAACAGGAGTTCGAGGAAATATCCAAAATAACTGAATATCGAAGAAAACAGCTATTGGAAATAAAGGCCTCTTATGATCAAAAGCTTCATGAATTCCAACAATTGAAGAAACATCAAGAGAATTTAGAAAGATCGGAATCCTTTATTTCTATGATAAAAAGCCGAAGTCTCAATTCTAATGAGAAAAACATTAATACTGAGATTCATACGAATGAAAAGAAGACTTCCACTAATAAGAAGTCCAATATTGAAAATATCGAGAGGAGTTATAGCTATAAAGAAAGAAAATCCTCGATTTTGGCTAAAGAAAATTCCAAAGAAAAAGGATTTCATTCAGAAGTCAAGGGTGGAATCATACAATGTTATCCATATCCCTGCTAAGATCTTCATTTTCTAATAAATAAAAAATTGCAATATAATGTTTTTTTTCTAATAAATAGCAATAGAAGCTTTTAATTAAATTATTAGGATTCATTGGAATTATTATAATAGACCATATTTTCGGGGGGAATTGTAAATCTTTCCCAGATTATTTTTAAATAAATGAGCCCTGAGCCCATTTTCCCCCCGAATCCGAAGGTTTTCTTCTTTCGGGACAATCAAAACCAAATCTTTTACACTTTTTCAAAGGAAACGCTAATCAAGAACCTATCTTCGAGGATCTACTCATCAAATTCTGATATTTTCATAGATTTCTCAGGATTTTCCATAGAAGAGAAACTAAAGAATTCAATAGATCCTTTGATGAGGGAAAAAAAGAAAGAAGAAGAAACACAAGAGAAAACAGAAGCTTTTTTGAATAATTTCAAAAGAACACATCTTAATGATGAAAAATTATATTTTCTTAAGACTCTCAATGAGAAAAAAAATTACCCCCTCAATGAGAAAAAAAATTACCCCCTCAATGATAAAAAAAATTACCCCCTCAATGATAAAAAAAATTACCCCCTCAATGATAACTCGCTTTTTATTGATTTATCAAATCCCAATCTCGATCTTTTGAAACGCCAAAGCCCAGATCAAAGAAGCCAAGAGCAAAACCAAAGCCAAGATCAAAGAAGCCAAGATCAAATAAGCCAAGATCAAAGAAGCCAAGATCCTATTTTATGGTCACTTTCCTCAGATCATTTACAAGTATTTAAGAAAGACCCTGAACTTAGAGCAAAACTCAATGAATTAACTCAAAAACATGGAGTTTCCTATGAATTCAATCCTTTTGGCATCAAGGTTTCAACAGATTCAAAAGACAAAAAGGCTATATTTTCTCGAGCTTTCAATGAATTCTTATCCTCTTTCACGATATTCAAGCTGAAGAAAAACAATGAGGAATTGCCTGGGATCATAGCCTTTTTCAATTTGAAGCCGATATCAGGAATCAGGCTTTTATTTCGGAAATTCATTGATTCCAAAGGCCAAAAAAAGGTGGATCTTTACATTTTGGCTATGAAGGAAATGAAGGAAAAAGCATTAGAAATAGTCCAAAATCTTGAGAAGTTCTATTTCTTCAAGGAAATCATGATGACTCATAAAAAAGGCCGGCCTTTTGACCTTCGAAATAAACAGGAATTCAAGGAAATTCGAGAAGAAGGCCATTTAATCAATGATTTTATCAAGAAATCGATGCAAGAAGATTTATTTGAGATAAATAAAGACCTGAAATATGAATTCATTGAGAATCTAGAGAAATCTAAGAACCCGAGATTCCCATATTCTATGCTTTTCTATTGGAGAAAGGAACTCAGGAGATCAGAGATCCGAAGCCAAATCTCTGAAATCAAGCGGAAAATCAAGGAATTCCTTTATATTTCCTTAATAATAAAAGGAGATCAACAATTAGAGAAAGTTAAGGCATTACGTGGATTTCTGAATAATTATAGGGAAATCGCGATTTCTGAGCCGAAAAGACTTGAAGATTCAGAAGGATGTTTTTCCTTTGGAATGATTGGCAAATGGCGCGATGTCATAAATATTATAAAGGAGAAGCTGGGTGATAGAAATAATATGGAAATCAAAAGGTTTTGTGTGAATAAGGGGAAATTCGAACGAGATGAGGAATATCATATGAGGGTCAATGCATTGAGACAGGTTTGTTTCGGTGCGGCCATGAAAAGCGTTTTGGAATTTGATCAGGAAAATTATGTGGCCTTCAAAATTTTGTGAATTACAAAAAGTTTTTTTCTAATGAAATTCAAACAAAAATTTTGAATTTATTATAAATGTTGAATTAAATTAAAAATTAATTAAGTCTTTTTTAGTTCTTTTCCATTGATTCCCAAATCCTTGATCATTTGAATCAAAGCGTCGATTTGAACTCCATCCTTAGTTAAATATCGACCTGCTGCTAATTGGAGATCAGAATATCCCCACCAATCCCAACAACCTTTCGGATTAAAAGGTATAGTATAAGACCTTTCGATTTGAGGGTATAACACGATGAAATTGTTGGCTTCAGCGAGTTCATTAAGACCCACATGTTTCACAAAAGTATCAGAAATATCATTGAGAGTTTGTTCACAGCCATGAAGAGCTATATGAAGTCCACAAAGCGTCCCCTTTCTGCAAGATTCTGGCAAATATAAATAGCCTTTTGAATGAAATGAGGATAAAATTGAGTAATAATCGCTTTGATCGAAACTTATGACGTTTTCTATTAGACTTTGGATCGGAGGCTTGAGTCGATCAATTCCATAGAAAACTTTAAATGCCTCAAAAGCGGCATTATAATTGCAATTGTTGATATAAGGTTCTGCTAAAGTGACGCATAAATTCCCATAATTTTCAGTTGGAAACGAATGTTCAGCAGATATATTGAATTCTGTGGTAATCTGGGCTCCAAAAGACCTATACATAGCTTCCAATTGCTTCATGACACCAGAATTTACAACAGTATCCTCAGTCCCGGAAAACAAATAGACCTTTTGATTCTTTATATTCCCTAAAGGGTCAATCAAACCTGTTTTTTCTAAGCCTTCCATTGTCAATATCAATGTTTTGAGAGGAATGAAATCTGGAGATGACATACAGGCTGTTAATGCGATCGCTGGATTGTTTAAAGCACATCCATAAGGACCTCCTGCGATAATTGCGGAACCTTGGATTATTGATGAATAGGCAAAATGCATTTGAACGGCCATGAAACCACCAGAAGAAATGCCGGAAATGGTCACAAGGGAAGGGTCGAGATGGAAGGAGGGCAATTTGGCAGAAATTGAAAGGATTAAGAGGAAAAAGAAAAGTTGAGCAGTCATGTTTCAAATTAGGACAAATTGCTTGTTTTTTTAAAAAATGATGTATTGGAAGGGTTGTATAATGAAAAGATATGATTTTTTTTTTAAATTTGAATTTTTTTCATACAAGGAATTTTATAATTTGATATTTTTTTTCAAGCCATTTGGGAGATACAGAAAGGGTGAAAAATCTATCAGATTTTTCAGTTTTTTTATCTAAAAAACTGTTCATTTCAGACATGACTGAATGTTTTTGAAAAAAAATTCAGTTTTACTTTTTTTGATTTTAACTCTTCTTTTTTTTTTTTTATATCTATTCATAAAAAATATCTTAAAAGCTTTCTTTTCATGAAAAATAAATTGATTCATAAAGTGCGAAATCAACAGAAATATATCGGAAAAGCTAAAAAAATTTCAAATTTTTTTTTTTTTTTTCGGTCAAAAATTTATTTCAAAATTTTTTTAAAATTATTTCAGAAAAAAAAATTGAGAATAAAATTGCGGCAAATTCAGAATTTTTTTTTAAAAACAAAT
>Ga0302186_10002971_pt1 | contig 12683 bp, 8 predicted proteins | sample II_Bog_E1_2_FD_198782 | JGI IMG/M metagenome (GOLD analysis project Ga0302186, IMG submission 198782) | Peat permafrost microbial communities from Stordalen Mire near Abisko, Sweden - II_Bog_E1_1 | ecosystem: Environmental > Terrestrial > Soil > Wetlands > Peat | place: Sweden: Abisko, Stordalen... | reverse complement strand
CCAAGCTGGGCGAAGTCTACTAACAGGTAGAGTCAAACTACAAAATGGGCAACTGCTTCTACTGATCATAGATTCAATATTTATTTCCTTCTAAAATAAACAACTATCCATCAATACATCAATCATTATCCACATGTCTGAGTTGACTTATGAGATAATTAATTTTAAGGCCTAAGTATGATTGGATGTACATATTTCAGCAATGTGCCCACCGCGCGCAATTTCGTTCTTTTTTCTTTAATCTGCAATTAATTGTTCATGGTTTATATTTACCTTGAAAAGGATCGTCATTTTTTATTACGAATCATCGAATTGTTTTTATAATATGTTTCCCATTTATAATCCTGAACTGATATCATTTATCTAAGGGAATTATAATTTTACTTTTTGAATAAGGAGTTGTCTTTCTGTTTGTATCTCTTTATTTATATTCTTCAATTGCTAAAACTCTTTTAAAAGTTTTTGAAAACTGATTTCGTATTAATTTAAATTAAGCTTAGCCTTTGCATATTCCTTTGTGATACAAGTGGAGTTTCTCTCAAGAATCTCAGAGAATTTATTTAAACTAGCATTAGTTACTTTTAGTTAATCTGCTTATTGTATCGCTCTTTTTAGTTCTTTCTGAATTTCATAGAATTGCTATGTAGTTTTTTATAACTCATTTGTCTTTTATTATTAATCACTTATCGATTTTGCACATGATTTCATCAATTTGAAAAGAATCAACAATGATCTATTATTGATCTATTTATAAAATACTATTTTATATCAATCAAATATTTATAAATTTCATTTATCATTTCGCTGTAGGAGGGATAGTTTTATGGTTTATTAAAACAATTAACTTCGCGTACTTCTTCCGCAGTATTTTCCTGTGTTTGAGCTGACATATGCGATACTCACTTTCAATACCTGCGTATGATTGGATGTACATATTTCACGGACGCGCGGGCTACTGATTCGGCTTGCCCAACTGATATCGTAGTCCATCACATTGTCTTCATAGCATTACAGTCTTATGATATCCAGAATGGGCATTGAGCATTGCTTCAACGGTTACATTGACAGTATGCGATTTCTTTCTACATTAAGTCATTGATACTGAGGTACAGTCCTGCTAAGCATGGGAAATTGCACATGATTAGCGGTGAAATTGAGGTTATTTGATTGACACCTGAATAATGATGATGCTACATAAATCGAGTACGTATAGCGTTCGTAGATCCATTTTGGCCAATGCCTCAATCGATTTAATGTTGTTGTTGCCTAAATAATGTCACTGGTACAAATATGCATTTGGGATATGTTTCTAAACACTGTGTTTGAAATATCTCGAATAATGTGTGGATAGTCGCTTAAGTATATAAATAGCTCATCTACCTCGCAAAATTACATATATTTGAAAACTTATGCCCATTGTTGTTTGTAATGAACTATTGACACTCGCTTATCTTTATTTTTAAGGGCGTCGAGTATTTAATCGGAGAGAATCTTTCTCTTTTGAGAGAGCATGAAGTTTCGATCGAAAATTCCACAGCCTATTTTTCGATTGAATTGGAAATAGCTGTTTTATTTGATTGAGGAAACATCGTTATCCATGAAAACTGATAATTATTCTTAAACTTCCATCTTGTCTAGCCTCAACAGTGAAAGCAATGCTGCAAAAAGAGCGGTTAATATTAAAAATGTGTATTTCTAACAGTCAATATGAATTAATTAATGTTCATCATATGTATAAATCAATTCAACCTATTTCTTACAACAAATGTCCTTTCTTAAGATTTATTCAGGTAGGTTTCGACTTTTATATTTTTAAAATGTTGTCATCTAAGTTAGCCAGTCTGCTGGAAAGCCTCAAAAAAAATAGTAACATCCATGAAGTATAGGTTAAATCGGCTAAAATTTCATAGTAAACCCACCAAGGATTGGATTAGAATTCCAAAAAATTGAAGAGGGCCAAGTTAATCTTATAAAAGCGAAATTAACTTAAAAAAGCCCGCTTGAACCTGCAAAACTCTAAAAAGTAAGCTTGCAAGTCTACACCTATAGATCTTGAACCGCAAATGAATGTGGTTGTTTGCACCAATAATGACTCAATGAATCATCCCGACTCTCGACAGTTGATGAATTATCAAATAGAAGGGAACAACACAACAAAATACGTTAGTGATTTGCACCTTCAGTAAAGAATAAAGGAGATGTTCGACTCAAACGAAAAACAGAGCATCTTACTTGAGGAGTCCTCTCAAAAATAGGCCAGATAATAAGTATAATCCGACTCTTTTGTCAGTGAGGATGAGGATGACAAAAATCCTCTACGCTATTTTGATCCTATCGACTAAAATTAGGAATAAAACCGTATAGTAAAATGTTATAGATGTGGGAAGAAAGGCCATCTAGCAAAGAATTGCCTATAGGAAAAAAATAAGTGCATATACTGTTTGAAAGATCACCATCACCATGGCTGCAATTCGCGAGTCTGCTTTCGGTGTAATGAAATGGGCCACGTCGCGCAGGTAAGTAGATCAGTTGACCTAGGAATGTATGGCAGGCTGGATAAAATGTCATCGATGTGGAAAGCGTGGGCATGTTGAACAAAATTGTGGATCCATTCTGTTCTTAGATTATAGGGAGTTTAGGTCCGATCGATAATTTAGGTATCATTTTAAAGCAGATGATATCAAAAAACTGCGGTGTCTAAACGACTCCAGGACACACAATGGTCATTTTAATTGTTTTTAGTATAGTGATACAAAATGGAAACCCTATCAAACTTCGGATATAATCGATACAGAACCACCTTATCAACATAATACTCTAGATCGAGACTAATCATACAACGGCTTAAATATTTACCGACCCTATGGGAATACGAACGGAATGTCAATGCCAATACCCGAATAAAGAAGCGGAAATGCAAATTTTAAGATATGTTCCCATCAGCCTTCTGACTATAATCGTGGGGCTAATGTTCAATACCGGAATAACTTTAAGAACAAAATTTACAAACCAAGGCAGCAGTACAACAGAAATCGAAGATGGTGAAGATACCTGTTTGACCTTACTAATGATGTTTGGTGAAATTAAGGGGGAAAATTAATCCTTATAAAATATTAGATATTGAATGCAAAACATGCTTTGATAGATCAAAGTTTGCTGAGGGTGAACGTATGATAAGAACCTCTTTCGATCAAACGATCCTCCAAAGTTAATTTAGGAAAATTTCGCAATTAATTGCTTTCTTGCTATTTTGGGTAGCAGTTTATAATGTTAAAGGGCTTCTGCTGTCTTTAGTAAATTCGAAATCGTTAGAATCCCTGCCTTGGTTTAATCGGATTATCAGAATAAGACATCTGAGCATTGTGCTGAGGACTTGGCGGTCGAAATAATTCTCCTCTTTGAGAAATAGAAGGCAGTCTGAAGTTTGATTCCATGTTTTCTGAATTCGAAGTGACTTTCCTTTGGTTAATGCTAGATGCATTGGGATTGTAGGACTGCAAGTTTCGATCTCGCACATCTGATAGATTGCGTTCATATCTATTTTCCCTCTAATTGTAGTTTTTTTCAGACTTTAGAGAGCTATCAAGATGATTGAGAGATCTGGGTGTCATATAATCATTGGTTTGTTGAGGATTCTTATTGTATAAACTTTCATAAAGATTGCGAGATTAACTAGATAGGAGAGGCATTACAAGGTGGGGTTGGAAAAACGTGGTTTGCGATACTAATAGGTATAAGGTCTGGGATCTACAAGCATAAGGATGCAATAAAATAATCAATGTAATGGATTCACAAAATTAAGCATTATCCTTCAAATATTTCAAATAACTTTCAATAATATTGCCTCCGTATCAATCAGCGAATAACTTGCTGAATATTTGCTAATCTTTCTTTATCTTGGATAATTATTAACACAATAAAATCATAATGTTTTATGTAAACACACGCAGCACTGTTGATAAAATTAAAGAGAAATAACTATTAGACAGCCTTATCATTCCTCCCGAATAACGAACCACCAAGGATCATCAAACCATATATCGCTATTTCTACAATAACTAAATGCTCATTGAATTGGAAAGAGTCAAATCACTAAATGCTCGGATCAAATGCATTGCTTCCCTAACAATGATCAGTGCATAGGATCTTCTTGACGATCATATTATAATGCATCAATTTTAAGATAATCGAATGATAGTCCTCTCCAAATCGATAAAGCAATAATCATAAAATTTCAATTAAAAGATAATTCGAAAGAAGATGGATGAGCTCGGCCAGTTTTCACTGATTAAATTATTAAAATACGAAGAATTGCTGTATCTGGCCTTCCATATGGAGTTTGCAGAGTGTAAATACAAATAATATTTGTACAGGCAGGGGGAATAACCCAATTTTGTGTTCTTAATTTCTCAAGGAGAATTTCACTACGTGAAGCAGTGCTACGAGAGTAAATAAAAATCAATTATGGCTCACAAAAATAAGAAAAATAAAAAGAGGACTTCCTTGAAGAGCGACTAAGATGAGGAGGAGGATAGTCCCAATAAATATGTGAAAACGCACATCTCTCGCTATAAAGTTGGAATTGTTTCTGGAAATCAAGGGCAAGCCATAGGCTTGTAATAAATTGTCCTTCCCGATGTAAATGAACGAAAATACTCTGTTCTTTGCAACTCAACCGAAAATAGAGTGATTAAAATTAACAGAAAGTATCTCTAAGTCATCTTTTAATCGCTTCCACAGTTTCTACATCAACTTCAAAAACAGGTGAATGAGGCAAATCAAGCCAAAGAGGACTTTTTCAAAAAGATTAAAATAACAAAAAATAATATAAAGGACTCTATCATTAAGGACGACGCGAAAGGCAAGGCTAGAGAGAAGGAATAATAACAGTTGATTTAAGAGAAAAGCATTAAGCATATTAATGAGGATCTCGTTAATAGATATCAACTTCCTGCAATTGATAAAAAGGATGTCAGCTTCTAATACCGCTCGAGAGCATTCAGTAGCGCCCTTACAACCAGTTTGCAAGCTGAAGATCAGCGATTACGCTCTATGAAAAGCTAAACTAGTATGTACATGGAAGCTCATGATTAATAATAATAATAAGAAAATATCGCTGGAGCATCCTTTGCCATCACAGGCATCGCTGAAGATTACCCGATAAAATTAAAACTGGCGACAAAGTTATTGTAAAGCCAAACTAAATAGTCCCTTATAGATAGCAAAACTACAGAGCTTCCTCTTTTTCCTCTTATTGGGGGCAAGAGATCTTTGGCGTCTTTGGATGGCTAATTGATCAACAGCAAAGCAATCAGTATATTATCAAAAAGTAAAAGCAAAAGCAAATTGAATCAATACAGAGGGTTGATAGATTCCTCTCAACTTGTACGGGATATGCAAACAATTATGGATAAAAAGAAAACCCGGACTAATAGAAAAGATTTGTTCCCTGTCGGTCACATTGAGTATAAATCTTTACGAAATACTTAAATACCTGACCCAATGAAGCTAAAAGCAAGTCCAGCTCACAGTAACCGTTTTATGTAAAAATTACTGCTGAAAGTGCTTAAAAAAGCAGGCTATGATGAAGAGGTGACATCTCCTCCCTCCAAGCCACAAAATAAGACAGTTAACATCAAGCCGATTCCCTATGTAGATTTTCATCGAAGTATTAGCAGAAATCACCAAAAGGAAAAGAAAGAGCAAATCTAAAATACTTTATTAATTGACAGCCCGTTTGATGACTGCTATTTTGCGAAGATATGATATTTTATTTAATAATGTATAATGCCAATTACAGCCATTCCTTAACAAAAGCAATATCTAAAAAGGATGTAAAAGATCAGCAGAATTTAGAACTAAACATAATTTTCATAATGAGTTCTCGGTCAGGATGAAAGTAGTTTTACAGGAGGTTCAAATTTTTAAACTTTCTTTCCTCAATCTAATCTTGGGAGTAGCGTTAGTAAGGAATAGATCTCCTGGATATTTGCTAATTGACCAGGAACATGAAGACTGAACTTAGATGAACCACCTATTAGGCGTTTATGGCAAGTAAAGTGGGTAAAGCATTGCATCTCCCCTATTTATGGGCCCTCCATAGCCAATTGGTCAATTTCCTTTGCATAAATCCACTAGTAATTGGTGCATAAAACGCACGACTGAGCTTTTCTCTTTTGAGATATTCAGAATAGTTTCCCTATTTGTAGACATCACTGTTGTCTTTGAAATGAAGTTGGTAAGAAAAGTCAAAGAAGACTGTTTGAGACCAGTCCACTCCCAAATTAAAAGCTAGTGATTTCTGTTGCTCCTCTCCTTTCCCACTGATGCATGCCAAGGCATCATATTTTTTCACATCTTCAGCAAAACTTTCCAAATTCACTCCTTGAACATAGGTATGAATCTATTTTCCATCAAAGACCACAATCGTAAAAATCTCATCTTAGAAATGTTTGATCCCAAAGTAAGCAAAATGTTCAAAAGCATCGAACACCCGAGGGAAATCCCAAGCATTAAGACGAGCGAGAAAATAGTTCAAATTTCCTTCTTTGCGCTTTTCTTTTGACAATTTAATTCCTTAGATAACTTTCCTGAGCTTATATTTAGGAATGATCCCTTTTTGAGCAATTTCAACTTGTAAGTCAAGTAGGTCATCCCAAGACCTAATGCCCATCTTCCACAGCATTATTTCTTGATCTAGTGTGAGATTGGCCTCAGATTTGAGATGGTAAAACCCAGTAGTAAGAATACTCCTTCTGTCCATGTTATCTTAAAATTATAATATCAATCTATCAATACTTTAATTAATACCTACTATCCGTGGCATAATTTTAGATTTTCTATCCATTTCTGACGAAAAATATTTAAGACATTTTGGATAATCTTGGTGGTTATCAGCTCTATTTTAGTTGAAAAGAGCTGTCACGCCATTACTTCTTGCCAGAAATAATTTAACTCTATAAAACAATCACTCCTACTTCAAGCAATGGTACTTTGGCTTTTTATATTTTATATAGTCGGCCACTTGCTTCTGGAGATTGCCATCCACCATGAGATCATTTGTGCCTATACCGAAGTTATAAAGGTAAAAGTATTCATCCACGTACTCAACCTTGCCGCAAGCCATCTCTAAGATAGGCAAACATATGACTTAATCATAAGTCGAGCGCAACCACTCTCCCTTATCATCTTTTAGATCAGCCTCTGCTATTTTTAAGAAAAGACTTGCCTTGAATGATCGCAGATGTGAGATCTTCTGGTCGACTTCTCTATACATGTTGTTTTTCTTTTCTCCTGCTGTATAATCCGAAGACCATCCAGGCCCAACTCTATTGAGATGCCATTGCAATTTAATGTGATTAGAGTAGACGATTCCTGCTCCCCTCTCCTGATAGATGGCATTAAACACTTTTAAAGCCTATTTTCCTAAGAGTTAATCATCTCCATCTATTAATACAACAATATCATTTTAATTACAAAATTTAGTAACTGCTTTGTGAATGTTGGGCACTGCAGTCATCTGCACATCGTTTATGATTAATTGAAAGCGCTTCTTTTCATCATTAGAATCAAGAAACTGTTGGATTAGTTGAGGAGTGCCATCAGTGGAAGCATCATCAATTATAATGACTTTATAGTTTTAGTAATCCAAGTTTAAAATCGACTGAAGGTTATATTCGTACCTAAAATTCTTGGCGTTGTTGATAGTTGGAACTACTAAGCAAAACGGCAATTAATCTTTGTAAAGTTTTATTTTATATTAAGTGGCTAAACGTTCATATTCAGTAGAGTATAAATTGGTCAGCTCTTGATTCATAAGAGCGTTGTAATGAGTGAGATGCAGATTACCCTGAGCTGATAGGAAGGCTTTTCTTCGCTTTTATGGTTTGATATCGTCTTGACCGAGCATTGATTTCATCCACTATATCTTCTTTTAATGAAATTGCTCCTTCTGATTGTTTTATAGCAACGATAAGGTTATTTGTGTCTTTCTCTGTTCTTTCTTCCATTGCTATATTTACTGTAAGGAACCCTTAGCAATTTGACCAGGTTAGAGTTTAGAATGCGCCAGATTTTATTTGATATTTCCGGTCTCGAAGTTGGAAGATTTCATGATTTAAGTTTCTCTTAAGATATTGTGTTGCTCCTCCATAATTTTATTAATTTTTTCTTTGACCCTTCCGAACCCCATATTTAGGGTCTTTAATGATTTTTTGGTTTAATCTTGCAATTTCTCAATATTTTGGTTTAAACTCTCCTTAATAACTGTTTAGTTTGCGATTCTATACTTGTTAATGCTTTCCATCTTCATCTTGTAATCGGCCAGATCTGTTACCAGAGTTTACATTATTTGCTAAAGCGCTCCTATAGTCGTGTCCTGCCTGCTGATTTTAGATATCAGAAAGAAAAGCGAAACTATAGTTATTAACAAGGAAAGGATGGTGATAGTCGATTGATGCCGATATATGGCTGATTTTGAAGGCACTCTTCTTTTAGAGTCAGATGATTGGGGCTGAGGATTGGACAAACAATCAGTCTCCTCAAACTACATTCTTGCTGGATACGGGATATTATAAATAGCATTCAAATATGATAGTAAGCTTTAAAATACTCCAAATGAATATCATTAGAAATATAAGCAATGAGATGGATGTACATCATAATCAGGAATAGTTTTCAAAGTCTTATTCTTCAACCAAAGGATAGTGCTTCTTCGTATTTTCGTTTTTTGTTTTTTTCAATTCTTCTTTTTACTATTGAGCTTTGTGTCTCTTTTTCTCTTCTTATTTCTGAAACTCTTCAACTTGCTCTTCATATTGAACTACTTAATCCCTAGGTTGCATCTTGGCATCGCTATTTTCTCCTGATTATTTCATTTCATCGCTCAGATTTACTAAATTAACCTCTTTATAGTTTACAATTTGTTGAGGCTGTTGTTTTTAGACAGATTATTGTTGGGCATATTTTTAGGGCAATTATTGCTGGTTGTTTTACTATTGTTAGAACTCTTTCTTCTCCCAATGAGATTTAAATGCTTTTTGATCCACTTTCTTCTTTCCATCTGATCCTCCAATAACCGTTCCTCCTCCAATAACTTATACACGATTGATCATGTCATTAGCTATTTAAGATTACGAACTCAGAAGATCTCCACAACATCCATTTGAGCAGAGAGGCCTTAGTTATGGTTCGACTGTGAGTACTTTGACAAAACCTTTATTAGTTATGATAAAATTAGGCATTAGAACATCAAATTTGCGGTAGACTGATAGTGGGAGTGGTAACAGTGATCTTTTTCTAATCAAGTGCTGATAGTATCCAAGTAGACAGTATATTAGATTGGGGACAATTGAGCCTCCAATCAAACAGATTAATCCTGTAAAGCACCATGGAACATACTTGATTGGTATTAAGCAAGGAAAACAGCAGAATCGTGTTTATTATTAAGGATTACGAGCGACGGTTTGCCAAAGAAAATTCATGACTATAGGTAGCATTCCATAGCCTATAACATCATCGCTTGAAAGAACCTCTAAGTAGTATAAAGGATATCCGATTAGGACGACAGTAACATTGCTAATAAAGAGCTGAATGATCACTTAGAATATGGAATAGGCTGTTGAATATTTCCTCTCCTAAAAATATAGCAATTAATACAGTATCCGGCAGGGTAATATAGAGCATGTAGAAACAGAAGAGCGTATTCAAGATTGCCATCAGTCCAGTTCCGTTGACTAAAAAGGAGGAGATGAGTCTCCAAAGTTGAAACGATTCTACAGTCTTCTCGATCAAGTTCGGTAAATAATACAAGAGGGGCGAGTAAAACATTGAAACGAGACTGACGACGAGCGACAGTATAAAGAACAGTTTAAATCCGACTTACAGTTTGGGCCAGCAGGTTGTTATTGACTGGTCCCTCTCTCGATTGCCCATACCCAGTCCCAAAAACATTGATATTAATATATCTTGTCAAAGTCAATACTAATATTTGACGAAAAAATAAAGGTGATATTGCTTACTTAGTTGATGTAAAATAATGAAGTGATTTAAAAAGTTAATGTATTTTATAACCTCTTATAAAATAAATATTTTTATTTTAAATAAATATATCTTCTGCTATTTTATCTTCAAGTTTATTTACATTTGTTCACATTTCCAACAAAAAGATCGCATACCCATAATTCGGATAAATACTGAGAATATATTAATTATACAGAGTTAATTTAAAAACAGATTATAAATATTTACCGATTCGCTAATTTTTTTCATGCAAAACTAAAAATAAGCTATAATTCAAGACCCCACAATAAATATGGTTTTGTCGGAGTTGTTATTTTCAATTGATGCAACATCTTGTTCTGACATGAACAATCCACAAATACCAAACACACTAGACCAGCTGCCCCCTTAGGAGATATACATAGTTGAAATTAAAGATATGATATGAAACTTATCTCAATTTTCAAGATCATCCTGAATACGTATTAACATATTTTTTTCAATGAGACTCCTTTTCAATAAACCTCAGAAATTATCGATGTCTCCTTCGTGAAGTTAGCTTCTAAAGAATGGAAACGATTTGTCGATTAATTATTTGCTGGTTCGACTTAAAAAATATTAAGATTCTTTTCTTTTCTAAGACCACCCAAAAGAGTCAATTGGCATTTTTCACTATTTTGTTGCACTCTATTTGTTTTTTATAGAAGTATAAAGAATGGGCTGAAGCCCCTGAGTTTTAATATCCATTTTTTTACAGACACGCACATTTTGTAATGTGGCGCAACATTATCATTTTGCATTAATTTAAACAAAAATCAGCTCTGGCATTCATTCGTCAATATAAAATGACGAAAATAACGATGGAAGATAGTCGATCCAAGAATATTTTCATGGAAGACCATTAATTCTTTTATAAATATCTATTAGATTTTGCTTTTATCATTATAGTTTATTTATGCTGAGGAAATATATGTCATTGATCGCCCCAAAGCTCACCAATAGCATCTAATGGAAAATATCTGAACAGATTCGAAGCGATCAGTCCCGCACTTGGTCCAAATATCAATAAAAATAATATAACTCCTATTTCTCGGGCCAACAGCAAAGCATGCAGCCCGTCATCCAAGCAATAATAACAGAGTTAGGCCTAAAAAAGGTGTCACTAGTAAAGACACATCGAATAATGCAGTAATATCTTGATACTCATAGCAATACTGATCCCACATCAAAATCACGAGATGATCTGGTTCAACTTTTAGTAGCTGTTCATCTAAGCGGCTTTAAATAGCTACAAAAATACCGTAAGTCTATTCTTTAGCACTTAATAATGCTATAAAACTAATAGATAAAGTTAGATTCTCGGAGCATAGGCATTTTCATCAGTGTAGTTCAATAGTCGAGATGGTCCGCTTTTTAATTGAGGAAGTCAAACCACCTAAAATTCCTCTTGATGAACGCAATAAAAAACAATTTCGAACAAGTTAGCATCGAGTTATATCCGTTACTGATCAACATCATCTATGAGTAAGTCAAAAAGAATGTCTTTGAACCTTTCAAATACATTAAAGTGGTCGATCTTATCCAACATCAAATGTACCTTATCTTTAAAGGAGAACTTCAAAAAATCATATTTTCGGAGAAGTATCGTATTATTTGTGCCAACTAATTCATGGAGCAAATCACTGAGATATATCAGCTCTTTGGATCAGCAAAGCCGGAGTATACGTAGATTCTCTTTCGATTTATAACTTAAAGGTATTTCATTTTAAAAATTGCAGATAAAAACCAAGCTATATTGGCATTTAATCATATATATCGATGCTTTCCGAACCAAGAGTTCCATTCAAGTGGCGTTACGTATAAGAAACTGCTTTTGGATCATATTATCGACAAATACGAAAAGAACATGAGCTTTAAGAGCTGTCTGTTCACTCCAAAATCCGGTCAACATCTCTGCTATTCGATCTTGAATCATTATTTTTCGTAATTCTATCGAAAACTACCTTTCGAAACGACATAAGAGTTTACTTATTTAACAGTAAAACAGTTCTCTTCTCACTCTGTACTTGAGCTGCCAACCATCTTTTGGTAGATCTATAAATAAATTCCTGAAGTACTGAATAATTTTAACCTCACCAGAAATGTCATCTAGGTTTGCTATCCGGATAAGTATATAGACAAGATGGATCCAATTAATGAACCTCTTTCCCAAGTCAACGATTCAGAAATGAGAATCAGAGTGTCGTAGGTATTGAAGGAATTGAAAATCAATAACATGTGCGAATCCTTTATAGCTGGAAGGAGTGTCGATTTTGAACTGGATAATAAAGTGATTCTATAAATGGATGGAGCGCATCATTATTCTCCAAGAGCAATGCAACTGAATGATATTACTGAGTTTCGAAATATGCATCTGCTGTTGGTGGGTTATCGCGTAATAACTCTTAGCATTTTTTAATACAACATCCATCGAGAAAAACCTCAGCTTGCTGAACTTATCCTAAAGAAATTAAGATTGATGGAGGATAAAAAAGCTGCGCTTGTATCTTGATTTGATTGCCTCTAATAATTAATTTGATAATTGCTATTAAGGGGTTGGGGTTGGGGTTGGGGTTGGGGTTGGGGTTGGGGTTGGGGTTGGGGTTGGGGTTGGGGTTGGGGTTGGGGTTGGGGTTGGGGTTGGG
>Ga0302186_10002969_pt1 | contig 12689 bp, 16 predicted proteins | sample II_Bog_E1_2_FD_198782 | JGI IMG/M metagenome (GOLD analysis project Ga0302186, IMG submission 198782) | Peat permafrost microbial communities from Stordalen Mire near Abisko, Sweden - II_Bog_E1_1 | ecosystem: Environmental > Terrestrial > Soil > Wetlands > Peat | place: Sweden: Abisko... | reverse complement strand
TTTCCAAAAAATTCGAACTTTTTTAACAAAAAATAATATTTTTTAAAATTAAAATTATTAAAAGGAAAATGAATACAGCAAATTAAAAACAAATTTATTTTTATTTGAAATTATTCCAAAAAATTAAAAAAAAAATTTTGTTTAAATGAATTTGGATTTTTTTATTCGTCTATGCAATTTCCATGTATTTTTCGAGCTAATTTTTGGTTATATTTATGTGTATTCAATTGATTTGGAACACAAAGGGATAGAATCAACTTTATTTTGGATCATTACAACATTACCAATCCTTTTTTATTGTTCTTCTATTTTTATTGGTTTCATGCTTTCAAATACAACCCATAAATTCCATAATATTTTGGAAGTTATCTACCCTCCTTTGGTTTCTTTGATTTCTTTTCTATTAGGAGATTTTGATTATTATGTCCAAAAAATGAAAATCAATGAGATTACAAAAACCAATGTGATATGTATAACTTGGATGATTAATTCAATTTGCGAATTTTTCATTGATATTCCAAAATCATATATTTTCATTATTTGTGAGAGGGCCTTGCAAGAAAAAACAGAAATTTATAATTCAAATAAATTCTTAATTCAAGTCACAAAATATTTAGCGTATATTGGGGCTATCAAGGGTATTATTGCAATTTTACTTGCGATTTATAGTTTTGTGAATTTTATGCTCAATGATAATATAAATTTGTCAGGAAGCGATGAAAAAAAACCCAAAAAAGAAAACACGGCCAAGAAGAAAAATGAATAAAAAAGTTTGCTTTGATAACTAAAATTTAATGTTTTATCTTATTAAAAAAAAATCCGAATTTGGTAATATACAAATAAGAGCCAAAATTTCAAAGGTGACTTCGAATTTTGAATTTGAAATAAATTTTATTCTTTGATTTCGGAAATCAATAGATCAACCAAAAATATGGAGACTATAAAATAAAATTTCATTATTATTATCTCTCCTTTCCTTTTGAATTTAATAATTAATATTGAATCTAATTTCTACCTCTATTTGTTAATAGTTCTTCTTATATCTCAATATGTTACATCATATCGCTTCAGTAACATTTTGGCCTTTATTTTGCTCTTATAAAAAACAGGAAACAACAATTCAACCAAAAAGCGAAGAAACTTTTAAAATTCTGAAAAGCAAAGACAAACTGGTTTTTCTATAATAATAAAGACATAAAAATTTTAATTTTTGAGAATTGCAGGGCCGAAAAGTTGTGAATCAATACTCCTTTATAAAAACTATAGGAAAAGGAGGATTTGCTAAAGTCAAATTAGCTAAAGAACTTATAACAAATGAATATTTTGCAATAAAAATAGTTAAAAAACAGCTCCTGAAGAAACGGATCCAATTCTTCAAATCTGCTTCTCGAGGTATGCCTTCGTTTTTATTAAGAATTTTAATTTTGTTCTAAAAGGCTGTATCAAAACTGACGCTTTTCAAAGCGTTCTCAAAGAAATAGCAATCATGAAGAAACTTCAACACAAAAATGTCGTAAAATTATATGAAATAATTGACGACCCTGAAAGTGATGAGCTTTACATGAGTAAAAAATATTGATAATTTTGATCTTATTTCTTTTATTTAAGTTATGGATTATGCAGAACGAGGTCAAATGCTCGAATGGGATAATAAACAGGAAAAATTTTATTTTACGACAGAACACCATAAGGAGTTTCTTGGTGAAATCTACCTTAAAAAAATTTTCATCGATATCTTGGAAGGGCTGTCTTATCGTAATATACACTACATTAATTTGAAAATTTATGGTTTAGTTCATGAAAATGGAATCATTCATCGAGATTTAAAACCTCAAAATATTTTGCTTGATGGGTCGGGCACTGCAAAAATCGGTTTAATTTTTTTTTTTTATTTCATAAAACTATAAATTTTAAAATACTGAAAAAAGCTGATTTTGGCCTTTCTGTGGTTTTTGAAGCAAATGACCTCCTCAATAATTCTGTCGGCACCTCATATTTCATGCCTCCCGAATGTTGCAAAAGCAATCTAAATGAACAAAAATTTTCTGGAAAAAAAGCTGATCTTTGGAGTTTGGGAGTCACATTTTTTTCCTTGGTTTTCAAGGAAGTTCCTTTCAGAGGAGAAAACATTCTTCAATTGTTTGATAATATTCAAAATAAAGAGTATAGATCTATTTTTTCTAAACGGTTAATATTATTTTTAGGTTAATCTTTCCAAAGACCAGACCTATAAGTGCTGAATTGAAATTCCTTCTCACAAAATTATTGGAAAAAGATCCAGAAAAACGAATTTCCATAAAGTAGGAAAACATTGATTTTTTTATTTCTAAACATTGCTTTTGTTATTAGTGAAATTTTCGAATGTCCATGGATTATGAAGCAGAAAAATAAACCCAATTTAGCAATCAATGTCAGTGAGCTTGAAATTCAAAGTGCACTCTTATCTGCCCACACAATTCTCTTGAAAGAAACTAGCAAAAATAGCAGTAAGACTAGTTTGGACGATTCTCCAAAAAGTGATGGAGATGAACCCTCTTGCACCCCTTTGTATTTTTTATCTAATAAAGATGTATTTGAAATTTATCTTAAGGAGAAAAAAAGTTTCCATCTATCAAGAGGAAGATGATATCAAAAATGAAAACAATTTGTGGCTTAAAAAGCACAAAAGTCTATTTGCTAAATAAAATGCATTCTTTATAATGAATTTTTTGTCTTCTACATTTAGAATATATATATATATAAATTAAGTATAAGTAGTTTCATTTTAAATTTATTGTTTCTTTATGTTATGAGAAAATGGATATATATCCTTGTTGAATTAAATTAGGAAAACAACTTCTTTATTTTTATTTTTTTTATTTTCATTTTCCTTTGTTCCAATTTTAAAAACAATAATTATAATAAAAAACATATAATCAATCCTTGTAATAATATAATCAAAAACATGGGATGTTGCGCAAATTCTCCCTTTGGAACAGGTTGGACTTTTATAATTTAATGTTTAGGTTTATCATTTATTCGTAAATCCCTATTTTTCTTTATTAGCAGGAAATTCACCGAATGCGAATAACGAAATTACCATAACATTCGAAAAAAAAATCGAGCAAAAAAGTGAAACACTCAAGTTTATCTCAAACAATAAGACTCCAAATCAAACTCTTCAACAATCTTCAATAACTTTTCAAATTTGTGAAGTTGATAACAATGGTAAACAGAAGAAACAAACATCACAAATCTCTCAAAAAAATTCTAGCCAATGTTACAACGATGACAATTTGAATTTCGATGAAAAAGTTAAAAAGCCTGAACAAGTTAATTCATCAATTGAACCTGAACAAGTGAAAAAGAACTCTTCATTTAAATCCATCCAAGAAATAGGATCTTCAATGGACCAAGTCCAAATTTCCAACAAAAACCTTTCCAAACATGATTCTAACATTTCCAAGGAAGAAAGAAAATCAACAAAAAAAGGCACAAATTCTTCCTTAGGAATTAAAGTAGGTCCTGAAATTTTTGTTTCATTAAAAAAAGGAAGCCTCAATCAATATTACACATTAGGAAAAACTTTGGGGGAAGGTTCTAAACAACTTTTTATCTAAATACATATTTTTTTTTTAATTATATCTAGGCGCCTTTGGCAAAGTCAACTTAGTCACACATAAAACCACAGGTGCAAATTTTCTTTTAGTTTTAAATATGAATATGAAATCATCAAAGGAATGATCAGAGCCATGAAGTCCATGAAAAAAACTTCCTTGTTGAAAGAAGAAGAAACAAAAATGTTTGCTGAAATGAACATCTTAAAAAATTTAGACCAACCGAACATTGTTAGGTTGTATGAGCTATTTCAAGATGATGAAAATTATTATTTGATTACAGAGTGTGTTTTTTTTTTATACAGTTTTTATTTTTTTCATTTAAAAAAAAAAGATATTGTTCTGGTGGGGAATTATTCGACAAAATCAAATCAATGTCCAACTTTTCAGAAAAAATCGCAGCGGAATACATGAAACAAATCTTATCTGCCGTTGTTTATTGCCATTCTTTGAACATAGTCCATAGGTTGGGATTTTATTGCTTATTATTTTAAAACAAATTTTTGTTTAATATTTTTAAATTGAATAATTCAGAGATCTCAAACCAGAAAATTTATTATTTGCATCCAAAAGTTCTTCAATATTGAAGGTGATAGATTTTGGTACATCCAGAAAATTTGAAAAAAATACAATGATGACAAAACGATTAGGAACAGTAAATTTACTTTTAAAAACAATTTAATTTATTAAGTCAAATAATTTTTTTGAAAGCCATATTATATTGCACCTGAAGTGCTTGTTAAAAATTATAATGAAAAATGTGATGTTTGGTCATGTGGTGTGATTTTATATATCCTTTTGTGTGGCTACCCTCCATTTACAGGGAAGTCAGAAGAAGAAATTTTAAAAAACGTCAAAGTTGGGAAATTTGAATTCGATCGTAATAATTTTGTTTTTTTTGATATATTATATTAAATTTGTTTCGAAGCAATGGAATGGTCGAAAATTTCCGATGATGCAATGAACCTAATAAAGCAAATGTTGACCTATGATGTTGATCAAAGAATTTCAGCATCTAAAGCATTGAACACCGAATGGATCCAAAAAAATGCTCCGAATAATCCATTAAATTCCAATGTTTTGCAAAATTTGTCGAGCTTTCACGTAAGTTTCAAAAAATTAATAAAATAAATAAATAAAATAAAGGCGAAGAGTAAATTACAATCAGCCTTATGCACATTCATCGCTACTCAAATTCTTACTCAAAATGAGAAAGAAGAGCTTCAGAATACATTCAAAGCCTTAGACAAGGATGGAGATAGCAAACTTTCATTAGATGAATTAATTGAAGGTATAATGATATTTTTGAATTTTGTTTTGACAAAAAACAGGTTATGTGAAAATATATGGAGAGACTCACAGAGAAAAAGCTATTGCTTTGGCAAAACAGATAATGACAGACGCTGACCAAAATGATTCAGGAGCTATTGATTTTACTGAATTTCTTGTCGCAGCCATGAATGATGAAAACCTTTTGAATAAACTCAAAATCGAACAGGCCTTCAAAATGTTTGATGCTGTATTTTTTCATATTATTTCAAGTGAATTATAAACATATTTTCAAGGATGATGATGGATTTATAACGAAAGATGAGCTTGAAAATATTATGGGTGGAATTGCAATGGACGAGGATACTTGGAAAGCAATTTTGCTTGAATCTGATTTCAATAATGATGGAAGAGTATTTTAAAAAAACATGTCTCTAATATTAGGTAATATAAAATTTAGATCTCTGCGGATGAATTTGTCGATTTGCTAATGAAGAAATTCAATTAGCCTATTGGAATGTTAAAAATTATATATTTTTATTATAATAAATTTGTGTATAATTTTTTTTATTTAATTGTAATATTGCTTGATCAAGATGAATGAATTTTAGAAAATTTTCTTATATTTTGTTTTTTTTTGAAATTTCATTATATCCCACACGATATTCAGCTTTTAAAATATAGTTTTTTTGTCTTCCTTGGCCTTGTTTATTTTCAATTTCACAATATTTTTCCAAGGTTGACTCCAAAAATTTCTAAAGCAAATTTTCGAAACTTGTGAAATTTTTGATAATTAAAATAAACCTTTGGTTGATTTAAAAGGTTGTTCAATTCTTGCAAGGTATATGATTTTTTATCCTGAAAAAGCTCAAATAACCGAGTTGCGATTTCTTCTTCAGACATCTTATCTCTTTTGTCGACTTTTTTTTTCATATTGACTAAGATAATCAAAATTGAAATTTGGTTTATTTCGAACAAAAATTAACCTATTTCGTTGTGTTCTTCATGAAATACCATTTCAACTTTTTGCGAGTCGATTTTAGGATCAACAAAATCAATTTTGTCCTTGATCCACAATTTTAAATAAAAATAATTTTATTTGAAAATTACATACAACTCTTTTTTTATTCGAGTCATCTTCTTCTCTTTGAAAAAACCGAGGCAGAGTTGCTATCATTTTAATTTAATAAATAAAAAAATCATCCAAAAGTCTACGATTGGGGTCAATCATATTTCCTGTAAAAGTCACTCTTTCTCTCACGGAGAAAAGTTCTTTTTCTTTTTCTTCATAAACCAAAAACATCCCTCTTTCACTTTTTTTCATCTTTAGATTCAAAGTATACGGCTCTCCGGTATTTTGGTTAGGGGTTTTAAGTTTAAATATGCCCTGTAAGGAATTTTCAAACAAAAATTTTTTATTCATTGATTACATCAGTCAAGTTTAATGAACCAATTTCTTCATTGGGACTTTTTTGTTGGATAAAATTGAAAAGATAATTTGGGACCTTTTAATTTTAGTCGGGATGATTTATTTTATAAGAAAGAACTAACTTTGAAAAGATAGACTCCATGCTTATCTATGAAATCCATTGAGCTTGCTTTGATTCCGATTTTTTATAATTTATAATAGTTTTTCAAATTTTGGTTTTATTTTTAAATTAAAAAAAATATTTTTGTTAGAAGTGCGAACATTATGAAACAAATAGAAAAATTAGCGAAAAACTGTAATTTTTAAAACATTTTTCAAGGTTCTGTTATCATGAGAATTAATTTGAATTTTATGCTCAAAACTAGATCTGTTTATTTCAAATTGTAGAATTTCACTACAAAAGATGTTAATTATTCATGATCTTTCTGAGAGGAGGCTCTAATTCATTGCCATTCAATTCACTTTCTTGAAAACCTTGTTTTTTACTATGACTTTTTAATTTTTCTTCTTTGATGCTTTTTACAAAATCGTTCATAGCACTAAAGAAGCATAACTTGATAGCTAAATTTTCAATATTCTAGAAAGAAAAAATATATTATTTTCAATAATCTTAACTGTTTTGAAAAATTAATAATTACTGATTTTGAAAAATCGAGAAGGATTGAAGATTCTAGCTCGATATACCCGAGAATTACTAAATTTGATTGTTTTCCATTATTAACATTTGAAATTTTGACATCATCTAAATTTTGAACTAATCTGTTATTTTGATATAATAATATTCCCTGGCTTTCAAATTTCGGTTTATCTTTTTCTGGTATTTCATTCTTTGGTTCTCCAGCTACTTGTTCAGAATTATTTTTTTCTTCATTTTCAAAACTTTTTGTTTCTTTTTTATCTTCTTCAACCATTTGGCAAAAAATCCTCATATTTTTCGAAAACGGAGTTAATGATTTTGGATTTTCCAAAGCTTGGAATTTTTTTTTTATTATGAAGTTTTCACTGAATTCAATTTTTTTCTTATTCAAATAAATTTCAAACATATTTTTGGGGGGCAGGAGGAAAAAATGTTCCAAGTATTTTTTCAATGAATAATTTATGGGGCCACTTTTAGTGGATTCCAAAATCTTGGGGACATTCAGACAAATGTCATCATTTTTCATCGTCATTTCAAAGACTCTCTTATTTTTCAAATTGAGTTTTCTTAAATTCAGAATGAACAAAGTATTTTTCGAAGGTAGTTGCATTACTTCTTCTTCCGTCAAAATATGGCTGATATTATCCATGATGGATTTTTTATTTTGGGTGAAGGTAGGAGATAGTTCGTTGTGAGTGACAATATTCCAACAGCAACTGAAAATTATGAAATCATTGAGATCAGGGTTGTTTTTCAGATTTGTGGAAATATAATACAATTCAATGATATCTTCTCTTTTTTTGACATAGAAAATGGTTTCTCCCAATCTCAATCCAGCGTATTTCAGATTTTTATAAAAGAGATTTGTCTGTTCTTCCATGAAAAAGTTTTCATTATAGATTTCATTGATATTTTTTTCATTTCCTCCATTGAATTCTAAAACCAGAAAATTTTCAATATGCATTGGATCCTTGATAACCACTTTATTTGGATTATACCCATATCTATATTTTTTTTCCCATCTAATATGTATTTCTTTCGATTCAATGAGAAAAGCATTATCAATAAAAATTCCAAATGAAGAGAATGGCCATTTGATTAAATTGACAACATTTGGAAGATAAGACAAAGAAATGAAAGGTTTTGTGTTTGTAGTGTACTCTAGAAATTCATTTTCTAATTCATCGAAGGTAATATCCACTTTTTTCAGCTCAGAGCCTATTTTATCAGTGTCAACTTGATGAATTTCTTCGTTATGTTCGGAATCAAGCATCTTTTTGCAGCAACTGCATAAATGAATCGGTTTTTTTGATTCATTATCCTCCAACATCAATACCATCAAATCATCAATTGAGTTCTTAAAATCCTTTAGTCCACCGAAAATAATTAAACTATCCTTATACACAGCGCAAGAATGAGTGAACCTGGGCAAAAAAATATCAGAGCTTTTAATTTCCAACAAATTCCAAGTTTCCTCTTCGATATCATAAATCCAAATATCAGATTTCGGAAAACATGGAGGGTGATCATCATCGTCGTCATTTTCTTCATTATTTACTTCATGAGTCTCGCTTTTGCCATTTTCTTTTGCCTCCAAAATAGGTTCTTCCATATTCGCACCTTCATTATTTGAACTATAACCTTCCCCTCCAATCACAATGAGATATCTGTCTTTATAAGGAGCGATTGAATGTGACGTTCGTGGTGCTGGTTGCAACCCATTTTTACTTGAAAGTTTAGTCCATACACCTGAAACTCTTTCCAAACTTTTATCAATGTTAATTTTAAATCTGAAAAGATCATTGTAATAAGTATCCTTCTTTTTGATTGAAGTGCCTTGTCCTCCAAAGATATAAATGTTATCTTGCAAAAGAGCACATGAATGACTTTCTCGAGGCAACGGTTCAGATCCAGGAATATATTCAATCATCTTCCATTTTTTTGTGATATAATCAAACAAGTAGCAATTTTGAAAAATATTCTTACCATCCCATCCTCCAAAAATGAAAAAGTACCTGTCATGCAAAGCAACACCTGAATGTCCTTCCCTGGGGGAAGGGGTTTCTCCTGTGGTATCAATTTTGTTCCAAGTTTTGGATACTAGGTTAAAAGCAAACATATCATTTAAAGGGTTCTCGCCATTGCTACCACCAAAAATGTACATGTTATTACCTATGCGAACACATGCATGCGAATCACGTGGTTCGGGGGTGTTAGTACCCAAAGCATCGTTTGGACAAACCTTTTCCCAATCATAAGTGTCACAATTTAAGATGTAAATCGTCTCCCAATTGCGGGCATTGTTATTGTTGCCTGAACCACCAAACAAAAACATCTGATTTTCAAACAAGATGACACTGTGCCCCCAACGCTTACAGGGAGTGTTGTTTCTTTTGTGCCCACGCTTTTCATCTTTCTTGGAAATCCAATGACAATTAGGGAATAGAGCTTTTTTTTTCCCAGACTCTTCTTGGAAGGATTTTTGATGCAAAAATGAGGAAGTCGAACTACTATGCAAAAAAAAAGCACGAGGGCAATGTCACTGTGGTCAATAAATAAAAAATGATTTACTTGTTGAGATGCTCGGTTATTTGTTCCGCTTTGTTTGAAATCATTTTGCCTCCTTTGATCTTTTGATTCTTAAATTAATTAAAATATAAATTTTTACGATCTTCAGAATATTTTAAAAAAACTCTTGAATTTAATAATTATAAAAAACAAATTTTTAAAAAAACGGTGCTTTTATCATTGTTCAAAAAATAATTGTTCTTCAGAAAATCATCAAACAAATGTAAATTTTCTCTTCATTCTTTAATTTGATAATGATTTTGATATGAACAAGAGCATTCTTAATATTTTAAATAAAATTTCAATAAAAATTAAGAAAATTTTAAATAATTTTAAATAATCAGATCAGAAAATTCATTTGTTAAGTAAAAATGGAGATCCCCTCAAATTCCTTCAAAATCAGAAAATCCTTCAATATGGTGTCTGCTTCCCCTCAGGTCATCAAAACCACCCTTTGTCCCTTTTATGGGAAGCACGGTTTTTGTAATAATACACATAACCTCATACATCAAGATTGTAAAAACTATTTCAAGTATCAATATTGTTTCCAGAAACTAGTGAATAAATGCCCATATTTCCATCGTGAAATATGCTCCAATTGGAAAAAAAATGGCAAATGTCCGATTCCAGAATGCGAGTTTTTGCATAAAAATTGCGAAAATTTCCAAAATTATAAGATTTGCAAAAGAATTGATTGTCCTTTCTTCCATTGTGCCAACCAAGAAAAAATCAAAAATGGTTCAAATGTTTTTGTCAGGAAATCTTCTAACATCAGAGTCACACAGAAATTCGACAAATCCCAAAATGGCAAAAAATTAACAATTAAACCCTCACAAAACCAAATAAAATCAGAAAACCAAATAAATAACATTGACCAAGAAGAAAAAAGTCCAGCTAATGCCCCAAAAAAGTTAATGAGTTTCAATCAGGCTACTAACTCCCCCAACACAAATCTAGACTCCTTACATTTTCGCAATGTGTCAAATATTCCTCCTCAAGAAAATTCTTCAATAATAGAAAAAGTAGAAATTTCCAATAATGATGAGGCATCTAATTCTAATACCTCTGAAGAAGAGGAAGAAAAAAAAGCTGAAATATTCCATGAAGAAGAAAAATACAATCGTCCTTCACCTGCCCTCTTAAGAAGGAACGATGAAAATTTATTATCAAATATCCAACGAAAACCCGAAGTTCCTAGAAGTCCTAATTTAATTAATTTAAACAACAGCAGAAATGCACGAATAGACAGTCTTTCAAGGAGGCTTGATTCAATCAGAAACGCTTCTGAAGATCCACCCAGAATTCCAATAGAAAGACATGGAAATTTAACTATTATCACTTTGAACAGAACAAACACCAATGAGAACAATGAAGCCATAAATTACCCTCACGGGACCATTGGTCATACACTAGACAGAATCAATCAATTTTCTCAGCATTTGAGAAATATTAGAGATTCATTACAAAATCAGGAGGTGGACCTAAATTTTTTGAATCATCGCTTCAGGTCTTTGTTGGAAATACAGGATAGATTGAATTTCGTTCAAAGACAAGAAAGAATTATTGGCAATTTGGATTCACTCATCGAAACATTCCTACTTATCAACACAATATCAAATAATACTCAAAGTGTTGGCTTGAGATTGGAAGAATTTGAAAAAATACCTATTTTTTTGTTTGGAGTTGATGACAAAATGAAAAAAGAATCAAATTATGAAGACTCATCAACGAGAAAAATGTGCGCTATTTGTTTAGAAGACTATAAGGAAAATGATTTGGTCAGAAGATTATATTGTTCGCATCAATATCATGAAGATTGTTTAAGAGAATGGACCAAAAAGAAAATAAATTGTCCGGTTTGCAAAAAGAACATGAAAGAAGACATTGAATCAAATTCAAATAACTAAAAAACTGAAGGAAAGACTGAAAATAAAAAAGAATTATTTTTTTTTTTTAAAAATGAAACATTTTTTGTAAAAAAAGAATGTGATTAAAATTAAAAAATCTGAGAATAAATCAATAATTATATATTTTAGTTTTATTTTTTTACAAAATTCAAAAGAAAATTTAAAATTTCGAAAAAATTCAAATAAATGGTAATCTTGATTTTTTATTCAAAAACTTTCTTATTTTAGGATAACAAAAGCATAATGAGTCTAAACAGTCAAATCCAGGCTCTTAAAGACCTCACAAAAATCTATGAAAATGAAATTTATAAAAATTTGAACAAAACAGGTCTTCATAATAAAAAATCATATTTGTTTTGATACAAAAAATAGGATTTGATTTGTTTGAGAAATGGAGATCTAAGGTTTCTTAAGCAAATTTAATGCCATATTCACTTTTATAAGAACAGACTTTCCAAATAATTTTAGAGAACAATTTGAGAACAAATGAACAAAAAATTCTTTTATCAAAAATTGAAGACGAAAGAAGAATGGTATATTTTTTTAAATTCAATTGTTGCAAAATTTCGAAATTGATAGATTCTTCATGATCTTGAAAAATCCAAAACTGATAATATGATTATCTTGAAGGAAAATGAATTTCACAAAAATGAAAATGAAAGAGTTATGAGAGAAAATGAGTTTCAATTTTTTTTGATGATTTATGCAACATTTAAAAATGAATTAGATTTCTAACTTCAAAGATCAATCAACTTGCCAATGAAAAGCAATATATTTCAGAAGAAAATAATTCACTCCGCAATTGCATCCAAGAAATTAATGACAAAAATAACTCAGAAAAAAAAAAGTTCTCAACATTCAAGGATTTTGAAAGTCATCGAATCATCTCATTGTCCAATGAATTAGCTAAATACCTCCAAAATTTTAATATATTTAAAGTAAGAAAAACTTCTATACAATATATTTATATTTTTGAAAAACCAAAAGACAAAATTAGTTGAAAAAATCAGAGAAATGGATCGAAAGTTAGAAATTCAAAACAACCAATTCAGTTAGAAAAAACATAAAAGATTATTTTATCCCAAAGTAAAAATAAAAAAGATAAAATTAGAGGTTTTGTCATCAAAAAAAGCTCCAATTTCAAAGAACAACTCAAACTTATATATAATATGATAATTAAAGTTAACCAAAATCAGTTTATGGTAATTTCAGAGGAAACTAAATCAAAAGAAATTTTCCAAAATATTATGAACCAAATTCAAATCTTAGCAATTTCTAATGAA
>Ga0302186_10002968_pt1 | contig 12693 bp, 12 predicted proteins | sample II_Bog_E1_2_FD_198782 | JGI IMG/M metagenome (GOLD analysis project Ga0302186, IMG submission 198782) | Peat permafrost microbial communities from Stordalen Mire near Abisko, Sweden - II_Bog_E1_1 | ecosystem: Environmental > Terrestrial > Soil > Wetlands > Peat | place: Sweden: Abisko... | reverse complement strand
TATTAGTATTTTCACAAGAGACATCTGTAAAATAAATGCTTTTGCTATTTATAATGTTGACAAGTTGATAAATAACATAGTTTTGAACGAAAGCCACATTATTAAAAAAGATGGATGAATTGATTGCAAAAATCCATATAAATAAATCTTAATTTTTTAATTTAAAAAATTGTAAAAATTTTAATTGTTACTTGTCGTCATATTGTTGAAAACACATGAGGAAAAAACGATAAAATTACTGCTGTTTGAAATTTTTATCATCGGGATTTGTAAATTCAGATTTTGTTGGTAAATGTTAGAAAAAAAACAATTGTTCACGTTTAACGTATGGTTTTCTCCAATTCCATCAAAAATTATCAAAGAAGAAAAAATGACTGACAGATTAGAAAAAGAAGTATTGTTTAAAAACAAATCAGAGTTCAAAGAGTAGATTAGATATAAAAAAACTGAAAAATCTGAGGAATTTTCAAAACTGCAAGTCTTTAAAAAAATACAAAAAATTACAATGAAAAAACAATAAAATTTAACTTCAAAATCAAGTGTTGATCCATTTTGAACATTGAATAAATTCGGAGATTGGAGGCTTGTTGTCCAAGAAAAAACAATATTAATAAATTGCAATGAGGAATTTTGCAGCAAAAACCCTGAATTTTCATCTAAAATGAGCTGAAACGTTGTAATTTCTTTGCTTTTTTGAAAAAAATAAATAATTTAAAAAAGAAATAATGTATTTACCAAATTATTATCCAAGAATTTGAGATGGAAATGCTTGAATTTAGAGTCAGAAGGTCTCCCAGTAAAATAATTTGGTTTATCGATCCGGCTTGGATATTTTGAAATGCTTGGTTTATATCTGGAAAAAGTGGCATATTGGAGGAATTTCCCATGTCAGGACCCACATAAATTACATAATAGGAAAAACAAGCATAGGGGAGACATAATAATATTGGAATCAAGTAATAAAAATTCATGTTTGTTTTATAAACAACTCTTTGGATTGATTTAAATATTCATTTTATACGTTTAATAATATGCAAATATGGTATTGATTACATGACCTTTTATTTTATGTGACGCTTTTACGAATTTTTTAAAAATGTTAAACTAATGTTGGTTTAAGATTAGGTGGGGGGGGAACTTGATGATGACTTCTTTAAAGATAAAAACGTGAGAGGATCATGAAGGGCAGGGCCAACAGATAAATAGCTCGAATTGACCGGAAAGAAAATTAAAACATTAAAACAAAAAAAAATAACAAAAATTAAAAAAAAAATATAATGGTCAATTTCAGAAAAGCGTGTTATTTTCAAAAAGAGTTCAAACTCTTAATCAGGAATTATAAAATGAATTTGCTTTTATGCCATATTTTATATATAATTCAAATTTTCCAACCTTCATTCCATGGAAACTATCTTTGAAGAGTCCCCGCCTAGTCGTGGAGTCTCAAAAAGCAAAAAACATACCAATTTCATTAATCCTTCCCCACACCCGCAGACATCAACCCCTCCTGTACGAACATTTTTCATTGATTTATTTATTTTTTCGTATAGAAAATAGAGAAACTACATGAAACTAAAAGGTTTTCCTTGTTGCAAAACACTCCATGCAGAATCAAAGAAAAAAAAAAATCCATCTACAACAAAGAATTGAGCACATCTCAAAAACAAATGAAACCTTCTAACAAAACTATCAGATTTTCCGAAAATTTTAGCTATAAAAAGGAAGGCATGGACTTGGAGAAAAGCATTAGGAAATTAAAGCCAATGAGAGAGAGAGACACTTTCATTTTTTTCCCTGGTCAAGTTTCTCCGAAAAAAGGAAAAAACGCATATCAATCACCAGAAAAAACAAAAAAAGAAAACAAATTCAATAAATTATTGCTCGAGTCGGAAAAACACCCATCTTCAAAATATTTGATATTAGGTGTCGCAGATGATGATGATAACTTGTCATTGGTATTGCTATTATCTAATATTTTTTTAAAAAAATTTTTGTAAAAAGGAAATAAGAATTGTGAAGGAATTCATCAGGAAATTTAATGAGAGGAATCCAGACATTATTAATATTTTTGTAAAAATAGGCCCCCCCTACCCTTATTCCATTCTTTTACATAAAATTGATCCATTCTTTTATATAAAATTGATTTTTATTAGGAACAAAATGGAGTAATTGAAATAATGGGAGAAAATTGTTATCCTTTAACAATGACTTTGCAAGTTTTTTTTTTGAATGATGAAATTTAATTATGTTTAAAGGCAATGTCGAACAATTTCGTCAAATTGGAGCTCGATCAAGACAATCGTGATTATTCAATGAACAAATGTGACGATTTCGAAAACAAGGTCATTTTAAACTTCCAAGGAAATGCCATATACTTAAACGGAACTAAGTGTCACTTTTACCTCAGTGCGAAGATTGTTAAACTGCATAAGGAGGTGATGATAGATCAAATGAGATTGAAATTTACGCCATTTTAACATATATTTTAAATTCTAAACCGAATTTTCTATTTCACTAATGAATTTTTCATAAGTTTTATTTCTATGTCTCTCAATTATCTGGTTTTTTTGCTTCATCCAATATCCTTTATATCGATTATCGAGTCGTGAATGACACATCCATAAACAAGTGTTAATAGAGACATTTTTGTGAAAAAAATCGTCTGAACCTTCCAAGAAGTTGTTACATTTTTTCATGCATTTGTTGATTTTTTTCTTGATAAAATTTACATATTTTTAAGTTTTTTGCTTTCTTTTTTACTTCTGCTAAAAATTCCACATTGTCAAAAAATGTCATAATGTCTTTTTTCAATGATTTGCAATCTTTTTTGCATTCCTCTAATTTCGGAATATTAGATTTAGAGAAATCTGAGGGTGTTCTAACATTGTAACATGATTTCAAACAGATAACATAATCTTTCTAACAAAAATCTTATTTAATCCTTCCAATGAAAAAATAAACCTTTATTGGGAGGATGTCTTCGAATATATCCTTGTTAACTTTGGTGATGAATTGCTTTAATTCTTGTTTTTTTTCACATTCAAACAAGAGTCGATTTTCCTTAGCTTCTGGTGTTTCTTGGTCCACCATTTCCTCGAAGCTTTGGAATTGGGAAAACATTTCAAAAGTATCAAACTATTATTTTTTTAAGGAAACTAAATGAAAAAAAAACCCAAATTTTAATTTTAATTTTATTTTTCTTTAAGAATTTTGAATCCAAAAAACAATTTTTTGATTTAATTACATGAAAAACGAATATTTCTTTATTTTCTTGTTTTCAATAAAAAATGTCCAATATTCATGGACTCTCCAATCAAGAAGGAAACCGTGGTCCTGGTTATGCCAACCCAAACAGAGGCAACATGAACTATGATCTTATTCCAATGATGAGTTTTTTCCTTTATTTTTCTTCCTTCTGACTCTTTTTATTTAAATTAGTGAATCCTCTGAATGTCACCTCAAACCCCCGCAAAGAGAATTTTTGTGAATTTCTTAAATTGACCTGTTGTCCAACCTTTACATTCTGTTCTTTTATCGTTTTGATTTGTCTATTCGATCTCATTTATTTCATCACCGAATTGGCGGTGAGTTCAAGGATTTACGGTGAATTTCTGCAACCAGATTCTGCAGCGTTAATGAAACTAGGAGCCAAATACCCTTATAATATGAAGAGGGGGTATATTTGGTTGTTTATAACCCCTTGCTTTATGCATGCTAGTTTTATGCACATTTTCGGTAACACTATAGCAACTCTTATTTTTGGAATGAGTTTCGAAACAACGGTAGGAGTCCTAAGGGTGATGGCCATATATTTGTTATCTGGGATTGGAGGGAACTTATTTAGTGCTTTAATAACTGATGATCTAAGTGTTGGGGCTTCAACATGTATTATGGGTCTTTTGGGAGGACAATTGGCGTTTTTAATTTTGAACTGGGATGCGTTGAGACATTTAGGATTTTTAAGATGCCAAATGCTTTGCCTAATAAGCATCATCATCTTGATGATACTTCTAATGGGGTTTGCGAACTCTACTATTGATAATTTCGGACATTTTGGAGGGTTTTTAGTTGGGTTTTTATCTTCATTTGCTTTATTGACACCTATGGAAGGAGCTGGAGTGGAAGAAAGATTGAAAAAGTTTAATGTATGCTTGTTGATTTTATACTTTGTGATTGGGTTCATTTTGTTTTATACGGTGAGACATCCAGCACAGATAATAATTTTAAATGGGGAAGATAGTTACAATAGGGAAAACAATGATAACAATAGCACTAATACGGATAATTCGAATAAATTATTATTATTTTAGTGACAAATCAAATAAAATTAAAAAAAAAAAATTCTTAGTTAAAAAATGTTGCAGTATTTGTGAAAATGATCCTTCTGAGTTCGACTCTTTTCAAATTTGTCAAATAATGCCTTAATTTCTTTGTCGTCCTCAATTCTCCGGTCATATTTCAGTAATTTATCCCTTTTTAATAGTTTCAAATTTATAAATATGTCTAATATTTTTGTTTTTTACCCGAAAATCTCCACTGAATTCAAAATTTTGATAGCCGATATTATTTGAATTAAAGTCCACCCTTCTTTGAGATTATTATTGTTTTTATTCGCAAAAAGCGCTAAAAAACTAAATTTTAAAAATAAATAATTTCAAGAGATTTGACAAAATTTTTCTTCTTACTTTAAATTTGAAATTAAATGTGTGGGTTTAGCCTTTATGATCACAAAAACTAAAGCGCTGAGGAAATCATCCATTTCAGGTCTTTTGTCTTTACCAATGGTAAATGATAAATCCGTCAAAAAATCGCTTAAAAAATTAATTTTTTCTAATGTTGATTTGTGACTATTAATTTGATTGAGTCCTAAAGAAATTTTTTATTTTTATGAAAATGAAAGAAAATTAAAAACTTTTTGCTAAATCAGAAAATCCATCAATTGCTTGAAATTCTGGTTTTATAAGGGTCAACTGATCAAACCCCAATTTTTCAATGTTGCTCATTTTATTGGAAAATTTCCTGTCGATGTCAGAATAAAAATCTTGATGGAAAATTCTAAAAATGAAATAATTATTAAAAAATTTTTATAGATAAAAATAACATTTGATGCAAAGTTGAAGTTAAATATTGTTCCAAAAAAAAATGAATTTCAACCTCATCCAATTCCCGGATCACATCATCATAATTTATGACACAACTATAGAGATATTGCAGAAGGGAAAAAAACATGGAATTGATGCTTTTAAAATTATTTTATAATTCAAATTTTTTTTTCATTACTCAGACTCATCAGATCCTGGCAATTTCAAATCTTCGTTTTTCATTAAAAAATTTAACAATTCAGGCAATTTGCAAAAGTCTATCAATAAACTGAGGAATAAAATTTTAATGGAAAAACTTATACTCTTTTAAAAATTTCGTGGTGTCGGTTTTTCCAAATTTTGTGATCAGAATAAAAGAAGCCTTGAGAAAATTTTCTCCTTCGAAATTGAGGAAGTATTTATTTTTGTTATTTTTGGTAATGGCAACAATAAATTTGGTGTTCTCTAAAAAATGCATCATCCTTAATGTGATTTCATCTCTTGTCATTCTTTGTAAAAGTTTACCAATTTGGTTCCTGCTGATTTTTAAAAAACTTTGATTTAAAACTGTTGAGCCTTTGACGCTTTCCAAATAATTTTGATAAATTTTGAATCTTTCCTCATATTCATGAAACAGAAGATCATAATATTTGTTAAGAATCTGCTTGTCCTGCAATTTTGAGAATATTTCATCATTTTCTGTGGCTTTTAAAAAATAAATATTTTTTTTTCTTTGTTTTTTGATAAAATTCTCATATTCGTAAATCTAAAATTTTATTTTTTATTCTAATAAAATTATTTTAATACCAATTTTGGTTTTTTCTTCAAAAGATCTTCTTCTAGTTTATTTTTAGAGAATCCTTCTAATAGTTCTGAGTCATTTTCATTCATTAACAAATATGTAACAAAGGATTTAAAATCATCATTTTCATTTTTATTAAAGGTTAGCAAAATTTTCTCAATTAGGGTTTCATTTTTCAAGGGCGTATTGTTATTAATGATAAAATAAATCTTTTCTAAATCTTCAACTTTCGTTTTTTCGGAAATTTCTTTCTGAATGTAAGAAATCAGATAATTTATGTTTTTGATAATGACTGCAGGGAACTTATTATATTTTTTCAGAATATTCACAAAACTGATCAAATCTTGATAAGATAAACAGAAATGAAAGGAATTGATGTGATATGTCTTGGAATTATGGAAAGTCAGCAAATCTTTCCAATAATTATCAAACGTGAAAAATTCTTCGTAGAAATAATCAACAAGTTCTCTAAAATTTATGAAATAATTAAATTGTAAAAAATATTAAATTAATCACTTTTTTTTTTCGATGAAGGGGATGTAATTCTTCATAAAGGGGTCAATGTTTTCCACCCCCTTGAAAATGAATCTCAAAAGTGAAGAAATGTGTGATTGAATTTGTTGGAAGTTTTCAAATTTATCGGAATGCACGAAGTCATCTTGAGAGTATCCTTGAAACATCAAAATCGGCAACAGCCATTTCACAATGAAAATATTTGTCAGAAACTTGTTTCTTTTTGAGATTGAATTTAAATCTTCAGAAAACTAGATCAAATTTTATAAATGAATCAATTTTTTTAAAAATTTTTCTATTTTTTAACAAATTACAAAATTTTTCATAATCAAATAGAATATTTTACTTTTTTTTGCGTCAATATATAACTTGCATAACAGAAAAATTTGATGATGAAAGGAATTTTCTGCAATGTGCTTTGGAAAATTGTAAAAATTTCATCTAAAATGTTTTCGACATTTTTGACATCCATTAATTTGTCAATATCTGAGTATTCCAATTCCTGTAAAATTTTTAAGAAGGGGTATCTGATATTCTTGATAGAATATTTCAAAATCGGTGGTTTTTCCAAAAAACTAAACAGGATCTTTTGAACCAATGTGCCTTTATTGAACAAGTCATCGATTTTTTCGCAGTTTTTCAGCTCTATTTCAATCAAATTAATGATCATCATTAAAAAGAGTTCCTTGCTCTCTTTTGACTCATAAGAATTTATATAATAGAACTCAAAAATGTGGATAAAAAGTCTTTCTATTTGGTAAATTTTATTAGGATTTTCATTTTCCACTAGATTTAAAAGAATTTTCTGGTTCTCCATCAAGTATTGACATATGTTATTAAAAAAAGTATGGGATTCCGCAAGAGCCTCGTGAATAGTTTTTATTGTGAATAAAGGTGAAGAATATAAATTCTGTTTTGTTTTTTTAAATTTGTTGGGAAAATTCTTTACTTGAGTAACGAATTTTTTTGTTGGAGAGAGATATTTTGTATATATGAGGAAGTCATATTTTAAGGATTCCTCATAATACTTCTTAAGTTTTTTATCGGTCCGTCCCTTCAATCCTTTATATTCCTTTATTTCTAAAAAAAAATAGTTATTGATGATGGAAAAATACAAACCGCGATTATATAAAAGTTTCTCTTGCTTCAATAGAAATTGAAGTTTGCCCCATTCCCATAATTTTTCAGTCTCGCCATTTTCTTGCATTAATCTCGCTTTTTTTTTTAAATATTAAGCTCAAAATTAATTTTTCTTTTGCAAAAATTGCAGAATTTTTTCTTTCAATATTGCTTCTAAATATTATTTTATTTTAAAAAATTTTTTAAAAAAAAAAAAACAAATTTTAAGAAAATTTTAAAAACAAAAATATTCCTTGCATTAAATAATGATTCTTCGAAATTTTAACATTTATTAAAAAACAATTGTTAATTTTTGCTATCTACTTATTTATAATTATCGATTTAAATAAAACATACTACAAAGTCTAATAAATTTCAATGCTCAATGGAAAATAATAAATCATTGAGGAGTTCTTTATTTTCGCCAACAACACCCTCCTAATTTCATTATCATTTTGTGTGTCCTGTGGTGCATTTAAAGTCGGTTTTAATATCACATTCAGAATTCCTATGCCATTGGCACCCAAATTTACTGTACTGGGATATGTCAGCAAATCATACCCATTTTTTTTGCCTTGAGGTTCAATAAACTCAAACTCCATAGTCACATTATATCCACTGTTGTTTTTGAAGGGGATTTTGCAATCTTGTTTCTTCCCTCTTTTCAATGCGAATTTTATAATGGAACAAGTATTGGCCTTGTCAAAAATCTCCTTTGGACAGAATATATCTGGTATCTCAACCAAAGAAACAATGGGTATTGTAATATTTGATTCAAGGCCTTGCACTGAAACAATGACACTACCATTTAGGTCACATCCGGTTTTTAAATTAGGCACTTTCAGTGCTATTTTATATTTAAGCGAGTTGTGGGGTGGGAGCACGGACACAATTTTTTCGTTGTAATCATAAATGTTCAACTTTCTTACTGAGTAAATATATTCATCATGTTCATCCAATTCCGAATTATGACAAACCACACAAACTTTGATCGAAAGGCTTTGTGATGACTTGTTTTGGATTTCTAAATCATCTTCCATAATGTACCCTGGGAGCACATTCCCATATTTTATGGTACTTTTCGACACTGTCACAAAACTTTTGATGTCATAGGGCATGGGCTTTTTCTTATTTTGCAAGAAAATCGACTTGACATTTGACATCTTCAGATTAAGTAATGAGCTAGCTTGGTTGAGTTTAGCCTTTAAATCCATTGTATCGTTGGTTTTTTCATCCTTATTTTTTGGATTAATTTCCAAATAACTGCCTGTTTTTTCATCTTTTAATTTTTGACAGGTCTCTATGAGGTAAGTTTTCTCATTTGTTGCTGAGGTCAAGTCCTTCAAACTGTTTTGAATTCTAGTTAACAAAGAAGACTTATCCTTTTTAGAACCATCTTCTTCCATCATAAATTCCTTTTTGGGAATATCATCCAAAGGCACTTTTCGCTCATTAGGTACCTTCAAATAACTCAAAGGGTCGACATTTTCCCGGTTCTCTTCTGAATACAGCACCTCTTCGATGTTTTGGGAAATGGGTGGATTTGATGGTGATTTGGGTGTGTCTTTTTGAAGAAACTGAAGGTTGTAACTTTTTTCTGTGAGGAAGTCATCCAAATATTTCTTTTGCTTTTCAAGAAACAAATTATCAATCATGTTCTCAATATAATCGTTTGTTTCCTTTATGGCGTTGTAAAAATTCGTCTTGTATTCAATTATTGTTGAAAATCCACCCTTTGAAGGTTCTTTGAAGTAAGGCTCAGTTCTAGTTGTCGGTTGAACCTCTGAATCAAATAATTCATCAAAAATGTAGGGGACCTCATCATCTTCTAGTGGATATGAAACAGGTTTTTGATTTGAACTAACGTGATCGTTCGAAAATACTTTTGAAATTTTCTCGGAAAATTGAAACCCATCTAAAAATTTAAGAGAAACATTAAAAAAATTGGATTTTTTGCGGTTTATATATACTAGAAAAAATTTGTGGGTAAGCTATCCCAGAGGCAGAGGGGGCAGGAAAGCTCATTGGTTAGAATTGATAAAATTTGATTTTTGTTTTTTTGATTTTGTTAATATAAAGAAATTTAACGAATTTTCTTTGATTTAAAAAAGAATGTTGGAAATTTGAAAAAAAAATGGATTGTTTTAATGATCAAAAAAATTTTTGATTCCATTACAAAACATCAATAAAATTTTAAAAACAAAGCTTTTTGTTTTAAATTATTGTAAATCCAGATTTAAATAAAGTGCCATTTCTTGAATTCATTTATTCTTTTTGATGAATTTGGACCTGGTTTTCATTCCGTTTTTTTTAGTGTTTTTCTCCAAATTTTCATTTGTTTTTTTTGAGTTCTAAAAGAAAAAATAAAATAAAAAAAAATTAAACAACAAATTAATATTTTAAAAAACTATTTAGGTGTTCTTTTTTCTTAGTCTAAAAAAATAAATTACATTGATCTTTTTTAATCTCGTTTGTTTTTTGCCCGATGCATTCTTCTCCTTGTTTTTCTTCTTTTTGTTAGGGTCTACGCCTTTTTTGTTCGGTTTTTTGAAAGGAAAATTATTTTTCGCCGAGTTATTTGAACTTTGGCGCTGATCTAAAATGCATTCCTCATTCTCCTGTTTAAAGAAATTGGTGTTTGTTTTGTTGGACACTTTTAAAAAAAATTAAAATTTTACGAAACTGCTAAAAACTTACCGATAGTGCTCACCTCATTCAATTCGTCTATGAGGTTTATGTTTTTGAAATTTATTTTTTGTGATTCATTGTTGGTGTTTTCATTTAACTAAATAACCAATTTTTTTTTCATTAAAAAAAAAAAGATAAGATGCTAAATTACCTCATATCTTGGTTCTGGTGAAAAATGAGATGTTTCTTGCGAAATAACGACGCCATTGTTGATCACCTTAAATGATAAAAATTTTAACGAAATCAACATTTTTTAAATTTCGAAATTACATTAGAGTCTTCATTTTCAACTTCATTTTCGGAATTGTATTCTTCCAGGTTCGAATCGGTTGTGTCGTTGACGGTGAAAATATGGAAATCTTCCATTTAATTTTTAGGAAAAATTTTTGTTTTATAAAATTTAATAATTTTTTTTGAGAAAAACAACAATTTTGAATAATTCACTTCTTTTATTTGGCTGCCAGGCTTGATTTTTATCTTAATTTTTATCTTAATTTTTATCTTAATTTTTATCTTAATTTTTATCGAAATTTAATGGGATTTTATTTTTCTAAATTATCATTGGAAAAAAACACACACAGTAAATGAAAATATAAATTTCAAATATTCGATTCAAATGCCACGATGCCAAATTTCTTTTAAACATTTTTTTAGTCTCAAAGAAATTATTAAATTTGAAATAAATCCCACTTAAAGTCCATATGATATTTCTTCGATCAAAATAATTTAATTTTTATTTTAGCCGTTTTATAATACGAATTATAAAAAAAAATATATTGTTAAAAGTATGACTAACGAATATGAAAAGCGAAGATCGTAAATTTTTAAGTGAAAAGTCCACGTCCTAGAAAGTGTAGAAAATATTTTCTATATTTCTAAAATTATTTTTTTTTTTATCCAAAAAAATCTATACTTTTTTTTGCATAATTTTCGAGATTATAAAATTCATGGAAAACAACTTCATTTCTAAATTTTTTCACAATCACAAAGATGCTCTTACAAAATCCTTGGGCATCACCCTGGCTGCAATAAGTTCTTATGAATTTATTTTGTTTACTAGCAAATAAAAAATTTCCTTGTTAATTTAGCTGTTGGAGCATCGGCTCTTTATTATTTTCAAAACAAAATAATATATTTGCCAGGTAACAAAAATTTGGATTTTTAATGATACTATAAAAAATTCTCAAAAAGTCATTCAGGGACTGCCTCGATTCAGTAGTGATAATGTGATGGGATATAGAAGGCCTTCTGATAAGTAAATAACTAAATAAATCACCATTGAAGAAAAAATAGAGGTTTGTCTTATGAAGAAGTTAAGATAACGACGAAAGACAAAATAAAATTATTTGGGTATTATAATTATTGATTTACAACTTAAAAATGTTCAAAAGATGGTTCATTAAGCAAAAAAATTCTCAAGACAGTCCAACCATTGTTTATTTCCATGAAAACGCTGGAAGTTATTTTTAAAATCACAGAATTTTCTATATTTTGATAATTTTTCATTCAGATTTGGGAACTCGATTGGATTTTTTGAAATTTTATTACGGCTTTGTGCATGTGAACATTCTTTTAGTTGCCTATAGAGGGTGAATTTATAAAGAAATGTTATTTAATTAATTTTTTAGTTACGACGAAAGCGAAGGATCACCTTCCGAGCCAGGAATTCAAAAGGACTCTGAAGCTATTTTGGATTATGTATTTTCTCGAAATGACATTGATAAAACCTTAATATTCACTCATGGAAGATCTTTAGGAGGTTTTGAAATCACTTAAATTTATTAAAGTTACAAAAAGGAGCAACATCTCTTTATGGAGTTTCACATTCTTCTCACAATGTTTTAATTTCTTTCTGTTCGAATAAATGATAAATTTTAGTTTTAGGTTGCAGGGATGATTTTGGAAAATACGTTCACTTCCATGGAAAAAGTTGTCAATCATTTAATTCCTCCTATGAGGATCATTCCGAAAGTGATTCTCAGAAATAAATGGGTATCTGAAGAAAATATACAACAAATAAAATCTCCCATATTATTTATAAAATGTATTGTAGAAATATTTAAAAACAACTACATATTTTGAAATTTAGCTGGAAAAGATGAGATGATACCTTGCACGATGATTGACCAATTAAGAGAAAAAGCCATAAAATCTTCTTATTTGGAAACAGTAATTTCTTTAACATTTCAAAAATTTAAATGGGTTATTTTTAGCATTTTATTGAATTTGGAGATCATAATGGAAATTGGATGATAAACAAGGAAGAATATTTTAATGCAATCAGCCAGTTTATTCAAAAAGTCATTCTGAAAAGAAAAGATCTAAATTCAAATTTATGATTTTCTTTCAAATGAAAAATATATTTAAAAAATGATTAAAACTTTAAAGATGCTCATTACAAAAGAATTAAAATTGTGAATTTTCAAACCTCTAATTGAATTTAAAATTAAAAATATTTAAGAATTTTTTTTTTTTTATTTTTTTTTTTTT
>Ga0302186_10002967_pt1 | contig 12700 bp, 8 predicted proteins | sample II_Bog_E1_2_FD_198782 | JGI IMG/M metagenome (GOLD analysis project Ga0302186, IMG submission 198782) | Peat permafrost microbial communities from Stordalen Mire near Abisko, Sweden - II_Bog_E1_1 | ecosystem: Environmental > Terrestrial > Soil > Wetlands > Peat | place: Sweden: Abisko, Stordalen... | reverse complement strand
TTATCATAAAATAATAAATATTATTTATTATCTTCCATTTTATGTTAAGTATCGACAAATTCAAATACAGTGAATAGGAAATTTTTGAGTTAATTTTATTTTGTAAATTTTTACAATTAGATGGGTCTATCTTTGATGATGATCATCAGAATTGTGACCTTATTAAGAATATTTATCTATCTAAATCTATTTTTGTTTTCAAATTACAAAAGATGAGAAATGAAAATCTATCTTTACAGCTAGATCAAATCTTTTCTTTAAGGTAACTTATAAAACTTAAAAAATATCAACCCTTTGTATAAGAGAAGAGGCTTTTATCATTCTATTTGTTTTTATTACTTTAATGTTGTATGATTTGTTATTGGAAATCAACTTATAGTGTTTATTTGACCAAATTACTACCCTTTTCTTCACAATTCATATCGTTTTATTTCACTGTGCTTCATATCTCTTAGTTAGTTGTAAAATTTAAAATTAAGAAACATTAATTACTCAAAATCCAATTATGACATGGACAATCACTCGCTATTTTCAAAGAGTAAAAGAAAAGCTCCAACACATAATAATTTCCCCTGTCATTTGATCTCTTTATAAAGAAGTATATCTGATAGTTCCAGCAGGCCAGTTAACATATTGATCAAACTTTATTTTCCACGAGTAATCTCCAAGCATAATATAATGCCATTCTCGATCAATTGTTTCAGTCCAAATAATTTACTCATTCAAAGTAGCTGTATGAGTCCAAAGGCCCTCTACGCAATCTTTTTTATAATGCCCGTTGAAAGTGATATTGTTTGACTTACGCGATGAGGGATATTCATCAAAACGAAATGGTAAATGTTAAAGATTGGATTTGAACAAGTAATCTGAACTGGCCACGGAATTGGATCTTTTTGGACCGTTTCCGTTTCAGAAAAATAAAACGTAGAGATATGACAAATTAGCGCGAATACCAAGAACGTTCTTAAGATAGGTTTCTTCATTTTTGTATTTATTGTATTTGATAAATAATTATAACTCACTTAATTCTCGTCAAATAAATTAAAATAAAATATATTTTTAATTTAAGAGATATTTGAGTGGTTGTTATCCCTCGAATAAAGTTCCTTTTATATCCTCCTTATAACAATAACAATGAAGTTTTTAATATAATCTTTAAACAAAGGAAATTAATATCGAATCTTAAAATTAAAATAGAAACTTAGAGTATATCAAAGACATTAAACTATTAGTGCCAAAAAATTGCCTTTAAGATGCATAGAAATAATGATTTATTGATGATCTTCTTTAGATTTATACCTTTGTAGGCTGAATATAAATAATTAAAAGAAGTTTTAATTGAAGTTATGAAATATTTTTTTTAGTATTTATATTTATTTAACAAAATTTCGAAATGATACTTAATAATGATATTAATACTTAATGAGTGATTGCCCTCATCTTTATTATGCATTCATTTAAGAGAACCTATTTCATAAGTTGACTTAGAATTTCTTTTCTAAAGGATCTAAATATTTGTCTTGCTATAAATGTTCAATTTTGTTATTCACTTGGAAATATCGTTAATTTAATTGCAGGATTAGTTTATCAAAGGATATATTTATTGGTTAAATAAACTTCTTAGCGATGAAGCATGGTTTTTTTCTTTTAAAATGGTAGAAAAAGACATTTAAAGTTGAAGATAGCAATTAATAGTAATTATTCTTTCACGAAACAACATTTCACCTGTTTGTTAACTTTATATTAATCTAATTAGATTAATATTATCTTCAAACTATTTATTCAGTCCCTATTATAAACATAATTGCATTGTTGTTGATAAAAATATGAACAAATCGATTATTTTTGGGCCTTGCTCCTCCTCAACAGCTGGTTTATTGCTGTATTTTACAAAGTGTATTTGAAATGATTGGTCTTTGATAAAGTAAAGTTATTATTTTTCAATGTTACTGATTTATCTAATAAAGTAAATATTGAAATATCTCAATTACTAATAATCAATAGATAAAGCCAATTATTGTTAAATTTAAAATATTTAATTTTAATCATACCAACTTTAATTAGATAAAATTAACAATATTAATGTTATAATCAAAATCTTCTTTTGCAAAAAACGTAAAGTTAATCATCAATTACTTTCTCCCTCTATTTTGATTATTCTCAAATTACTAGTAATTCTAAGAGATTCTAATACAATCATTTCAATATTTTTCATAGAAGTCATCTTAGATATAATTCTTCTATTTTATTTGTTAATAATTTATTTTCAAAGAGGAAGAACATAAATATTATGGGTATGTGCTCCATGTGCTTCATAAAAAGCCAAAAATAAACTTAAAGACACATTATTTATATATAGAAAGAAATTTCTTCTAAAATTTAAACATAGTTAAGCAAAGTGCCCCCTTAAACCAATGAATATACAATCTAAGATATATAAAAAATGAAGAAACGTGCTTAAATATTGTAAAGTCAATCAAACTATGCTTCTGCAACCACTAATAATTCACTTAACGAGAACAAAAGAAAAGTAAGGAAGCAAAAATATCGATTTTGCAGTCAATTCTCTTTAAAAAATAGAAAAGAGGACATCTAATATCATGTCTCTGAAAATTTTTCAAATAAAATTTTCTAATCTAAATAGGTTAATAAATAATAGTTGTTATAACTTTCAAATCAAAGAACATAAAATATAAAGTAAGAAAAAAATAACTTTGGTATTAATAGTTCTTAAAAATCAAAAATCAAACAACATTATTGTATAGAAAATGTTAAAGGATAAATATAGAATAAAAAGGGGTTATCTAAAATAGATTAATAACTTATTAAATAAAGTCAGGGATTCATTGTTCCGACTGAAATCAATTAGCAAGTATTCTTCTAAAATTTTTCAATTTATAAAGGAGAATGGATGAATGGAATGAGGCATGGATTTGGAATCTTAATCTTTTCAGATCACAGCAGATATGAGGGTGAATGGAAATTTGGCAATATTAGTGGAAAGGGAAAATATGTAAGATAAAATGGATAAGCTTACGAGGGATAGTGGAAAAATAACGAAGTTTGTGGAACAGGAAAATACATCTTCAAAGATGGCTCAACGTATATAGGAAAATGGATAAAGAATATGCAAGAAGGCATGGGAATCTAAAGTTGGGCTAATGGAGATCAATATGTGGGCTTATGGAGTAAAGGCAAAAAGAATGGATATGGAGAACTCTTCTTCCAAGATGGAAGTTATTATAAGGGATAATTTGTAGATAATTAATTGCAGGGAAAAGGTTAGTATTATTGGAATTAGAAAAAGACATACAAGGGCTAGTGGTTGCATAATCAAATGACAGGATATGGAACTCTTCTTTGGCAAAATGGAGATTAATATGAAGGTTAATTTGAGCATGATAAGATGAATGGAATGGGCAAATTCTTTTATAAGAATGGTTCTTATTCGGAAGGTGAATGGAAAAATGGTCGGAAGCATGGTGAAATGATTGAGAAAGATATTAATGGTGATATAAAAACTGTAGAATGGTACTTTGGCAGAGATATTAAAATATAAAAAGAAAAGGTAAAAAAATATTTGCATAAAACATAGCATACCGATGAGTGGTCTTAGTAAATGATGTGGTGATTTTTGATTGAATTCCTCATATTTTATTTATTATTCTAATTAAAACAATCAATATGAGTATCTTTAATATGATTTAGTGAATAATCGATTAACATGATAAGGAAGGACTTCATTTCTCAAAATATAAGAGCAAATATCTTCATTCCATTTAAAATATTCATACATCATTTGATGATATTTTGGGATTGATAAGATATCTTCTCAATTTATCTTTATGTCTATTAGTTTTATATTGTATTTAATAACTACTCTTAGAAGTTATTGCGTTTAAAAATTTAATGTCCAACATGAGCCAACTACATCTCCTTGCTCTCCATCTTATAATTATAGCATATAAAAACAAGATAACAATAATTTAAAATGTTCCATAATTATAACCCAATCCTTATCTTTTACAAACTATTTTTATCATCCAGCAAGTTTTATGATGTTAAAAATTTAATATGACATTATTTGCAGAGCCAATTGTGCTTATAATACCAGCTACAAAAAATTGCTTTTAGATATCTCACGCTTATATGAAATATATATCTATGATATGATAGATATTAGAAATAAGATTTATCTGTGTAATCATTGTCTATTTCCGTTTTAATTGTCACTGTCTCCATAGATATTTCTCTTTTCATCTTCCTGATCTTCCTCTTCAAATTAAATACTGGGGAATCTTTGCTGTACGTACTAGACAAGTTTCTTGTGCCCGCTGATGATTACTCCGTCTTGATTGAGGTTCTCTATTTGCAGAGTATCCATAGCAACTAAGATCAAAGAATTCATATTGATGATGTTAATTGATGGCAACTATTTTATAGACAGAGATTTAAGTTTTTGGTTTTACTCAATACTCAATTGAGTCAAAGAAGGGAAATCTATGATCTCAAGTTTGGTTAGAGTAGTACTGCCAATATGTAATTGCAAAAGATTTGGACAGTTCTTTATGTAGAAATTCTACAGTTTGTTTTCGCTTATGATAAATTATTGTAGGTTAGGCATATTAGAAATCTTGAAAGAAGTCAAAGAGTTATTACCTAAAAGCAGTTCTTTTAGAGGGGATCCCTTTATTTAATCAATCTTCTCAATCTGGTTGTAGGATAAATCCAAATTCTACAGCGACGGTGGCAGTTGTTTTATATTAATTGTTGTGAGACTGTTTCCAAATAAATCCAGTCTCCTTAACTTAGGAGGCATGGCTTATAAATTTAACTTTTATAATTTATTGCTCCCAATATCCAGTTCCAAAAGACTTTTAGGCAGTAGACTCAGCTAAAAATTTTCCATCTTATTATTGGAGATATTTAGTCTTTCTAAATTAGTAAATTTCCTGAAATCAAATTTCTTAAGCTCGTTGCCCTTTAAAATAAGCTCTTTGATTTATGTCATGTTTTATAGACCTGAAACGTCTTGAATGATGTTGTCGCTCAGATTTATTAGTTGTGTTTTTTGGCACATCTGAAGCCATTACGGTATATTCGTAATCTTGATTCGTTAAGCAAATACAAATTGAATATGACTAAGACTTTCTTCCACCCACTTGGCCCTGTTTTGAGTACTGTTTTCCTCCACTAAATTATTCATGATTTTCATCTTCTAACAAGTCGAATTGAATTGAAGAGACTGATTTTTATTTCGTAAGATGTTCAAAATACTATCTTTGAGTATCTTTTCCTGACACTTGGCATCAACTGCTTCCAATTTGGTCAAGACCTATCCTGATTTGATAAACTTGATCTTTTTGAGAATATTCATGCAAGCCTGTTTTTGACTGATCTAAAAGAAGTGAATTCAGGTAAATTTTAAGAGTTTTTGATTTTTTAAGTAATGTCTTCATACTAAACATTTTTTTCTTTTAATCTATCTTTTTCCCAAAGGTCTTTTGTGATTTGAGAAATATAATATATGTTTTAAGATTACTGTTTACTGAATATACTAAATTCTAGTTCATTTTTATTCTTATTGATGGAAAAGATCATACTTTTTTTGTGATTTGATAATTATTCATAGTTGGTCAATTTAGTTATCTATCTTTTTTTTAAGTTAGAGATTATCAACTCAGCCATAGTCTCATCTTTTAGCATTCTTTCATCCGAGTATTACTATTTTTAAACAATACAACCGTTTAAATCTGTTTGATCTCCGATGAGACAAATATTACAGATTTATGCCTCCTTGTCACCTCTTCTTTTCAGTAAATTCAGATTTTATGAAAATCTCAAGTTATCACATTTTTTGCAAATAAACATAGTATTATTATCGTTTTTCGAGGGCTCATTTGATTTGTTAATATTTTGAGATTCTCTTATTATATTTTTTTACTTTTAATTTTTTTTATCAACTGGTTTTGCCCCCTTCCCTTATTTAATTTATGATTTTTATTTCTGTTATTTTTATAACTTTTAGGATATCTTAATTCGCTTAATAGGCTTTTTAGGTTCATAGTATAAATCAGATGCAGATGATGACACTATTGGATCATGCTGAGATATAATGGTTGCACATTCAGCTAAAACACCAAACTTTCCTCTTGTTAACTCATACAAAAAATGAGCGAAGGTATAATATTTGAGTTCCTTACCCGATGACATATTTTGAACTGACATTTGAAGTTCACATTGTATCTTACCCATAAATAAATAATTGATAAGAATATTATTGTCCTTCAATTCTAACTTGTTTTTGATTCTCACCAGCTCGAATACTCGATTTTAATTTTTAAGTGTGTTAGTTTATTCCATCAGATAGAGAGTCTTCAACAAACGAATAAAATTGGTTTCACTACAATGGATCTTAGATCGCATTAGATCACCTATTTTAAATACTACAAGGTTTATTTCAATTTACTTTTGGATCGTATAATCGCCTTATTATAAAGGTATAGTCGTTCTTCCAGCATCCACTAAAAGATTTATTAATTGTGAGACGTATTATTTCATAAACTGGATGAGCAAAGCATTCATCTTTGATGCAATTACTCGAGTCTCAGTGTATCTTTTGATAAACTTCAATAAGTCTTGATTATTATCTCTTGCAAAAAATGTGCTTTGGAAAGATTTATTTTTATTAATCAAATGTTCTTTTATTTCTTATTTTTATATTCTTCTTTAGGTGATCTGCTTGAATAGTATATCCTTCAGCTCTTTTTTTGGGTAGATTATCTCATTATTCAGGGTTTTAAAGGGATAAATTCTGTTTGTTGTGTAGGCCTATGGATTATCAAAGATATTCTCAAGATTTTCAGCCCATTTTGTCAGCATTCTGAGCACTGCTGAGCTCTTAGCTGAGAAATTCTTATCGGTCAGATCTTTTTTGCTAAAGGGTTTAACACTCCCAGGTATTTTTTGTCCCATTGCAAAGTCATGCCTTTGTTTCATCTCATTAACCTTCTTTTATTTGTCAGTTTAATCAATTAAAGACGCAGTGGCATATTTGGCAAAAATAGGCTTGCGCATAAATTCAGAAATCCGTTATTTTTTATGAAGGGTCTCAATACTTTCTTTTTTTTCGATAATCCTAGCTCTATTATTTTTATTGTTTTGTTTGTAATCTGGCTTATTTGGCTCTGAACTTTTGCCAAAAAAATTAAAAAGACCAGGCGATTCAGCTGCTTATCGATTTCTCAATTATTATTTCTCTTGAGCAATTTTATTTATTTAATTTAACTCAGCAACCTATTATCTGTCATTTTCATCCATTGTTGCAGTTTTGCCAACTTATTGTATGAAACTGCTATATTCATCTTCTTGGGTCACCCAGAACAGATGTTCACTAAAAGCCTTGAATTTTTATGCTAGAGTTTGCTGGAGGGGATCTTTAGGATCGATTTCACCTGTGACTTAAATGACTCTGTTTATTACTTTCATTATAAATTCAGTGTAGTCTCCACTGTCTTCTCTGGTTATTTTAAGTTTTTGAGTATAGAAGAAATCAAGTTCTTAGTTGTAGTTTCGATCAATGGAAATTAGAGCTTCTCTCATTCTGGGAGTGCCTCCTGTTGGGGGAGCCTGAGGATAGTAAGATGAAAGATTAACAAGAACCTGGTTGAGGCAGTTTTCTATCAACTAAACTATGGTAAACCTAAATTTTTTGTTCTCTTTTTTAGAAACAATGCCATCGGAAGTAAGGGTTTTTATTGATTCTTTAAAGACAGAATAAACATTCAACAATATATTTTTTGAGGCAAAATCTTTGCTTTCACTTTATTTTAATTTTCCTTCAATCAAAAAATTAAAGCTGACTGAGATAACGTTTTACACTACATCGACAATAAATTCCTCAATGTTTTTGCAAAGTATCTGATATGCTTATGTATCCATGAATAAACTCGAACCACTGCTCGGTGCAAATACTTGTAAGACAAATTGGAAAGGGTGAGCAAGCATTTGATCTCTAGCGTCTAAACTTTGCCTATACTTTTCTCCAAATTTGGACCTTTCTATGCTTGCTTTATTTGTGATTACAACAACTTGATAATTTTTATTCCTGGCAACAGCTTGTTACCCTTCATTCTTAAAGTCTGCATCATTTTGACAGTCAAGAAGATTTTCTGTAACAATATTACCATTTTCAATGATAATGCTCTTCATAACATCGGCGAGGATCTTCATTAAATGATTGGCATTCGCTGGATTTCCCATTTTTTGTCTATCCTTTTGAGGGGATTGATTATTTAATGGAACTGGTTGTTGTCTTGTGACTGGTTGATTTGCTGTGCTTTTGAACATAAAATTTTATTTAATGTAAGTGTTATTAAATATGAAAGTAAAGGATATCTTCAAAAAATTTAATTTTTATATATTTTTTTTAATTAATCAAGTAAAACAGACTCCAAAATAAGCTAAAATAGTGTTATTTTATTTTATTTTATTTTTTAACCTTACAGAAATACTTAACAAAAATATATATATAATTTACTTTTTTGAAGATAATCTCTTATAGGACAATTGTTTAAAAGTGATATCAAGTTTATTACTCTAATTGGTTGTTTCTAATGAGTCAAGTTCCTAATTTTCTTCTCCAGAATAGCCATTTGCTTCAAATATTTTATATAGTTGTCAAAACAGATTATTCTATGTTGATTGTTGAAAAAACAAATGATATATACCATCAGTATCTTGAAGATAATTGTGGTTTTTGTAAATCTGTTAGAATTCTCTTCTCTTAAAAATTAACTCTAAGATTTATTGGAGAATTTAAGACAGGTCAACTTTGATACGCCTTAGCTTTTATTGTAAATTATAGATGATAGCAATCTCCGTTGACGGCTAGTCAAACAAAGGCTGAAAGTACTTGGTATTAAGTTTAAGTGACTTCCCTTGCCGATTTTTATCGAGTAGTTATATATTATCATCTAGTAGAACAGAATTTACAGAATATATTTTAAATCTTACCAAAAAGATATCCAAATTTTAGAGATTCATCAGTATTTTTGCTGATATTCTAGTGATAGCCGTGAATTATCTTTCACTAATATAACTAATAAGTAATATCGGTAGAGATTACCTTGATTTATGGATACTATTGCAGTCCTTTATAGTTTGTAATACAAATCTGATAATTAAAAAAATAAATTCAGCCTAAATGAATCAGGCATAAAAAAGAAGATTTAAGGTTTAATTTTATTCATTTACATCATATTTATAACGTAAATTATATTCAAGAAGCATTTAGTTATATGTCCCATGTCGTCCATGCCTAATCCTTGGTAAGTTTGGGCAACATTTTATGCTTTCAGTTTAAAGAGGAATTATCGTAGTGATGATTTCTGATGTTTTGGCCAACCTACATATTTCTAAGATATAACTCCAACATCCAAGATGCTGATAATGAATATACTTAATATGATGATGGTGAACATTGTCCTCTAATTTACAAAATAAAGAAGAAAGTTGCCTTATCAGTACTACCCGACTAATGCGTAGGCAATATTCAATATAATGTACAAACACCCTTTCGCCATTCGAGAGGAAAATACATAACAGCAGCTACTTCTCGCGATTCCACACAATCACCCAAAAAGAAGGATATTCTTTAGGATATGATAGAGTATATTTATTTAGGATTTCAGATTGTATTTAAATTTATTTTTCTATAATGATATTTATCTATCATTTATGATCGGGTCCGTATCCAGCAACTAAAACATCATTTTCATTTGGCATGTCTAGCTGCAAATTAGTTACTTCAACTGCGTAAACTTGTTTAATAAAACTCCACCTTGTTCCTTTAACCGGCTTAACTCTGTGCTACATTCCAAGAGGCATCATGATAAAAGTCCAAAGAGTTTTATGCGGGCGAATTGACACAATTTCTTTTTCTGATTTGATTTAAAGTTCACCGTCATCATAATTGCATTTTTCAAGAGGAGGCAAAAGAATTTGAGTTCCCACCTGGGTATAGCCTGGTCTTTCTCTTAAAGCATCGCAATGCCAAACAAAATGTCCTCCATCTTCATATTTTGCTGCACACCACTGATCATCGAGGCTGATAACCTTTGCTTGGCCTTAGAAGCAGTTTGTAGTGAGTGAAATTGCAATTTATTCAAATCGAGGTTAGGCAATAAAAATGTCGTCTGAAAGTCTAATTTTGTGATCATGGACAACTTATTTGTTCACAATGAGACGACTGGGCAAAAGTTTTGGAACTTCAGGAAGATCTCCTTTAATATCCACAAAGAAATATCTCAAATCTGACTTCATTCTTCTTATTGTATATAATTAAGTATTTTTTTGTAAATATAAAGTCTTGTAAATAAATAAGACTTTTGAATATTTTATTTATAACAATTTAGTCTTAATGAAATCACAAAAAAGAGGAATGTGTGTATAGAGTCTTGACATTTAAACAGCAGCAACTCAGAAAGTAGATATCCCATTTTTAATTTCAAGGATATTGATAATATTAATAATGTTTGATAACTCACAAAAAACATCGATCAATTAAGCTGAATTATGAGATATGTATATTCGAAGTTTGTCACTTCTTTGTTTCTTGATTTTCGTAGTAAAATTAGATCGCTTCACTCTATAATCCAATTTTATGAAAAATAACCCAATTTGATTATATTTTTAGTAATGAACTATTATTACGTGGCTGTTGTCAGGTCTACGATTCTTTCAATTGCCAGCTTCAAGCTTTTGATGCTGACTAAAAGTTGAAAAATTCAATTTAGGAAAATGCTTATAAAATCAAATTTTAAGAGGATGAATTTACTCCCAATCATCAAGAGAAATAGACATTTAAAGAAAAACTCATTCATGAATTAAAAACTCTTCAAAAGGTTAAAAAATATGAAAAATTTACATTATAAATATAATCTATTAGAGAACCATTAAAAGGGAAAAAAGATTATCAACACAAAAATAATAAAATTTTACTCATGAATGTCAATAAACTTTCCATTGCCTAAATGCCATTAAAAAATCAAGATAAATTGAGTTAATCCAGTTTTTTTGTCACCATTATTTTTAACGTATCATATAATATTGGGGACGCCTCAGGGAATAGATTTTATAGATTTTATATTATGAATCTAGGAGTATTTGGAAGTAATGACGCGATAAATCATTAAACTAGCTTATAATAGATGAAAAATATCAAATCCGCGTGGCTTAAACTATTGTTATCATCTATAAAATAGAATTTTTTAGACAATCCTAAAAAATTGCTTATGTTGCTCAAGTAATTCCCAAATAATCGTAAAGGTTATTATTAAAATCCAACAGAGAACCTCTCCTACTAACTAAACTCGATTAGATTCTTGAGGTGCTTTTGCCTAAAGGTCAAATCAAATTTCGGAAGAAGATGCTAGAGTACGTAATCGAGATTCCATGACATTTAACCTTTAACATTTCATTAAAAAGCATGAAAACATAATTATTGGCTTTTATCCTATCTTTTAAAGCTGGAGTCTTCGTTAAGGAGCATATAAATGAGTTTGAAGCTGACATCGGTTTTAATTGGATTCTTTAGAATGCAATTTAATATTCCAAGTGTCATCTATCTCTCAAGTATAATGATTGTAACTTTAATTGCAGCTGCTTAACTATTTGGAATTCAATAAAATTTGATGTTTGTGGAAATACGAGGTATAAAATCTTTAAAGAACTGTTGAATCAGTGTCAATGAAATAAAAATTAGCTATGAAAATATAAAGCAAAAATAGATAAAATGGCCGAGATACAGTAGATCTGAATTGTTTTATGATCGTTGAGCTGAAATGCAAAATACGATATGCAAGAACTGTTATTTAAACTTTTCGTTTAATCAACCGTAAAATTAAAGATAAAGAATGAAAATGTGATTATTTAGTATTCACTGTTATAGAGTAGGAGTTTAAACTCAATTTTTAAAAAAATAGCCTTGATTTTTTTTGATAAAATATTAATAAATAATTCATAGTATGAAAGTGTAGATCTACGCCATGAATGGAAAACCTTATTCCATAATAATTGATCCTCATGATACGATCGAACTGTTACTACAAAAGGCAGCGAGAAAAACGAATACACCGCTGGATTAAATGACCCTAATCTTTGCCGGAAAGGAACTTAACGATACTACTAATAAATTGCAAATGCAAGTTAATTAATTTGGAATTCGCGAGGGCAGTACTCTTTTTATTGCCTATGGGTTAACAGGGTGATATTGCCTAAAACTAATTATTTATTAAACGTTGTTTTGAACAGTGTGAATAATTTCTTTTCACCTTTATTGAAAATCCCTACAATTAAGGAAATACAATTTTATTTATGATTGCCGCTCATTTCTAGAAAAAGAATAAATCCTCTAAAGATAAAGGTAGATCGAGAAAGTTGGATAAACTGATATCTTGTCAAATCATTGCAAACCGTTATTTTGATGGCCTAAAAATGTTCCCTAATAAATTCCAGCCTATTTTAAATCTGAAATATTTTAACATTAATGAAAATATGCATCTGAAGTAGCAGGTAATCCTTCCAAACATTATAAATTGAGAAGCATTATCATTGAATTTGTTGAGTTATTTGCATCGAGGTTTGATCTGCCAGTAATTAATCATGATATTCTAGATTTGATCTTTTGTTTTGCAAGTCA
>Ga0302186_10002965_pt1 | contig 12704 bp, 10 predicted proteins | sample II_Bog_E1_2_FD_198782 | JGI IMG/M metagenome (GOLD analysis project Ga0302186, IMG submission 198782) | Peat permafrost microbial communities from Stordalen Mire near Abisko, Sweden - II_Bog_E1_1 | ecosystem: Environmental > Terrestrial > Soil > Wetlands > Peat | place: Sweden: Abisko... | reverse complement strand
GCGCAACTTGGTGGTGTTAATTGAATTTATTATTATGGATTTATCAATAAAATGAATTGAATCTAAATCTTTGCTAATTTGGTCTAATAAATTTGATAAAAATCCAAGATGTGCGTTATTATTGCGCACAAAATGCATTGCAAGAGATCTCAACATTTTGAGTTATGATGAAAAATGAGTTTAAGATTTTTTTTTTGATTTTTGAAGTCATGTTGCCAATGAATGTATATATAATGAAAAAAAAAAAAAAAAAAAAAAAAAAAAAAAAAAAAAAAAAAAAAAAAAAAAAAAAAAAATCGGAAAAAAACAAAAAACAAAAAAAAAAAGGAAAAAAATGAAGTTTCGGAAGAAACACAATTATGAAAGTCCGTCAGATTTGCTAGATTTCCCAAGGTTTAATTTAATCAAACATCATCTAAGATTGGCTATTTTGTTAATCATCATTACCCATTGTTTTGAAAAAAACGGCTTGGTTCAGTCAGCAAAGGTCTCATGTGGGACAATTTCCCATTTTTATGAATCAGGCAATTGTTGCGAAAACCCCTTCAAGTGGATCAACTGGCCTTACGATTCAGGTTGCAATGTAAATATCAAATACATGTATCTTGAGGTTTATCAAGTCTTGAGTGCAAATAATCCAGACCACCGACCCGAGGGGCTTTGTGTAAATTCAATAGATCCAAAATGCAATTTAGTCATCTCTTCTAATACTACCAATTTCAATTCAACCAACCCCTTGGTTCTCAGATATCATTTGTTTGTGAAGAGCTTGACTTTAATCAATACGTACATTCACACCAACGGATTTGGAATTTTTGTTTTGGGAAATCTGAACATCCAAAATTCCACAATTGATTCATCGGCACCCCCAAATGTTTGGAATTCACAATCTTCTGATAGCATTGACTGGAGTGATGCTGCTGGGCCTTTCAGAGGAGGAAACGGGGCTCTTCAGGGATCAAATGCTCAACCAACAACGATAGGGGATTGTGGAGGATCTGGAGCAAATTATGGGAACGAACCCCAATTTTGGATTGATACCGAATCTGTGGACTATTATAAAATTTCGGCTTCTTTGTTATCAATTAGAGGCTCTGGTGGAAGGGGAGGATCTTCTTCTTGCTTTAATTCAACAATTTGTGGGAGAGGCGGATCCGGAGGAGGGATGATCATGCTGGTTTATTATTCTGCAAATTTCAACGGGGCTTCTTTTATTTCAAGGGGAGCAAATTCGACAATTTACAACAATAACAACTTTGATAATAATTCACCAGCTCCCTCTTCTTCACCAACTTCTCCATTGATTCCAAATAGAGGTGGTGGGGGTGGTGGGGGATGCCTCTTGGCCATTTCTTGTTCAAATTCAAAATTGTCTGATTCAAGTTCTATTAGTTTTGATTTCTCGTCTGGATTTGGGGTAAATAATTATTCTCCAAGTGCGGGCAAAGTGATTGTATTTTAAAAAAAATAAAATGAAAACAAAAACGTTTTTTAAAAGATCTGAAAATATATATTTTTTTTTTGTATCACTCAAAACCCAATCATCTTTGTAAAAAATTGTGCTTTTTAAAATTTCTTATTTGTTTACTCTCGTTCGTGTTTTTTTTCTGAAAAAAACTTTAAATAAAATGATTATAAAAAAAATTACCAAATTGGGTAACCGGTTTTAATCACAGCGGGACTTTCCTCCAAAAAAAAATTCTGCCAAAAAAAATCTCATGGGGTCCTCAAAAAATTTTCCCGAGATTTTTTTTGGCAGAAAAAAATTTCGAGGCAAAGACTCTCTGTGATTAAAACTGGTTACCCAATTTGGTAATTTTTTTTATAATCATTTTATTTAAAGTTTTTTTTTTTTTTTTTTTTTTTTTTTTTTTTTTTTTTTTTTTTTTTTTTTTCCTCCTTATTTTTCTCCTTATTTTTATTATTATTCATCTGCAACAATAAAACAAAACACCAAAAATAACAGTATTAACAAAAAATAGAACGGAATCCTGCCCAAATACCATAATACAAAAAATATTATTATTATTGAACGAATGGGTACATTGTAAAAAAAATTCAAATAAAAATGTATGGCTCCATAAAAAAAATTAAGAAAAACACAAATATTGTATATTTCAATAACCCACAAAACTATCCCGGCTGCTGTTGTTGTTACTGCCATATTTGAAAGGGTTAGCGTTGGCATCACAGACCATATTAGCATTTCATCCATCATCTATGTTGTAATTTTATTGTTTCTTTCTTTCTCTTTCTCTTTCTCTCTTTCCTTTTTTATTTTCACCATTTCCACTTTTTTGAATCCAAAATAAGAAAGAAAAAAAATAAAAAAAAAAGAAAAGATTATTTGCACTGAAAAATTAAATAAAATCTTTATTTTTTTTTCAATTACAAAAGGGCAATTTTTTTATTGAAAAATTAAACCAAAATGGTCATCTTGAAATGTTCTGTTTTTGAATCAGGGAAGGCTTCAGTTCCAACATAAACCCCACCAATGTTGACAATCCTGTAAATGAGATTTTTCATCAATGGGACAGTGTCGTCAAATGTTTGTCTCAAAATATCATTACATTCTTTGGCAGACCTTTTACAAAAATCCATTTTAAAATCATCCATCCATTCAAATTCTGATATTTTGTATTTTGGGAATTTTTCCAATCCTTCTTCCTCGTAATCTGAATTTGCTTTAACTTTTGTGGACGAACAGCAAATGATTTCAAAAAATTGGGAAAGGTTGAACTCGATGTCATCTTCAAAATCCTCGTTAAAAAGTGAGAAATCATTGCTCTTGTTAAAAGATTCCAGATATTCCAACATGGAGTATAGCTGTGATTCCATTTCCTTGGATTCAGGAGCACCGTAAAATATTAGGTTGAATGATTTGAAAAAATTCAATTTACGAACCATGTAGTTTATTGTCAAAGCAAATTTTTTGTGCTCTTCAATTTTTAATTCAGTTTGTTTTTCTCTAGCTGATTCAGCCATTTGTTTTGTTTTTTTTTCTCAGAAGAATAATTTTGTCATTCCCATTTGTCATTTAAATGATTGAATAAATTTTTCATTTATAAACTTTTTTTTTTTTTTTTTTTTTTTTTTTTTTTTTTTTTTTTTTTTTTTTTTTTTTTTTTTTTTTTTTTTTTTTTTTTTTTTTTTTTTTTTTTTGGTTGTGTGAGATTTACCTTTTTTTTTTGTCACACAACCCCCAACTAGGCAAAATAAAAAGTATAGGTGCACAATTTGGATCATGGAATTGGTGGTGTTGTTGCAATTGGTTTCGGAGGAATACTAAAAAAATGAACCAAGACTTTGTGCAAAAAAAAAAAACAATTGTTTCTATTGATCTGCAAAAAAAAACTAATCCAAAAAATTTTAAAAAAAAATAAAAGGATACTAACAGAGGTTGGGATGGACATCTTCAAATAATTGATGAAGCTGACGCTCAAAAGGACCAACGATTGATCACCAAACACATCTTACCAGTTTTGAGTACCAAAAACAGGGCTCTGATAATGATTTCAAGTCAAATTCCCACCGCATTTTCAGCCGCTTTGCGAAGAATTTCAAAAAGGCGCACAAAATCTGGAAAAGATGTAATGGCCATGTTCAGTGTAACCAGAAATTGCATTTACCATACAAGACAAAACACAAAGTGTGCCTGTAATGTTTATTTGCAACCCCCTTGGAACACCGGTGACAGATTGGAAGAATTGAGAATATTTTATGAAGAGATGGAGGCTCTTGATGCTTTTGATCAAGAACAATTGGGTATAATAAGGAATTTTGCATCTGAATTTTATCCAAGAGAAGCCATCATCAGATTATTTGAGCCAGACAATTTTTTCGAACATCATAAATTTCCTCAATATATTTCAGTTGGAGTTGATCCCGGATTGAAACAATCGAAAACAGGTATTGTGGCAATTGGTTATTACCACGATTCCCCTCAACTGGTTAGTATTGAAACAAAAAACAAAAAACAAAAAGCAAAAAAGCAAAACACAAAAACACAATTTATTATTATTTTTTTATTATTATTTTTTGTTTTAACTTCCATCCATAAATCCTTCTAAACTTTCAATATTGGATCTCAAATCTTTTGAATGGCTGATGTCATTTTGAAATTCTATTTCCAAAAAATCTGAGACAAATCCAAACTCATTTCCGTTAATCCCGGTTTCAAAATACGTGTCCGGTTTTTGATTTTCCTTTTCCTTTTCCCTTTCATCATCCCTTTTTTGTTTTCTTTTTTCCAGCTCTCTTTCAAAATTCTCGAATTCCTCCCCGACCTTTTGAAATTCTTCTGGGTCGACTCCCTCTAGTTCAAATTGGTTGTGGTCGTTGAGTATGATGCGGTATTTTCCTTTTTCTTTTTCGTTATCCTCTTCATTTTCATTATCGTAATCATCGTCATTTTCTCCATAATAATCCCCTTCACTTGCACATCCTTCATAAGAATCCTCTCTGTTAAATTGATTTGAATTTAAATTTTTTTTAAATTCTTTTGTGTATTCTTCTTCTTCGCTCTTTTCATTCTCTTCTTCATTTCCTTCTTCGCTATCTTCTTCTTCTTCCTCTTCTTCCTCTTCTTCCTCTTCTTCCTCTTCTTCCTCTTCTTCCTCTTCTTCCTCTTCTTCGCTCTCTTCTTCGCTCTCTTCTTCGTTTTCTTCTTCAACTTCATCATCTTCTTCTATTTTTTCATTGAGTGGCAAATTATTTGAAACCCTGAAATCTTTGTAATTTTTGAATTTTGATGCGTTGGTTTGATTACTGAGAGAACCTTCTGGTTTTGAGGGAGCCTTTTTGTTTTCATGGTTGTTAATTGAGTTTTTTATCCGATCTTTTATAAATGTTTCAAACTCGCTGTTTTCTTTGAGAAAAGATTTGCATCCTGTAAAGAGGCTATCATGCAATAAACCAAATTGAAATGTTGGCAACCCCACGTGTTTTTTTGACAAGATCTTAAAATTTGGATAATAACCCAATATGTCATTGTAAACAACAGGGATGATGAATTGATCTCTAAAAGAAGAGAGATAATCGCCAATTGCATTTTCCCCGCTTCCATTTTGTTTATAATTTTCGTAGTAATTGTGAATCTCGTTTTCAGTTTTTGTTTCAGACAAAATAATAATATATTTGGTCAATGCATCAGAAATGGCTCTGGAGTCACATTGGATGTGATGATATTTGTTGGTGTTTTCGTGATCGTTTGTTGATGAATTGGCATTATCACTGTTATATTTGTTTCCCTTGTTATCATTTCTCACCGTTAATCCTTGAAGCTCGTATATCGAGTAAAAGTTTATCCTCTCAAAATGGTGATTGAAAACAATTTGGGAATAGACATCAAAATTTAAAAGCAGATTGTTGGTGTTGCGGTGATAAATGCTCTTGAACATCAACAGCGAGCTTTGGTAAAAGAAAGCCCTTTTTTTGGAATTAAGATCGCTGAAAAAAAGGGTCACGATGATTGTTACAAAGTCAAGTGAGGCAAATCGTTTGTTAACCAAAAGCTTATTTATCCCGTTGTGAATTGAATCAAACCTGCGGGCTGCGGGTATCCCATTATGGTTGTTAATATTATTAACAGATTTGGGTTTTGTTGCATTCAAATGCAAATTGTTGTGGTGAACATCGGGATCCATTTCGAAATTTTTAAACTCTTGATCAAGTGAGGTGTTTTTGTCCCCAAAGGAGGCAATTACTGAGGTCCATTCCTCTTTTATGCATTTAAAATAAGCCAATGCACTGATGATCACAATCACGTAATGAGTAATGAAGATGGTGACCTCTATTTGATTTTCGGGGTCAAAATCATTCCTGTTCTTAAATGGGAAATCGTTTTCAATTTCATCTCCACTTTCTTCTTCACTTTCTTCTTCGCTGTCACTCTCATTATCACTTTCGCTGTCATATTCATTCTCGTTGTCGTTCTCTTCAATTTCAATTTCATCTTCGTTCCCATTCTCATTCTCATTCTCATTTTCAACACCTTTACCACTGCCCGCTTCTTTGTTTTCAATTTCGCCTTCACTTTCCTTTTCGCTCTCACTTTCCTTTTCGCTTTCCTCTGCCCTCCACTTGCACATTTTGTATTGATACAATCCGTCTTTTTTTAATATTTCGGAAAAATAAAAAATGTCAAATTCACATTTCAAGGAGAAAAATGTCTGCGCTTCACGGTAAATGGCGCTATACTTTTTTGAATCGTCCACCAAATTGTCGACATCCTTTATCAAAAAAAAAGATTCTGGGTTGCCACAAAGGGGCCTATTCAAAGCCAACGTTTGGATAATTGGCACTGCCAACGGGAAAAGTAACTCTTGCACCCATTTATGCACCTCTGCAAAGTAATTGTTGCTTTTGTAATTGTTTGGATTGTTTCCATAAATCGGGTTGATGGTTGAAGAGAAGGATGTCAATTGATAAAAATCGTTTAACCGGCTTTTTATGAAACCGGTTGACAAAATAAACACAGCTGGATTGCAACATCTTTGGAGCAAGGTCCTGAGCTGGGGGAAACAAACCCACCAGTTCAGCATCATTGCCTGAAAGACACAATCTGGAAATTGGTATTTTTTAATTGAATGCATCAGGGTCACCACCACCCCAAGATCCCTTTTTGCACCTGTCATCTCCATTACCAGATGTTGGGTGAAATCAATCAAATAGTAAAGGGATTTTGGGTTGTAATAAAGGCGGTTGAAAAAGCAAACATTTTTACAGTCTGGGTAGACCTTTGGGGGGATTATTTTGGCTATTTCATTTTTGGTGAGCGATTTCTTTTTTTGGAGCTCTGTCCTTTTCGTGTTTTTATCCAAGGTCAGACGTTTGAATTGCAATTTGATTCGAACTTTGTTCAAGATCTTGTGAGCTGTGTAATAGCTCTTGAATCTCATATCTTGTTGTTTTTTTTTTCAAAAAAGGCAGAGAAAGAAACAAATAGAAGGATATGAAAGGATTTTTTTGAACTAACAAATAAAAACAAAAAAAAGACAAAGACAAAGACAGGGAAATTGAAAAAATTTATAAACTTTTTTTTTTTTTTTTTTTTTTTTTTTTTTTTTTTTTTTTTTTTTTTTTTTTTTTTTTTTTTTTTAAATTTATTCACAATTTTTTTTCCACCTTTGATTTTTTTGTTAATCTTTCCCACTAATGTAGATTGAATTGGCATGCGTCTACGATTCGGTGAACCACATGGAAACTGAGCTCTCCAAATGGGTTGTTTTGGCTGTCAAACTTTTGATTGAAAAATTCCCACACGTCCCAATAGTCATTGCTTGTGAATCAACCCCCATTTTTTTTGCACAAAATATTTCTGCAATCATAGCAAAGGATCCGTCCACCTTCAAGGATGTTCACATGATCTATAAAGGATTTGACAATTTTGGAGATTCTGTTGGAATATTCAAACAGAAGCAAACCTCTTATATAATGGAAAGCATAGCCGCGCTTACGGTTCAAAGCTTGATTAGCACCTCAAATTCTGTAATATGTTGCACCAACAAACTTCCGTATCGCGGGGAATCCACTGAAGAGATTGTTTTGGAAACCTTCAGAAGGCAAATGCTCTCGGTCATGATAGACAAAAAGGGGAAGGTTAGTGGGGATAGAAGAACTTTGAGAGATGACATGAATGATGCGTTTATGCTGGCGTGTTATGGAGGAGTGCTTTGCAAGACCACTGATGGGGGGATGAAAAGAGTTTACGATCTCCAGCCAACTGTATTTTGCAATTATTCTACAAATAAAATGTTGGATGGCCAAAATATCCACGATCTGCAAAACTCTGCTGACAAGGAATTTCAATTTTTTGAGTACTTTAGGAGGATGAATGATGTGGGAGACGAGGAATTCAATAGCTATTACAAAGAATATGAAAGCGAATTTTTGAAAAGGAATCATAAAGAAGAAGAGCCGCATAAAAAGATTAATGGAAAAAGAAAAGATCTTGATTCAAATGATGATAAAGAAAACAAAGAAGGGGGCGGTGAAAATGAAGACATCAAAAATGAAGATGATGAAGATCGCAGTGAGAGTGGATATTCTAATTTAAATCACAAAAGCAATCATAAGTTGAAACACTTGAAAAAAAAAGTGAAGGTGTAATAAAACAAAAGACAAAAAAATACAGATCTTTTATTTTTTCTTTTTTTTTCTTTTTTTTCTTTTTTTTCTTTTTTTTCTTTTTTTTCTTTTTTTTGAAAAAAACAAATGTGGCAAAAGGAAGAAATACCAAAAAAGGAAGGAATACTAAAAAAGGAAAAAAAAGAAAAAAAGGAAAAAATAGCAAAAAAGGAAAGGTTTCAAAATTCCCAATATGGTATTTTTTTCCTTTTTCCTTTTTTATTTGATTTGAGTACAAATAAAAAGTTTTATTTTCTTATTTGCACCAAAAAAAATTGAAAAAAAAGAGCAAACAAGATAATAATAATAATAATAACAACAACAACAACAACACCTTTTTTTTCTTCTCATTTTTTAAATTGCAAATTTTTGAAAGTATTTTTAAAAAATGAACAAAAATAGTCAAGAAAAAAAAACGCTCAACCATGAACCGCGAAGACCAAAAGAAATTTCTAAATGCTGTGCTTGCCAAAACGAACCAGTCAAAAGGAAAGACTCAAAAGGATAAGCCCAAAACTGAAGAACAACTTGATAAACATAAAGTCGATGAGAAATCTGAGAAGGAAAAGATTTCAATCAAAAAATCTGAGAAGGAAAGGATTGAAAAAGAGAAAGCCGAGAAGGAAAGGATTGAAAAAGAGAAAGCCGAGAAGGAAAGGATTGAAAAAGAGAAAGATGAGAAGGAAAGGATTGAAAATGAAAAGGCCAAAAAAGAACACAGGAAATCTAAAGAAGAAGAAGAAGAAGAAGAAGAAAGAGAAGAAGAAGGTAACGAAAACTCTAGCCAAATTGAAGATGGTGACAAGGATTCTGATTTCAATAGAGGTGATGATGAAGAAGATGAAAACGAAGAAGAAAAAGAAAGAGAAGAAAAAGAAAGAGAAGAAAAAGAAAGAGAAGAAAAAGAAAGAGAAAGAAAAGAAAAAGAAAGAGAAGAAAAAGAAAGAGAAGAAAAAGAAAGAGAAAGAAAAGAAAGAGAAAGAAAAGAAAGAGAAAGAGAAGAAAAAGAAAGAGAAGAAAGAGAAAGAGAAGAAAGAGAAAGAGAAGAAATAGAAAGAGAAGAAATAGAAAGAGAAGAAAGAGAAAGAGAAGAAAAAGAGGAAAAAGAAAGAGAAGAAAAAGAAAGAGAAGAAAAAGAAAAAGAAGAAAAGGAAAGAGAAGAAAAAGAAAGAGAAGAAAAAGAAAGAGAAGAAAAAGAAAGAGAAGAAAAAGAAAGAGAAGAAAAAGAAAGAAAAGAAAAAGAAAGAAAAGAAAAAGAAGAAAAAGAAATAGAAAGAAAAGAAATAGAAAGAAAAGAAAAAGAAAGAGAAGAAAAAGAAAGAGAAAGAAAAGAAAAAGAAAGAGAAGAAAAAGAAAGAGAAGAAAAAGAAAGAGAAGAAAAAGAAAGAGAAAGAAAAGAAAAAGAAAGAGAAGAAAAGGAATTTGAAAAGGAATTGGAAAGAGAAACAGAAGAAAAAGAAAGGAATGAAAAAGAAAAGAAAGTAAAAGCATATAAGGACCAAAATGAAAGAGATTATTTAGAAAAAGAGATTAATCAAGCAAAGAAAGAAAGAATCGATCAAAGAGAAAAGGGAAATGCAAGAAAAAAAATTGAAGATAAAAAAGATAAAAATGAAGATAAAAAGAACATCAAAGAAAAAGATCTCAAAGATCACAAAGATGTATTGATCAAAGAAGACAAGAAAAAAATAAGAGATCAAGAATTGAAAGAATTGAAAAAGAAATGGAAAAAAGACCTCAAAAACGAATTGCTTGAAGCCAAAACTGCTGAAGATCTTTATGATGAAGAAGGACAAGAAAATGAAGAAGGAGAAGAAGGAGAAGACGATGATTATGAAAAAGACTCTTTTATTGATGATGATGAAGAGGTGGAAGAAATTGATGAAGTGGATGAATTGGATGAAGCAGAACAATTATTAAATAAAAATAAGAGAAAGAGATACGTCATTGATTCAGATGATGAAGAAGAAAAGAAAAAAGAAAAGAAAGAAGAAGAAAAGAAAGAAGAAGAAAAGAAAGAAGAAAAGAAAGAAGAAAAGAAAGAAGAAGAAAAGAAAGAAGAAGAAAAGAAAGAAGAAGAAAAGAAAGAAGAAGAAAAGAAAGAAGAAGAAAAGAAAGAAGAAAGAACCATCAATCAAAGAAAAAAAGCCAAATATGAAGTAAGATCAACCAAAACCCCTCAAAGAAAAAATCACCCTGATATTGAACCTGAAAACCCCATTTCACACACCATAAGGAGAACAAACAACATTTACGGGGGAGAAAAAATACTCCAGATATCCAATTTGATCATAATGACTGGAGAGATATACAAAAAATCCAATGGCTCATGGTGGTGGAACTCCTTGGCAATTACTGTATCAAAACAAAACAAATCCCTCTCAAATAATACAACCGTCACATTTGGATCCCCTGATGAAATCAAATTGACGAATGAAATTGACAAATTTATTACCTTACTTGAATTTATGAAAAATAACAAGACTCCAATCATATTGTGCTACCATGACGAAACCTTGGTGATGTCAAAAGAAAAGGGTCTTGCATTCCCATTTTATATTTTTGAATTGCTTGTTAATTCCCTTGGGAGACCTGATTTGTTCCTTGAATTCGTTGGCCTTTACCCTTTGAATTCAATTACATTCAAACTCCATTCAAAGAAGGAAAACAAGTCCCCAAATGACAAAGCATGGAAATTAAAGAATGTTCATACCCAATCAGTATTTACATTGGGTTACCTCGCCAGTTTGGATCAATCGCATATTACTACAGAACCCAGTTTGAAAGAGCTCTACCATTATTTCGTCCTCAAAATGATGTCCAGTGATGTCTATTGGAGAAACCGATATTCAGAAATATATCTAATTGAATTTGATGAACCTGAAAATGGAATGGATTTGGATTTTGACAATGAAGTCGAAGGTCATGAAGAAGAAGAAGAAGAAGAAGAAGAAGAAGAAGAAGAAGAGGAAGAAGAAGAAAAGGAGATTAAGAATGAAAAGAAGAGCTATTCAAATGAGAATACTGAACCAATTGAAATTGACGACGAAGAAAAAGAAGACACTGAGGAAGAAGAAGAAGAAGAAGAGGAAGAGGAAGAAGAAGAAGAAGAGGAAGAGGAAGAAGAAGAGGAAGAAAATGAAGACGAAGATTCTGAAAAGGAAGAAAACTAACAGCTTGGATATTTTCTTTACATGCATTTTTTTTTTTGCCCTTCAAAAATGTCTCAAAATAGGAATAAAAAAAACAAAACAAAAAAACTTTTCAATTTTATTTCATTTCTTTTTTTTAAAAAAAAAGACAAGTCACAAAATAATAAACAAAAAAAAGAGAACAAAAAAAAGGGGGTAATCAATTATAAAATTTAAAGGAAAGTCCTCCTGAAAAGCTGTTAACTGGTTCTTTGAAATTGAATCCAGACTTGATTTTTTTGGGTTCCTTTCCAAAATTAAAACTAAATTCGTTATCACGATCGCTATCTTCATCGCTGCTGTCTTTGTCATTTTCACCTTCGCCTTCTTCGTAATCTTCTTCTACGTGTTCACCATCATCACCATTGTACACCTTTTTGGCACTTGTAGTATTGAATTCAAAGTCCGTCATATCTTCGTCTTCCTTGTCGTCATTTTCATCTACAACAATATCTTTGGGTGCAACTTCAGGGTTTTTGTTTTCGGTTTCATTTTCAATCTCATCTTTTTTCCCTTCAATCGAATTACCACCTTCTTTTTGTTCCAAAGACTTTTCCTTTTGGTCTTTCTCCTTGTCTTCCTTTTCCCTTTGCTCCTTTTCCCTTTGCTCCTTTTCCCTTTGCTCCTTTTCCTTTTGCTCCTTTTCCTTTTGCTCCTTTTCCTTTTTCTTATCCCTTTCGGTTTTTTCGTCTTTTTTCTTGTCCCTTTTTGTGTCCTTTTCTGCCGTTTTTCTGGTCTTCCTTTCCACATTTTCATCGTTGTTGATGTTTTCATCGTTGAAGTTGTTCTCGTCATATTCGTCGTTGTTCAATTCACCCTCAAATTTACCTCTGGACCTCCTTTTGTTTTCAGATTCACTGGTTTTTTCCCATTCATCATTCAATTCCTTCAAAACTTGAGTTTGGGCCGAGGAATCCCCCTTGAGGTACCTGTTGCAAAGATCGTTGTACGCATCAACTTTATTTGTCTTGTAAAGGTCCAAGAATTGGAGGATGTGCTTGAATTTCTCAGGGACAATGTGAGATTTCACTGTGTTGATCAACTTGTCATCTTTGTATTTGAGATAATATGATTTTGCCAAAGCAATTGGGTTGGAATTGGAGTATTCAGAATTTTCTCCAGAAGTCAGATCCATGATTTTGGATGATTTGCACTTTTTCAAAAAGATCAAAACAAATCTCAAATTGCAGTTTTCAATGGCCATGGTCAATGCGGTTCCAAAATAATCGTCTCTTAAATCTTGGACCACATCTCTAAATCCCATCATCAATTCAAGGGTTCGGTCACAAGCCTCGAAATAGTTTTGTAAAGGCTTTAATTCTTCGATATGACTTTTCCTGTAATAGACCTCGGCGGCATGCATTAATGGGGTCATGGGGGCAATTG